>Ga0307512_10004702_pt1 | contig 14780 bp, 7 predicted proteins | sample 14_EM_MG_FD_200267 | JGI IMG/M metagenome (GOLD analysis project Ga0307512, IMG submission 200267) | Populus trichocarpa ectomycorrhiza microbial communities from riparian zone in the Pacific Northwest, United States - 14_EM | ecosystem: Host-associated > Plants > Roots > Unclassified | place... | reverse complement strand
TGGAGCCACCGCCGCTCACACCGGCCATTCCGGCCATTCCGGTGGCCGCTTCATGGCCGGTCGCGCCGCGACCGGCGGAGCAGGTGCCCGCCGAACCGGCGCCGGCACGAGAGCGAGCCGTGGACGCGACCCCGGCGGAGGAGAGCCGACGGGTCGTCGTCGAGCGTGTCGTGCGTGAGGTGGTGCGTGAGTCCAGGACGGACCCCAGTCCGCCCGCACGCGACGAAACGCCGGCACGTCCCCGAGTCCGCTCCTCGGTCGCGCCGGCCAGAACCGCCGTGCCCACGCCGGAAACCGCGCCCCCGGAGCCAGCGCCCGACATCCACGTCTCGGTCGGTCGCATCGAGGTGCGTGCCGTGTCGCCTGTGCCACAACGACTGCCGGAGCCGCAAGCACAGCCATCACGCGTCCCGGCGCCCACGCTGGAGGACTACCTCCAGGACCTGGGGAGCCACCGATGAGACATCTTCTGTCAACCTCCGGAACCGTCACCTCAGGGGAACGTGACGCAAGCCAGCCACAAGTACGTGATCAGGCTGAACGCTTGTTGCCCAACGCGACCAACAGGGTTGATTCCGGGGAGGCGGAACTGTGAGCAACGGGTACGCCCTCGCCGCCGTCACCGCCGTGCTGCGCAGCCGGCTGAACCACCACCTCGCCTCGGGGCTGGCCGGCGCCATCGGCGACGTCACGGTCACCGCGCTGCCGCCTGACCGCATCACCGTCGGGACCAGCGAGCCAACCCAGCTCAACGTGTTCCTGTACCAGGTCACGCACAACCAGGCGTGGCGCAACGTCAACCTGCCGGCCACCGACTCGGCAGGCGCCTCGGTCGACGTGCCGCCGCTCGGGCTGGACCTGCACTACCTGCTCACCGCGTACGGGCCGGACATGTTCCTCGGCGAGATCGTCCTCGGTCACGCGCTGCGGGCGCTGCACGACGAGCCCGTCCTCGAACGCGACGTGATCCGGGCCGCGCTCAACCCGGCCACTCCCGACCCGACCCTGTTGCCGGTTCTGGCCGGTGCCGGTCTCGCCGACCAGATCGAGCAGATCCGGCTGACACCGTCCGTCATGGCGCCGGAGGAGCTGTCCAAGCTGTGGTCGGCGCTGCAGGCGCACTACCGGCCGACCGCGTGCTACGAGGCCCGCGTCGTGCTCATCGACAGCCTCCGCACCCGTCGCCGCGCGCTGCCGGTGTCCGGTGCTGGCGTCGCCGGCGTGGCCGGTATGCCGCCGGTGCTCGACGTGGTGGAGAACGCGGCCGGTCCGGTGCCGATCACCGCGGCCAGCACGATCGTGCTCCGCGGCCGCGACCTGAACGCGGATAGTCTCATTGTGCTACTCAATGGAGAGGAGCACACGCCGGCGGCCCAGGATGTGCGGCCGACCGCGATCACGGTCGACCTCGCGACCGTGGCGGAGCTGCGGGCCGGCTGGGTGCCTGCCCAGGTCCGCGTCGACGTGCCGTTCGGCGACCCGCCGGTCCCGCACAACGCGTACCCGTCGAACACGGTCCCGTTCCTGCTGGCGCCGACGATCTCGGTCACCGCGACGGTCACCGATCCCGCGGGCGCCTCCGGGCACCTGGACGTGACCGTCACGCCGGCGGTGACCGCGCGGCAGCGGGTCAGCCTGCTGCTCAACGAGGTGGCGCCGCCGGCTGGGCGGCCACCTCGGGCCGTCGCGCTCGCCGCACCCGGCGACAACGGTGTGCTGCCGGACCAGACCGAGACCTCGACGATCCGGTTCCCGTTCACCCACGTGCCCGCAGGCGACTACGTCGTGCGGCTGTCCGTGGACGGGGCGGAAAGCCCGCTGGCCAAGAACGAGAGCGGCCGGTACGCGCTGCCGGGGGTGTCCTTGTGACGGAGTGGGCCGAGGCGAACCATCGGTGGCTGTCCGCCGCGGTGGCGTGGACGACGGCGCGGCTCGATGCCGCGATGTCGCCCGACGAGCCTGGCGAGGAGCTGGCTGAGACCAGGGCGGCGTTCGACGAGGCGACCGCGGCGATGCCGAGCCCGCCAGCGCTCGACCGCCTGGCCACCGCGTACGGGCTCAGCGCGTTCGAGCGCGACGTGCTGCTGCTGACCGCCGCGGACGAGCTGGACACCAGGGTCGGCGCCGTGTGCGCGGCGGCGGGTGGCACCGGGCACGACCATCCCACGTTCGGCCTCGCCATCGCGGTGCTCAACGAGCCGCACTGGAGCGCGACGATCCCTCGGCGGCCGCTGCGTGCCGCGCGGCTGGTCGAGGTCGGGGACGGCCGGCTCGTCCGCGCGCCGCTGCGCATCGACGAGCGGGTCCTGCACTACCTGCTCGGGCTGGCCGGCCCGGACCGGCGGTTGCGGCCGTACCTGGCGCCGGTGCACCGGCCGGCCGCGCCACTGCCGCCGAGTCTCGCCGAGGTGGGGACCGGGCTGCGGGAGAAGTGGGCGCGCCAGGTCGTGACCCTGTACGGGCCGGAGCCCCGCGACCTCGTCGCCGTAGTCTCGGCCGCGGCCGGCGAGGCGCCTGTGTACCTGGTGAACGCCGCCGACGTGCCGGCCGGTGTCACCGATCGCGAGACCTTCGGCGCGTTGTGGGCGCGGGAAGCGGTGCTCGACGGCGCGATCCTCGTGCTGGACTGCCATGCGGGCGTTCCGGCCGAACGGGCCGCGGTCGCGGCACTTGTCGCGCACATGGACGTCCCGGTCGTGGTCATCGCGGCCGATCCGCTGGTGCTGGGCCGGTCGAGTGTTGCCGTCGAGGTCGGGCGTCCCAACCGGACCGAGCAGCGCACGCTGTGGCGCGCGGTGCTCAACGGCGCTGCCGAGGTGAGCCAGCCGGCCATCGACGAGGCGACGATGCAGTTCGACCTCGGCTACACCGACATCGCGGACGCGGAGGGCTCCCCGGACGCGGCGGGTGGGTTGTGGGCGCTGTGCCGGGTGCGGTCTCGCTCTCGTCTCGACGAGCTGGCGCGGCGCGTCGAGCCGAGAGCGGGTTGGCGGGATCTGGTGCTGCCCGCCGACCAGACCGCGCTCCTGCACGACATCACCACGCAGGTGCGCGGCCGGTCGAAGGTCTACCACGACTGGGGTTTCGAGCGGGCTTCCCAGCGCGGGCTGGGCATCGGCGCGTTGTTCACCGGACCGTCGGGAACCGGGAAAACGCTTGCCGCAGAGGTGATCGCCGGCGAGCTGGGGCTCGACCTGTACGTGATCGACCTGTCGGCGGTGGTCAGCAAGTACATCGGCGAGACGGAGAAGAACCTGCGCGTGGTGTTCGACGCTGCGGACAAGGGCGGCGCCGTGCTGCTGTTCGACGAGGCCGACGCGCTGTTCGGCAAGCGCACGGAGGTGCGCGACAGCCACGACCGGTACGCCAACATCGAGGTGAGCTACCTGTTGCAGCGCATGGAGAACTACCGGGGGCTCGCGGTGCTGACCACGAACCTGCGGTCGTCCATGGACCAGGCTTTCCTGCGCAGGCTGCGGTTCGTGGTGCACTTCCCGTTCCCCGACCCGGTGCAGCGCGCGGAGATCTGGCGGCGGATCTTCCCGAGCGAGGTGCCGACCCGCGGTCTCGACCCGGCACGCCTCGCGCAGCTGAACGTCGCGGGCGGCAACATCCGCAACATCGCGCTGACGGCCGCGTTCCTGGCGGCGGACGCGGACGAGCCGGTGACCATGACGCACGTCCTGCGCGCCACCCGGGGCGAGTACGCCAAGGCGGACAGGCCGTTGACCGTCGTGGAGACGGGTGGCTGGCCGACATGATCAAGTTGGCGATCGGCGAGCTGACCGTGCACGGCGTGGACGTGGTCCGCCCGGAACGGCTCGGCGCCGAGTTCGAGACCGCGCTCACGGGCCTGTTCCGCGACGGCGGCGTCCCGGCGCACTTCGGCCAGCTCGAGGCCCCGGTCACGATCGTGGTCGACGGACCGATCCGCGCCGAGGTGCTCGCCGAGCGACTCGCGCGTGCGGTCTACCGAGGGCTGGTCGAATGAGACACCTTCTGTCAATCTCCGGAACTGTCATCTCAGGGGAACGTGACGCAAGCCAGTCACATGTACGTGGCCAGGCTGAACGCTTACTGCTGAACGTGACCAACAGGGTTGATTCCGGGGAGGCGGAACAGCGACACCTTCTGTCAATCTCCGGAACTGTCATCTCAGGGGAACGTGACGCAAGCCAGCCACATGTACGTGACCAGGCCGGACGCTCACTGCCGAACGCGACCAACAGGGTTAGTTCCGGGGAGGCGGAACAGCCATGAGCGGCGCGGAGAGAACAGAGGCCAAGCCGGAGAGCCAGCCCGCGAAGGACGGCACGCTCGGCCAAAATCCGATCAGCGAGCCCAGTTGGTTGCGCAGGCAGCCCCCACCCGATCCCGGGGGGCGGCCCCGACGCCATTCTACCGGCGGGGACCGACAAGAGCCCAGGTCGGCGTCGGCTGTGGACAACTTTGTCGAGCGGGTTGGAGCGGATGGGACATCCGTGCGGCCAGTGCTCGACGCTGATCCGGAGCGGGCTGCCATCACCGAGCGGTTGCTCGAGCAGCTCGGTGCTCAGCTCGGCTTCCGGGTCGCCGACACCCAGGTCCGGGTTGACGCCGAGGCTGCCCGCCGCACCGGGGTGCGTGGTGCGCGGGGGCTCACCACCGACAGCACGATCTGGTTGCACCCCAACAGTTACGACCCTCGCACCCCCGACGGCCGGGCCCTGCTCGCGCACGAGGCCACCCACGTCGCCCAGCGGGGGATCGTCGCGCCGGGCCGGCCGGTGCACGACGCCGAGGCCGAGGCGGACGGGACCGCGGCCGACTTCGCCGAAGGCCGCGTGCTGACCCGGCCCTCCACACCGCTCGCGCACGGCGTCGCCGCGTTCGACACCGGGCCGACCACGACACTGCCGGAGGCCACGGCCACCGCGCCCGTCCCGACCGTGGGCGAGGCCTACGCCCACGACATCGTTGCCATTCGGGCCAATCTCGACACCGGCTTCTTCGACGGCATCGACGCCGGTGAGGTCTCCACCGTCCTCGTCCTGCTCGACCAGTACGACCTCGGCACCGCCACCGCGATCATGCGTGAGGCCGGCGCCCCCTACCGCGAACGCCTCGCCAGGCACGCTGACGACGGGCACCGCAGGCAGCACCGGCAGTCGGTGCTTGCCTGCTACGGCGCCATGACCAAGGACGAACGGCAACGTCGCGACGCCGACCTGTTCGACGGCATGGAGCTCGCCGACCTGCCGCCTGCCGAGCACACGACCGTCATCGAGGTCCTGCGTGACCTGTCCGACGCGACCTTCCACGCGCTCCTGGCAGGTGACCTGAGAGCCCGTCTGCTCACCGTCATGCAGACTCCGGTCAACGACAAGGACCAGAAGGACCAGCACGAAGCCGTCCTCGCCGCGTTGCGGGCCAGGGTCGAGTCGCGGGCCGTCCTCGACAACGACAAGAAGCTGCGGGCGCTGATCACCAGCACCGGGCAGCTGCTCGCCAGCCCCGACACCGCGAAGGCCCACCAGGCGCTCGACGCGTTGCGGCCCCTGGCGCCCGCGCCCGTGCCCGAGGGCGGCGACCGGGCGCCGACCGCACGGTCCCGTTCCGCCGAGCTGGCCCATGTCGTCGCCGAACTCGAGGAAGCAGGCGCGATCAGGCGGCTGATCGACGCGGTGCCGGACGACGACCGCGCCGAGAGCGACCACTACGGCAACGTGCTGCTCGAGGTGATCCGGCACCGGCCCGTCGCGGCGAACCTCGCCATGGTGCAGGACCTCCTGTCCTTCGGCTTCCTCGACTACCTGCCGATCGTGGGCCGCCGGCGCCGGCAGCCCAAGGCGTGGCTCGCCTACCAGATCGTGCGCAGGCTGCCGCCAGCCGACCAGGACAGGTGGCAGCGGCTGGACAACGGGAAGTGGTTCAGCCGCCTGGAGGACAACATTCCCGACGGCCAGCGCAAGCAGCGGTACGAGGGCATCGTCGTCGAGCAGGACCAGCAGGGCCGGCTCGTCGACGTGGCGTCCCGGATCGCCGACGCGCTGACCACCGACGCGGGGCGCGATGCGTGGACGAAGGTCGAGGCCGCGTACCGCGCCGCCATTGACGAGACCAGCGCGCCAAAGCTGCTCGCCATGATCCACGCCGTCGGGCAGGACGCGCCGGAGTCGCAGCACCCGACGGAGATACGCCGCGCGGTCGTGCTGCGCCTCGACCAGCTGCGCGTGCTCGACAAGATCCTCTCCGCGCTGTCGGACCGCTGGCTGTTCGAGATCGACAACCTCGACCTCCTGCGTTCCGTTGTGGCGCTGCGGGAACCGGCGCAGGTGCGCCGCCAGGTGTATGACCTGTTCCACCGCCACTGGTGGCACAACGTGCCGGTGCTGGGCACCATACTGCGCCTGTTCCCCCTCAACCTCGTCGTCTCGCAGTGGTCGGTCTCGGCGCGGGACGCCTTCCTCGCCTTCCAGCTCGCGCGGATGATGCCGCCCGCATTCCGCGCCGAGTTGGCGGCCACCGGCCAGTGGTCCGCGATGGTCGGCGCGTTGACGCCGCAGATGCGGCAGGCCGCCGGCATGCACCTGTTCGCCGACCGGGATGGCAAGGAACGCGAGCAGGTCCTGGAACGCTTGCGGGACAACCGTGTGTGGCAGGCCGACCGGGCCGCCGAGCTACGCGTCCTCGTCGGGATGGCGGTCGAGCTCGGTCAGCGGCGGTTCGTGTTCGACCGCTCGCGTGACACCAGGGCGTTCGCGGTGACCGAGTTGCGGACCATGGTCGACCAGTTCGGCCTCTACGCCGAACCGGGCCGCACCACCTACCAACCGGAGCGGGCACGCGGCCCGGAGAGCCGGGGCTTCTTCGGCGCGATCCGCCACGCGGCCGGCTGGCTGTGGTCGGCCATCGGTCTCCTCCGTCACAGCGCCCGCCTCGGCCGCAACGAGGTCGGTGTTGCCGACCTCGATCTGAACGAGACACAGGACCTGGCCGGCGGTGAGCTCGGCCTCGCACAGGTGGCCCGCCGCGCCGAGGGAGACACGGCGTCCAACCGGCTGACGCTCCTCTACAACCCGCGTGACGGCGTGCTCGACATCGACCTGCCGGAGCTGCGGATCTCCGCGTTCAACCTGATCACCGTCGGCATGGGGATCAAGGCCAAGGACATCACCCTGAAGGGTCTGCGGGTCCTGGCGACCTTCCCGGCGCAGCGGCTCGACCAGCCGGCGGCGGTGCGACTCGACCTGTCCGACGCGACGCTCGCCGACGTCCTCGTCACCGAGGACGACCTGATCCTCGGCATCGCCAAGATCGCGCTGCGCCGGCTCGGTCTGCACCTGAGCCGCACCGGGGCCGAGGATCCGGTCCCCGCGCCGCCCGGCAGCGACTACAGCCTGCCGATCCCGATCCTCGGCCCGATCATCGCGTTCGTCGTCGACTTCCTGCGGCGGTTGGACTACGTCGGCCAGGCCAAGCGTGCGCGGACGCAGCTGCAGGGACTGGAAGTCAGCGTCGACGACATCCAGCTCGACGGCGTCGCCTTCGGCGCGGGGAAGACCGCCAGGTCGCTGAGCGTGCGGAAGGTGTTCGTCGGTCAGGGACTGAACCGCTCCGCCTACCTGCACGCGCTGCGCGAGGTGCTCCAGCGCAGGCTCCGCAGGGCGAGCGAGGACCAGCGTCCCGAGATCCAACAGCGGATCACCGAGACCGACGACGCGTTGCGCCGCATCGCCGCGCGCGACACGCGGCTCGCCGAGCTGCAGGCCAAGTACGTGCGCGAACCGGAGAGCCTCAGCGAGGCGGACCGGAAGGAGGCCGCCGCACTGGAGCGCGAGCTGTCCGGCGGCGCGGTCCTCGACATCGGCGAGCTGGCCCTCAACGGCCTCGGCGGCGACATCGAGCTAGACAAGGCCGTGCTCACCGGTGTCACCGGCGACGTGACGGCACCGGTGTTCGGCCCGGGCACGGCATCGGTGTTCGTCACCGACGCGGAACGGATCGAGGAGTTCCGCAGGCTCGGGCCGCGGCCGGGCGTGACCGGAACCGCGCCGTTGCCGGTGCGTGCCGAGCAGGCTCAGCTCTCCGGCATTCGGGTGGTCGGCGAGATTCCCACCAGCGAGGCGCTCAACGACCAGCTCGTGGCACTGCCGCGCAACGCACCTCGGGAGAGCCGGCGGCGGCTCGTCGGCCTCGTCGACAGAGTCCGCGCCTACGAGGCACTGGACAGACGCGCCCGTGGACTGACCGGGCCACCCGTCACCGGGGAGGACCGGCAGACCCTGACCGTGCTGCGGGAGGAGCTGCGGTTCGCGTTCGGTCTCCGGGCCAGGACTGTGGAGGTCAACGGCATTGGCGCCGACCTGCTCTTCGGGCCGGGGCTCGGCCAGGTCGCGGTGGGTGGCGGCGGAGTGGAGTCGTTCACCGCGACCGACGTCGCCGCGGCCGGGAAGTTCAGCGCCAGCAAGGTGACCGGCGCCGGGCTCGGCGGCGCACTGCGGCCCGGCCCTGGGCTGAACGCGTCGTTCCACGTCAACGAGCTGAAAGCGACGGACGCGGTCTTCGACTGGGCCGGCAACAAGGCGAGGGAGATCGGCGTCACCGGGATCGCCGGCGAGATCGAGGTCGAGAAGCAGGCGTCTGGCCAGCCGGCTCGCTACCGGATCCCCAACCTGACCGTCGCCTCCGCGAGCGTGGCCGGGGTCAACTACCTCACCCCGACCGCGTGGGTGCACTCGGACGGCGCCACGACGGTCACCGGGATCTCGCTGTCGGCGGAGCTGGCGCAGACCGCCAGCGGGTCGGTCATCACCGTGCACCAGGCGCACATCAAGCGGCTGAGCGCGGAGCGGTTGATCGTCGAGCGCAACGGCCCCGGCACCCCGTTCCGTGCCGAGGTCACCTCGGGCGCGCTGCTCAACCTCGACGTCCAGAACGTGGTCATCGAGGGTGGCGCCGACCTGCCCACGTTCGACCGCGCCGAGCTCGGTGGCCTCGACCAGCTGAAGATCTCCGTCGCGTTGAGCCTGCTCAGCGGGCCCGTCTCGGGCTCCGGCGTGCTGTCCAGCGTCACCGAGACCGGCGCGTCGCGGCGGACCGGCATGGTCGTCGTGCAGTCGGTCGCCGACTCGCCACAGGGCGGTCAGCAGATCGACCTCAACGGCCTGCGGCTCACCGGCGCCGAGGTGCGCCTGCCGAACGGCCGTGTGGTGATCAGGAAACTCGGGCTGGGCGCCTCGGTGCACCACTCCGGTGACGTGTGGACGGTAGGGAGATTCGCCATCCCGGAGCTGCTGCTCGGCCCGCTGCACTGGCGCACGGCCGACGGCGCGGAGATCACCTCAACCGGCGGCGTCGCGCTGAACGCGCTGAGCGCGCACGGCACGATCACCGCACCGGACGGGGTCCCGTCGCGCGTGCACGTCGACGAGCTGCGCATCGACTCCATCACCGCCGATCACCTGCGCTACCACCAGGATCCGATCGACGTCGTGGTCGGCCCCCGCTCGCCGTCCACGCGTCCCGGCAGGCCCCCGCTGGAGATCCGCGACATCCGGCTGCGTGACCTCGACTGGACGGCTGAACACGCCATCACCTCGGGCACCCTCGACGTCGGCTCGGCCGGTCTCGAGTTCGGCGGCCAGCTCGCCGAGCACCTCAAGGCGCGGGCCGGCCTGTCGCTCACGTCGGTGCATGCCTCGTTCCTCGAAGGTGGCCGGCTCGTGCTGCGTGCCCGAGGCTCCGCCGACGCCGGCGTGCAGTGGTGGGACCAGGACGCCCCCGGTGGGCCACGGGACCTGGAAACCCACGTGGCGATCAACGAGCTGGACACCGGCAACGTGGCCGTCGGCCCGGGCGAGATCGAGTTCGGCCCCGGCGACGACCCCGGTCTGGAGATCGGCGACATCACCGTGAACCAGCTGATCTACCGCTCCACCGACCTCGTGCTGGGGACCATGTACGGCGGCAAGGGCGCGGTGATCCGCCGGCCACGCGCGAAGTTCCGGCTCGAGCTGCGCAACGCCCGTGAGCGTGCCGCGGCAGGCGGCGCGTCGGCGTCGGCCCTGCGCAAGGTCGTGCTGCGTGAGTTCGGCATCGAGGCCATCGAGCTGGACGGTCTGTTCGTCGAGCTGCCGACCCTGCGGCCACCCACCAACCTCGGTGCGCCGCAGCCGGTCGAGCTGTCGCTGCCGCCCGGGGAGACCGCCTTCGTGCGTGACGTCCGGCTGGTGCTGCCGGACGGCGGCAAGGAGATCATCCCGCCCCGGTCGCCGAAGGGCGGCTGGACCATCCCCGAGCTGAACCTGCAGATCGCCGGCGGGGGCGGGCTGCCCGCGGTGCTGATCCCGTCGCTGCGAGCGAAGGCCGCCGGTGTGCTGGAGAGCGCGAGCGCGCGGGTGGACGTCGAGCGCATCGAGGCGAGCCTGTTCAGCGCGGGCGGTGTCGCGATCGACCTGCGCAGGCCCAGCATCACCGCGATCGAGGCGGTGCTGAACAGCTTCCCCGAGCACAGCCTGCGCCTGCGTGGCCTGACCGTGCCGGCAGGAGGCGGCGTCCGCGCGGAACGCGTCCAGCTCGACACCCGCAACGGCGAGGTCACCATCAGCGAGCTCGGCGCCAGCCGTCTCAAGTACGTCAACGCCAAGGCAGGCCTGGAGGTCGAGGTCGACAAGGCGTCGCTGCCCCGCGACATCACCGCGACACTGCCCGGCGCGGGGCGTGCGCTGGCCGGGTTCATCCCGCTGCTGAACATCGACGGGGCGTCGTTCCGGGTCGACTTCACCAAGGACACGCACACCGAACCGGACCCGACGTTCCCGCCGGAGCCGAGGCCGTGGACGGCGCTGCTGGACAAGCTCGGCACGTTCGAGAAGGTCTTCGACTCGATCCAGGCCCGCATCGCGCTCGACGTCCACCTCAACGCGCTCGGTGGCCACGACCTCAGGGAGAACCTCACGATCAGCAACGGGCGGCTCAACTACCGCCAGGTGGAGGACGATCTCGGCCCGCTCAAGTCCATTGTGGACTTCCAGCTGCGGGGGCGGGACTCCGAGCTGTGGCTGGTCCTGCACACTCCCAGCCTGACCCGCAGCGTCCCCGGCCTGACGCCCACCGTCACGCTCGCCGTGTGGCGGTTGCCCCACGACGAGCTCATCCAGGCCTCGCGGACGGACCAGGTCCGGCTCTTTCGGCTGCTCCAGATCGAGGGCCTGCCACGCGACCTGCTGCTGGACCGCGCCAGCAAGCCCAGCGGTCCACACTACGAGCCGCCGTCGACCGGGCCCGGTCTGGTCGAGCTGCGGAACATCGACATCGACCTGGCGCTGCGCAGTGCCGCCCCGATGGCCTTCGACCTGCACCGGGCGACCGGCAGCAAGGACATCAACGGCACCATCACGTTGGGCCGCAACGCACTCGCCGACCTGCGCCTCGTCGGCCGGCTGCCAGGCGGCCTGCGGCAGACGCGGTACGGGCTCGCGCAGGCCCGCGTCGACGCCACCGACATCCACTTCGGCGACATGGATCTCGGCACCGGCGCCATCACCGTGACCGACCTGTCCGACCTCGCCTTCACGCTGAACCCGGACTGGAAGCCGACGCTGCTCTCCGGCCGGATCCGCCGCGCGACGGCGCGAAACATCTCCTGGCGGATGCCATGATTCCCTCGAGCGGGCACCAGAAAGCCTCCAGCGGCCCCACCCGGAGCTGGGCGCGGGCCGAACGCGAGGCCGACCACGTCGCGGATGCCGTACTGGACAACGACATCCCCACCGGCCACCGCCCGCACGCCGACGTCCCCCAGGCGGGTACCGCGGCCGTGCCGGGTGTCGGGCAGCCACTCGACCCGGCCCAGCGCGTGTTCTTCGAACGCAGGCTCGGCACTGATCTCGCTTCCGTGCGCCTCCACACCGGCGCGGCCGCCGACCAGGCGGCACAGGACGAGCACGCATGCGCTTACACCGTCGGCGAGCACGTGGTCCTCGGCGACGGCGCCGACGACGCGACGCTCGCCCACGAGCTGGTACACGTCATCCAGCAGCGCGCCGCGGGCCGCAATGCCGTGCAGCGCCAGGAAAAGCCCAGCACCGGCGGCATCGGGGCCGCACCGCCGAAAGGGGTGGTTTTCAACGTCGACGACAAGCCTGCTCCCGGTGAGGACGCACGGGTGCTCTTCCCGCACGACTCGGTGACGTTCTCCGCCACCGACCTGGAGACGCTCATCAGGCGGCTGCCCGTGAGCCGACGCCTCGTCATCGACATCGACGGCTACGCGAGCACGGAAGGCGACACTCAGTACAACATCAACCTCTCCGCTCACCGCGCGGCCGTGCTCAAGGCGATCCTGGAGCGGCTGCTGCCGGACTCGACGGTGAAGGTGCACGCGCACGGCGCCACCGACGTGTTCGGTGACCCGGCCGCCAACCGCCGCGTCGGCGTCCGGTTCGCCGAGGCGCCGGTGCAGCTCGTCCCACCGCTGTCCACCGTTGGTCCCACGCGCGACCGGCATCCCCGGTTGCTGTCCGAACCGCAGCTGCACCTCGACCCCAGGCTGTTCCCGTCCGGCCCGTTTCCGCCGAGCCTCGACACGGGGCTCGGCGACCCGGCGCGCCAGACGGGCAAGGCCGAGGCGCAGGAACCGCCGCACCTCTTCCCGCCCAGGGTGCCGGAGCTGCCGCCATCCGTACTGGTGGGGCCGAAGCAGTTGTTCCCGTGGACCGTGCCGCATCCCAGGTCGCTGACCGAGCGGATCGAGATGCAACAGGTCTTCACCAGCCACGGCCTCGCCGGACCCATCGACCCTGGCACGGCCAAGGCGATCGACGACAGCGTCACGGAGTTGGCCCAGGCCCTTCAGGAACACGTCGGGATGACCAAGAACAGCGCGAGCACGTGGGCCAACCGCGCCGTCAGGAACATGGTCGACCGCGAACTGACCAACCAGGGCAACACGATCATCGACAAGAGCAACAACGACATCACTCGGCAGGGCGGCACCGTGTTCCTGCCGAGTGTCGACGTGGCCCCCTACCTCCGCGAGGGGCTGGAGTGGGTCCAGCAGCAACTGAAAGGCCGGAGATGAGCCCTCCCAACGCGCCAAGGGTCGTCCGCGGCGGCATCGTCGTGCTCGATGCCGCCACCAATACGGTGCGGCGCACGATTCCGTTGCAGTACAACCCTGATCTGGTCGCGCGCAGCTTCCAGGTGCGGGGCGCGGGCGGCGAGGCGGGTGCCCGCGCCGAGAACCTGCGGCTCACCGGACCGCCGACCCAGAGCATCACCCTCGACGCCGAGCTGGACGCGACCGACCAGCTGGAGTTCCCGCAGAGCAACGCGACCGTGGTCGAGGTCGGCCTGCGTGCGGCGCTCGCGGTGCTGGAGACGCTGGTCTATCCGACGCTCGCCGCCGTGCGCACCGCGGCGGGGCTCGCGGCCGCGGGTGCGCTGGAGATCGCCCCGGCGCCCGCCCCGCTGACGCTGTTCGTGTGGTCCCGCAACCACATCACGCCCGTGCGGATCACCGAGTTCTCCATCACGGAAGAGGCCTTCGACACCCAGCTCAACCCGATCCGCGCGAAGGTCCACTTGGGACTACGGGTGTCCACGGTCAACGACGTCGGCGCCAACACCCGCGCCGGAACCCTGTCCATGACTCACCACCAGCGCCTCGAACAGCTCGCCGCGCGGCAGGCGCCGGCCGGCATCGACGCGCTCGGCGTCGGGCGGCTGCCGTGACGGCCCCGGACGTGACGGCCTTTCTCGCCTCGATCACGGGGAACCGGGCCGAGCACCAGGCGCCGAACAGCCGCTACCGCGACACCCCGATCACCGAGCTGACCGAAGCGCACGCGGACGGGCCCAGCACGGTCACCGTGTACCTGCGCCGCCGTTTCCTGCCACAGCCGGAGAAACTGGCCACGCTCGGCACGGTCACCGTCCGGGACGGACACCGCGTCGACACGCTGGCCGCCGACGTGTTCGGTGACCCGACGCTGTTCTGGCGGCTCTGCGACGCCAACCAGGTCAGCCGGCCGGCCGACCTGGTGGTCGAGCCGGGCCGGGTGCTGCGGGTCGCGTCCCCCGAGGGCATCCCGGGAGGCCAGGGTGCTTAAGGGAGTCACGCTCACGCTGATGATCGGTGCGATCCGGGCCACCCCGGTGCCGGCCGAGGTGGCCGACGCCCTGCTGTCCGCCCAGGTCTCCATCTCCGCCGGCCAGCGCAGCGGCTTCCAGCTCACCTTCGCGCTGGCCAAGGACGGCATGCTCAACAGGGAGCTGCTGCCCAGCCGCGGGCTCGACCCGCCCAACCGCGTCATCCTCGTCGCGCACGTGGACGGCGTGCCGACCGTGCTCATCGACGGCGTCGTCACCCGGCACGACGTCGTGCCCAGCAACGAGTCCGGCCAGTCCACGCTCACCGTCACCGGCGTCGACGTGACCCAGATGATGGACCTGGTCGACATGAGCTGGCTGCCGATGCCCGCCATGCCGCCGGAGGGCCGCGTCGCGTTCATCATCGGGAAGTACGCGATGTACGGGATCGTGCCGCTGGTCGTGCCGAGCGTGTTGTTGTTGGCGCCCAACCCGTTGACGGAGATCCCGTACGAGCAGGGCACCGACTACGAGTACGTGAACCAGCTCGCCGACGAGGCCGGGTACGTCTTCTACGTCGAGCCGGGTCCCCGGCCGGGGATCAACATCGCCTACTGGGGGCCGGAGATCCGCAACGGCCAGCCCCAGCCCGCGCTGTCGGTGAACATGGACGCGGCCACCAACGTGGAGTCGCTGTCGTTCTCCTT
>Ga0307512_10004699_pt1 | contig 14781 bp, 15 predicted proteins | sample 14_EM_MG_FD_200267 | JGI IMG/M metagenome (GOLD analysis project Ga0307512, IMG submission 200267) | Populus trichocarpa ectomycorrhiza microbial communities from riparian zone in the Pacific Northwest, United States - 14_EM | ecosystem: Host-associated > Plants > Roots > Unclassified | place... | reverse complement strand
TAGACTTATGAACTTCCAGTAGACTTTTGGTGATCTTTGTTGACCGACGCGTCTTTCGGCAGCCTTCGTCTCTGGACTTCGGAGGTCTTCGACTTCGCTTGTCTTTTGGCTGGTCTTGGTCGGCTTCGCTTGCTTCGTCTCATTTTTGCACTTGCTTTCGTCTTATTTTCCACTTGCTTTGGCGATTCTCTTTGACTCCCTTTGGTCATTGACCTGCTTCGTGTTTCGACTGGCTTCGACTTGCTTTGCGTTGACCCTTCGACTTCTTTTCGCCTTTTCGGACTTCGCTTGGTCTGTTCTCATTGTCTCGGACTTTGAGCTTTGGCCGTGAATTCTCTAGGTGGGCTTTTCATCTTCCGGATGCTAGGTGCGTATGTTGATGCTTCTGGTACGCATATCCCCGCTCTCTGGGTGCATTTATCGCCGCTCTCTGGGTGCCGCTGGACTTCTCTGTCGTTAAGTGCACTCTGTCTTCATTCCGGCACCTCCGATAGGGTCATAGTATATGAGGATTTCGGTTCCGGTAGAGTCATCCCTCTCTTTAAAGGTCGTTGCTCTGCCGACGACTTATTTCCTCTAATTGGTATTGTAGCTCGGTTTTGTACTTGTCGCCTTCCTTGATTTGGATGAGGTGATAGGCATTCCTGAGGTCCTGTCGAGCATCTCCGAGATCAGTGGGAGAGGATTTTAGTACTTCACCGGGGCTTGATTGAGAGCTCGGTAGTCCATACACAGCCGCAGTCCGCCGTCCTTCTGCTTCACAAATGAGATCGGTGCTGCCGCAGGCGGTGATGAACTCTATTTTTCCCAGGTCTTGGTCTCACTGGCTCTTTCCGAGATTTCGTAGATCCATGCAATTTGTGTGGTTCTTCACGGCCGGGTACCCTGTCATTACCTCTCACCCTCTTCCTACAGCGCTCTTCCTCACAAATTCTCTTTGGATGCATTGAAAGGTGCGGTGCGACAGCTGCCATATCTTTGCTGCATACGTTCACATAGTCCTTGTATCTCACGAGGATACGACAATTCTTGATATTGTGCTGGGATGCGACCCCCGTCATCTGTTACCATCTCCAATTTAACTATGTCTGTTCCTATTCTCGTTAGCCTTGTCTGCATTGTAGCGTGCTTGGCAGAGCGGAGATGGGTAGGGGTCCCGGGATAGCTGGGTCAGACGGTTCGTCAAAATAGGACCAAGCCCCATTGACCAATTTCTCCCTCCGTGTCTCTGCGAGCCGGTAGCAGTCATTCAAGCACCATCACTGTGTCACTCTTCTGCCGCAACTACCGCCGCTGCTCCTGCTCGCGCATTCAGCATCCTGGGGTTTCTCTCACCTACGGTGATGCCTTCAAGTGATGCTCCCAGCAACCCTTGACATTCGCCAAGTCATATGGCAAATGCCTCGACCACTTCCTCACTAGCTCAGAGATGATCGAATGCGGTAGCCCCGAGTAGTTGTATACCCGGAGAAGGCTCACCATGTTGGTTACCTCACCGCGTTCCGGCAGAGGACTTGTCCCATCTGCTTCTGGAATCATCGCCTGTTGCGGTCCATTTGCCGCTCGCAGGGCTGTAAATCGACCGTTGCAGCAATCGATTTCCGGGTTTCTTGCCATGGCAAGCCCAAGACTAGGTCGTATACCTTCATTGGGACGACTAACCACAACCTCCGATATGTCAACCGGTTTAAGGTATTCAAAATACTGAACCAAGATTCTGGCCATTCGACTCTCTACATACATCATCACCGGGCCAGGGTGGAGGTGTATCCTGGTTCGTATGGTAGCTCGAGTTTCCTAATTAGGCTCGGTGATAAAAAGATGCTCATTGCACCGCAGTCGATTTGTACTTTGACTCACTGCATGTTGCCGTGTATATTGCATACAAGGACTTCATGGCTGATTTGCGCGGAATCAGGTCTCCGTGTGCCACATAGATATTGGCTTCACATCAGAGCTCGACCTTCCAGAATGACTCTTGATTTTAAGGCGATTTGGTGCGGTTGTATCTCATCCAAGGTTGCATATAAGGTTTTGTGGTCTCTGCTGGCGCAGCGAGTGCATTGCCGGTTTGCCTTTCGGCTTTCGCAGACTTCCTTTCAGAGCCACGGTGCTGCTTATAGTTGGCACGGCTGCCTCCACTGGCTTAGCTATTGGACTTGACCAATTTTGAATTCCCGGAATCGGGATTGTTGGAATTAATCCAATTGCGTTTGTTGTTTTTGCTGTCCTTCGGGCTTCTTCGAGGTTGCTAGAGCTGTAGGTATACACGATGCGCTGACTCGCAATCGTCTGTTGACATCGCCTTCGGTTCTCGGTATTGCCGATTCAGGGATCAGATCGCGTCATTGATTGTAGGTTCTCTGACTGATGATAAACCTCAATTGACTTGTAGGAATGGTATTCGAATTCTCTCGGTGGTAGGGTCGAATCCTGTACTCATGATTAACGTCATCGTGGCGACGCGTCTCGTCCATTGTAGCTTCTCTGGCTGCTGATTGCACTCAATGGACTCGTAGGAATGATGTTCAACTCAATATCTCGATCATATTGGGTTTCTCTCATTGGCTAGCTCAAATAGTCGCGGCCTGTAGGCCTGATAATTGTCGTCATCGCCGGTGACGCGTCTCGTAGGAGAGTCGGTCTCTGAACTCTTCTCCGCTGCCATCAGGGTGCTCAATTGAGTGATGAAACGATCGATATCCGTGCTTGCAGTAATCATGCTTCGATATGTCGTTTTTAAAGATGTAATCTCAATTGTAGACTGTATGATGTGGCACGTCGGTAAAGGGGTAAAGTTGTGAAATCCCGTGAGCGAAACGTATCCGTTTACTGAAAAGGGATAATTGTGTAAGGGCGCGTACGCCAGCGTTCGTCCTTTTAGGCATACATATGGTAATTATGGTATACGGTTGCAAACGTGGACTCGAGTGATAGTAAATAGGTGTATAGGTAAGATTATCGCTAGAGATCTAAGTCTCGTGGCGAGCCGACTATATACAATGGCCGTTACCCGGCCACAGTCACATGTCGCCGTTACAGCACGGAGGACACAGGATTGTGAGCACAGTCTCTTGACTCCGGGACGAATGACAATCAGCACCGACTGCAAACGGGACTGAATATGAGTTGAGGAGACTTCGGTGGAAAGTTGGATACAGTCGGTCTTTGGGCCGGGTTTTCGTGTGTATTCTCGTTTCTTTGTCGTTTCTCGTTCTATTCGTGTTGCTTGTTTCGTTTGCCGGTTGGGGTTTGCGCTAGTTCTGCATGTTACAGAAAATGGGTGGCATCTTGGGAATACGGAGATGATGCTAAGGACGAGGAGTAGGATGGCGGAACAGGAGAACCGGGTGCATCGCATCAGGTGGCTGGGGAGGAGTTGTGGTGGGAAAACGGCTCCCACCACTACACAGCCACGCATTTGAGTGGGTACGTGACTGGGTTAGGGTTATCGCGGCTCTGCATTACGCCATCGACAAGATTGAAAAACCTTCGCTGGACGGCATTCGACACCACGATCCAGAGACCTATCACATACCAATCATCATCTCATCTCTTTCCTTCTTCTCTCTTTTGATTCTTAGTCCTAGCCAATCAACTATCTCGCTGCGGCTACTCCCTCCCTACTCTCCTCGAAATGAAACCTCCATTCTCCTAGCTTCCAACAGAAGAGGCAGTGTGCGATCTCCTGATCCGGGATTTCCGCCACACCAACACTGCTCCATCTTCTGATTTTGACAATCTCTCCGCCCATTCGTGCGTGGATGGAAGGCTGTTGTGAGCTGATGGTAAGTACTCAGGACAGGACATACCTGGGTCTAGATTCGGCTTGTAAACTGGGTGCCGTGATCTGTAACTATGTTGTCCGGGACTCCGCGCTTGCAAATGACGTGTTCAAAGCAGTGCCAGGCCAATTCCTGAGACTCAATAGCCTTCCTGCACGGTAAGTAGATTGCCATCTTTGTCTGTCAGTTCAAGATACTGAGGATCCCGGTGCAGCCCAATTCCAATGACTATGTGAAGTAAGCGACCAAGTCGATTGTGACGCCTTCCCATGGCCGTGATGGTTTCCCCAAAGGCATGTTGATCCCGTGCCTGGCGTACCGAGGTGCTGTGATTCGGTGGCATAGTCGCAGCCGCTGACATACTTACGCCCATCCGAGTCCATTACTGGCCAGTACAAATCCCTAGATAACACCTCAGTTGTCCTAAGAGCTCCAAAATGACCGGACTCATGGTTGTCATGGAATAGGCAGATCACGTTTCGGCATGAAGAATCGACCACTCGAATGTGTATCCTTCCTTCGTCACTCAAGGCTCTCATGACGACTTTCCAATGGCTCACCTCCGTGGTGAAATCAGTGCCATCTATCATTGGTCGTTCAACGAGCATCGCCGAGACATTGACAGCCAACGGGTGCGAAGATGGAGCCGCGATGATTCTTTGGATGAGTTCATCGTGCGGTTCCTGTGAGTCGGTGGCCATTAATTGTGCCGCAGGGCGTCTGTGGCCGATCTCGCAATCCAGCTGTTCGGAAGGACAATTGATTGGGTCCTTGCTGTCTTGCAGGTGATCAATGCCAAAGTCATAAGCTGAAAGGGTTCCCGACAACCTGGCTTGTTTTTGGGAGAGCACGTTGGATGTCTGCAAAAATTCGACATGCATGTGGTCACACCAACTCAAAACCTTGTGATTGGCGCCCTGGAGGTAGTGTCGCCACTGTTTCAGTGTGTCCACAATGGCCAATAGCTGGCCATCATAAGTGCTGTAATTCAGGTCTTCTGAAGTGCACTTCTGGCGGAAACAATTTACCAGCCCGAGAACCCCGAAACCGCCGTACTCATTGAGACTGCCTGCAATGGAGGATCCAGTTGGGTCCATTTGGAGAATAATTGGCCGGCCCGCTTCGAAATGCTGCAGGATCGGTGCCTGATCGATTGTCCGTTTCAGCTTCTGGAATGCCAATTCGGCTTCCCGTGTCCATTCCCATTCAACTTTCCCGCAGTTATATGACTTCAGGCTTCGAGGTCCACCTTCGCGTGGCTCGGCAGGCTGATCCGCCTTCATTAGTAGTTCTGTAAGTGGAAGAGTCACCTTGGAATGTGTCTCGAAGATCATTCTGTAGAAGTTCATGAATCCGAGGAGCACCTGGACATCTCTAATTGACTTAAGTGTTGGCCAGTCCTCGATTGTGGAGATCTAGTCCGATTCCATGCCGACTCCCTTGGGAGTGGTGATAAACCCCTGGAAAGTGACCTCCGAAACTCCAAATTGCCGTATCCCGACTCTGCAACAGAGGCCGAAATCTGCTAGTTGCTGTAGAACTTGGTGCACATGCTCCTCAGTATCCTTCTGGTTTGTCGAGTAGATGAGTATGTCGTAGAGGTAGCATACCGCAATGTTGTCAATGTATAGGTGTAATCAATTATCGATACAAGACTGGAATGTAGCCGGGGCGTTTGATAGACTGAATGGCATGACCCGGTATTCGAATTGCCAGGAACGTGTTCAAAAAGCAGTTCTCTATTCGTCCCCTTCCGGGATAAGAATAAGGTTATAGGCACCACAGAGGTCATGTTTCGTGAATGTCGTGGGCTCGCACACACGGTCAAGCATTGCTGAGATCAGAGGAAGGAGATACCAATTCCTCACCGTCGCCAGATTGAGCGCGCAGTAATTCACATAACGCCTCAACCCTCCATCTTTCTTCTTGCTAACAACACTGCCGCTGCTGCCAGCAATGATGATCACTGAATGAACCCATTGGCTGAGCGTGCCTCGATGTGAGCCTTGTACGCCTGTAATTTGACATACGATAGATTGTCAATCCGCTCATATGCCCAATTCTAGCCGGGCTCCTCATCAGTTTCATAGTCGGTTGACAGATCCGGCGGGGGTTTCTCATCCTCAGCTTGGTTGAAAACCTTCAAGAATTCTCCGGATATTGCCAGGATATGTCCTCTATCATCTGTAGACATCATATTTGTCATTCTGCCAGCTCCATCAACAAATGTTAGTTCTCAATTCGTACTAGGTATGGAGCGGTATGAAGTGATATCCAGGAGCCCGGATTGGATATGGTTCACCTCAATAGAGCCAAGGCCTGCCGTCCAGTGATCCCTTCGTGTCTCGGCAAGCTGACAAAATTTACATGACCAAACCCCTGGGAACCTCTCTCTGGCCGTTGCCGCCGCTGCTCCCTGCTCACCTGTCCACCGCCTGGGGCCTATGTCACCCGCCCCCAGTGATGCCTTCCACAGTCACCCCCAGCAGCCCGGTACAATCATCCACTCTTAGGAAGAATGTCCTGACAACCTACTCACTGGCCAGTAGATCGTCAAGGGCTATTGCCCTGAGTATTTGAATATCTGGGATACCGCCGCCTCCTTCGGAACATGCCGCCTCCCTAGCCATTGGCACTGGTTCATTGCCGGGGCAGTCCTGATGGTCTACCCTGTCCACTGCGACCACTTCCGCTCCCCCTGGGGTTTGCAGAGCCAAAAGTTGAGCGCACTGCCAATCGCTGTCAGCTTTCCTGGACTGGCACCAAGGCGCTCCCAAAACAATGTCGCAAGCCCACATGAGCACAACTAGCAGCTCCGTTTCTTGAACCAGTGATAAATGCTCCATTGACTGAACCGTGAACTCCATTTTTCCAATGGCGCTCACATGAGCCACAACATGGCCCTTGGGACCTCGAGTCATGACATATGCTGGTTCATCCGCCGGACGAATCTGTTCTCACAGGCTTGGTGCCATAGAGATGTGTGTCACGCCCCAATTGATGAGAGCTTGCACGCATTTTATTTCCCCACTTCCATCTCATGTAAACACTTTCTGGATGATATGGGTCATGTCGAGTGTTGGCAAAAGGTCGGAACCGTCACTTCGGGTCCGGGTCCGGATCCAACCCGACCCGTTGCCAGATCAGAGGTCCGGGTTGTGAATGAACCCAAACTGTCGACTTGGGCACGGTTCGATCGTGCACTCCCAACCCGTCTGAATTGCGTGGGTTGTCAGTGGGTTGCCCAGTGGGTCTATCCATAGATTCAATTAAGGCTCTTGTTTTTGAAGTATATGAATAGTATCTTATCAAAATCACGTTTTCAACTACCAAGGATATGTTTTTCCATGCTTTGCAGCTTGCAATATCAATTAATTTGGAATCAGAATTTTACTTCCAATACGTTGTACATTTTCCTATCAGGGTGGTCAATAATTCTGTTACAAACGCGGAAATTAGCGCGATGCCTTGATTACCCAATATGCAACAATGAAAACTGTTGACGCTCCGTCGACACTCATTCTCAACATGCGGCCGAAAGCATGTCGCTGTTGTGTTTGCCAGTAAACGCTGGCAATATTTGATGAATGGACGTCTGCAACCAATCAGAACATAAATCACCCAGGATTCGAAGCTGAAAATCATTGACCCTCTGTGGACGCTCATTCTCAGGATGTGGCAGCGTGCATGTCACTGTAGTTTTTCCCAGTGAATAAAGCCAATAGCTGATGAATGGAGGTCTACAACCAATCGAAACATACATTACCCAAGATGCGAAGCTGCAAATCGTGGACGCTCCGTTTACGTTCCATCGCAGGTCGCGGCAGGGAGCATGTCGCTGAAGTTTTTCCCTGTAACGGCTGTCAATATCTGACAAATGGATGTCTACAACCAATCGGGACATGTATTACCCAAGATGGGAAGCTAGACATTGTTGACACTCCGTTGAAGCTCATTCTCAGGATGAGGCAGGGACCATGTTGCTGTAGTTTTTCCCAGTAAAAACCTTCAATAGCTGGCAAAGGGATGTCTACAACCAATTGGAAGATAGATTACCCAAGATGCGAAGATGAAAATGGATGACATTCCGTTGACGCTCATCATCAGCATGTGGCAGGCAGCATGTTACTGTCTGTTTTGCCTATAAAGGCTGCCAACATATCAGGTATGCATCACAGCTATCAAATTGTTGTTTAATTACCGTACTTACAACACCACAAGTCGGTGATGCTCTGTTGATGCCGATTTTGATGTATTGTCCATTCACAATCTGCTGCCATCGATAATAGTTTTCATCATGATTGGAACATATTGGTAGGCTTTCTGCCACATTAAGACTTGGCCCTGTGACAAAGCTGTGCGCAGTAACATTCTTGCACTGTTCGCTCTCACACAACTAAAATTTAAGTATCTTGCCAAAAGCTTCATTGCGCCTGGTATACATCTGTTTATCAACCGATATCGACAAGCTACTGCTCACCATTCGCCCATAATACATCACTAACTAAAACCCATGTTCAAGATACATAAAGAAGCTGGTGGAACATTGATGCATTCTGTCCTACTTTTTTTTCACTCCCTTGTTCCTCCTCGTTTCCATTGCATTGACCGTCATTGACACCTTTTCACCTGCTCATTTTGACTTCCATGTAGGCCGAATCAATCATTGAATATGTGGCGCGGCAATCACATCCTGCTGCTCTGGGCATACCGGATCCTCGATGTTATTATCTTGGTCTATATCTGATCGAACATCCATCCCGCGATCGTCTTCGCTGTTATTCAGATTATCTAAGTCCCCATTCCAGTCGAGCCAATCCTCAGTGTCCGAAATTCTTCCAGGTGCGCTATCCTCATCACTTTTGACTGGATGACGGTTGATTTTTCGCATTTGGCGGACATTCAATATTTGAGTTCATCCTCCTGGGAGGTCCTTCGCAGACAAAGGTTGTGGCAATGGAGATCGTTCTGACAATTTGAATGCAGCCATACCAACATGTTGAAAGAGTGACCAGCATGCGTTGACGATCTCTTCCATGTCCGAAATATATCCCACAGCAGTTATCTGCATGTTTGGACCTCGAGATTCCTTTTGAGTATCAGGTCGGTTTTGGCTGCCCTGCCACATTTCCAAAAGGTCGTGAACCTTGGCCATTCTGTGCAATGTCCTTTCCTCCGCCTCTTCTCCATTTCTGAGTCGTTTTCTGTCTTCATTGTATCCAATTGTGGGTCAGCGCCAGGCAAAATCGCTGTGTTGGCTCGAGCAAACAGCCTTACAACGACTTTGACACGACAAGTCTCGCCTGTCGTTTCTGACTGCCTCCAGCCGATAACATCTCGGCACAGGGAAAAACTTCGCTCCACTCCGACATCATGTGGTTTGATAGAGAATGTGCCGCGTGCCACATCAGAGAGATTGGCGTACTTGGTGTGCGTTTCCTCCTGTTGACACCACCTGTCAGTTATGTCCGGTAACCAAGATGTTCTGCAAATCTGCATCGGGTCGAAGTGGTAATCATTGAGATTTGGATTAATTCGCCCCCAGTTGTTTGGTGCTTCAGGCGGCAGAATCAAATAGAGCCTTGCGGCTGTCCATAAGCGTGCTGCGCGATCGCTTCGTCCTGGTGTAGTCTAAGCCACCTCGTTAGGCGTTATCTATTCTTCATCATCGCTGCACAAATCATATTGATAAAAGGATGATTGACAGGATCCTAAAACCGTTCCGGAGGGGATAAAATTGGTCATTGGTAAGCTTTCGTGTTTATTGACCAGTACATGTTGATGTTTGCGACAGTATTTATCCTCTACGTACTTCACAACGGCATCTTGGTATCGGGTAGTATACGATATCTCGTGTGCAGGATCAATATACATTCCCTTGTCCCACTTTCGCAATGATCGCATCTTCCAGAAAGGATCGAGGATATGTGCAGAAATGAGAAGCATGTCCGTCGATGGAGTCACTTCAGCATACGATTTGGACAGCTTCTGTCGAGCTAACTTCACGGCAAGGAACAAGTTTTCCTTCGATGGAATCTTGTGCTTAGGCAAAGCATGCATACCGTAATCCATGTGATCGAACAGATCATTGTACATTGTGAGAATGTGATGTAATGTGACTGTATGCCTCTTCGACATCCACAGTGTCCAATATCGGAATGGCCTCAACACATCCCTAACATACTTCACAATGATCTATTCACCTTGCGTTCTGAACAGTGGCCAGTAATCGCTGTATTTTGGGTTTTCAAGCCACTCATGTGTGAATTCATGTAATCGCCAGGCGCGCTCAAGCAACTCCAGGGTCAAGTTCCAAAGGGTCTTGACGTCCATAATTGGAAGTGCCACGACACGGACTTTGGCATTTTGACCGTCAATGAACTCATTTCGATGACCAGGTGTTAGCGTACTCAATACAGCAAGCATTCTCTGCTATATGAACGTCTGTTTTACCACTTTCAATTTATCTTGAAATACGTACTTTCTCAATGATCTTTGATAAACCTGGTTTCATGGCCGACACCTTATTGATTCTAACTTTGCCCTCTTTTCAAAGCCTTTGACTCTTCCCAATGTCTACGCTTTGATTCTCACAAGATTACTGATCGCGCTCAGAGGCTTCCCAAGACGTGGTGCGGCCTTTGACACTGAGACTGCTCATGAATGCACCTCCAGCCAGCTGTATGACCTGCGCCATGCAAGGTGTGCGGTTCCTCAAAGGAGGCCACTGGATTCCAGAGGCCTCCAGTGTAGATTGCAGCTCGCATGTCATCAAGTTATTCAAGGAGGCATCATCACTCGTAATTCAAAGCGGACGGCCGTCGATAAGCTCAAAACGATCAAGAACGTCCTCCAAATGTATGGCTAGCCTTGCTGGAGGATGTTGACCCTTGACCTATCATCCTTAATTAGCTTTCTCAACATGAAAAGAACTGGCGATCAACCTGATCGAATGTGAGTTGAACTTCACACAATGCCCAATCTCGATCCATACAGTACGCAATGACTGAGGTTATGAGTACTTTGTTCGTTGTCGTCCATCCATCCAAAGCTAAACTACCTTTATTTCATGATGGCAATTGCTTCTTAATTGCATGCACGGTGAGTGCATATTCCCTCTGGCAAATGTTGCTGAGGGTCGAAGCAGATGGCAGCACGAAGTCATTGCGTAAGGCTTGATATGACTGTCGTAGCTCTATATCTGATATAGCGTTCCATCGAATGTTCGCCAAAACAAATACTGCCATGAGGTAGCGATTCCACAAGTCTTGGTGAAATTCGGAAGTTTCAAAGTCCTTCGCAGCCAGTTTGGAACATTTTGCCTTTCCTTTCTGTCAATATGGATCACGGTGGATGTCAAATCTGATCTTACTCTGTGAACTTACTGTTATGATTCCTCGACTTCCTTGCCATTTCAGGATTGCCAAAGCTGTTTCAGCGACCGTCGAATAAGTTGATTCAGTGAACTCTGACTCTGTTCATTCGTTCAACTTTGCTATGTGAGCTTTGGCCAGCAAGTGTTTCTCCATTGAGCTAGTTCCATGTTCTGAAGGATGGCGAAGAACTTGATGACGAATGATAAATACGATACCAAGGCCGCCGGTCTCGTCAATTCCGCTGTGTAAATAGAATCGCCACGAATGCGCACTTCTAGAATTTTTCCAACCATTAGGCCGGTTCCAGTTTGCATTCATTGAAGCCCGCCAACCATCGAAGATGAGTTGTAAAGTAAGGTCGCTCAAATCACGAATATAGACAAGTTCATTTTTGGAAGAGATCATAACCTCAAGCAATCAGGTGTCCAAAGATTTTGAACCCGACATGGGGGTAGGAATTGGGCAGCTGGGTGATCCGACTCGAAAGACTACCCAAAGTAACGATACAGCAAAGCACGCTGAGGGTTCCTAAATATTGACTCTACTGCTACAAGTAACATAAACCAATCTTTAAAACATTGCATGCATATTTGTAAAGTTGTAATCAAGGTTAGATTGCAAAGACTGACCCTGTAAAACTTGATTTAGGAACAGCACAATGCAGTTCATTGCTGTGTAGCATTCTGAGCCTGCCCAAAAACTGTGAGTGCTCTGCGGGCGCTCAATTGTAAGAGGTGGAGTCGATATCGTCACTAGCATTTTCACGCATAGGGGCTGCCGATCGGTTCATTGTGGGTTTCCTACGTCCCATTGCCGTTAGATTATCCAAGATGCAAGATCACAAATTGTTGACGCTCCATTGACGCGCATTTTGGGACATGGTAACAATCTTGTCACAAGCATTGTTGCCTAGAAAGGCGGTCGATACTTCGATTCTGGATCAAGATAATGCCACAGCCCTTTGATCTTGCAAGATGCAAGGCATAAAATCGTTGACGCTGCATTGACGCTCATTTTTAGGGCATAGTGACGAAATCGTCGAAAGAATTTTTGCCCAGAAAGCCGGCCAATAGTTCAATTCTGGATCAAAGTAGTCTCGTAGCCCTGTGATATTCCAAGATGCACGGCATAAAATTGTTGACGCTCCGTTGACGCTTATTTGTAAGGCATGGTGACACAGTCGTGAAAGGCAGTTTTGCTTGGAAAGGTGGCCAATAGTTCGATTAGAGATCGAAGTAGTCTCAGAGCTCCTTGTCATTCCAAGATGGAAGGAATGAAATTATTGACCTGCCGTTGACGCTCATTTTTAGGGAATAGTGACGAAGTCATCATCAGCATTGTTGCCTCGAAAGGTGGCCGATAGTTCAATTATGGATCACAGTTGTCTCACAGTCCCTTGATGTTCCAAGACGCAAGGACTAAAATCGATGATTCCACCAGTCTGGACGGACCCGGTCTGGGGTAGGGCTCAGTATGGTCCGGTCCAACCATTAGGTCGGACTGGACCGAGCCCAAGACTGGCAGTCTCGGACTCGACGGGCTTGGTCTGAACCAGTCTGCACACACTTGCAATTTTGACATTGTTTCTCAGTCAAGTACCACTGAAAACATGACTCATCCTCACATTTATCACCGCACACCTCTGGATACCCACTATGGGTGAAATTATGACAGTTCTGTCGGTATATTTGGTGCCATCGAGATATATTTCCCCCATTAAAAGACCGATACAGTGAAAAAATACCCTAAACCTGGACACTGTGCTGGACTGGTCCAAATCAGTGCAGGCCAGTTCAGTCCAGGTCCAGAAAGAGTGGGGATCGGTCAGATCCCGGTCCAAGGATTACTCAGACTGGATCGGACTGGACTTGGACGGACCCGGTGTGGACTGGTCCAATGCTGAACTGGTGGAATCATTGCTTGAGAGCATTGACGATCCGTTGATACTGATCTTTTGGGCGCAGTGACGAAGTCATTGAATGCGTTGTTGCCTAGCAAGGAAGCCGATAATTCAATTACGGTTTCATGTCGCCACACAAGCCTTGCATTGTCCAAGATGCGAGGCCTGAAGTCTTTGATGCTCCATTCATGCTCATTTTTGAGACATCGTGGCGATGTTGTCGCAACCATTTTTGAATGGAAAGGTGGGCAGAAGTTAGATTATGAATGAACATTTCAGCGAAACCTTCTGGATTTTCCATGATGCAATGCCAATAATCGTTGACCCTCCGTTGACCCTCACCTTTGAGCTCACCTCGGAGACATACTATCAGTCATTGGGTGCTCAACAATTGTACATAAAATCAATACAGTCTTTTTTGGCAGCCAGTATACCGTTTCTATGAATCATCATCAAATCCAAAATGTTCGAAACATTTCAGTTTCTGAGCCACCACTATACACATCATTTGCATAATGAATGACGTAAGTCAATGGCATTTTGGCGCTTCTGGCCAGCATTTCACCGCATCAACATGCATGTACTAGTTTTAGATATTTACAGTGCAAAGTCCTCAGCATTCCTTATCCAGCCCATTCTCCTCGATGTCAATGATGTACCACAAGGAATTGTCGATTTTTTGACCATATGCAGGAGGTCTGAGCGGAGAGTTATGTAGTTGGCTGCAAGGATTCATGCAGACTGACGGCTGTCATTCATCTGGGTTTCGGATGTGCTTTGACCGCTTCTTCTATGAGTCATATGACATCACTGACTTAAACTTTGTTAGTAAATTTTGTCTCAAATTTAAGTTTTGTTTTATCATTTAACGGTAACAGGCAACACCCTATACAGTTTACTGTTCGTCAATCTACTCGATTTGGTGTCAGGAATCTTTGCATCGCCACTATGACCCTTGCACACATACTGACGAATAATCTTGTCTCACAATGTGGACACTGAAATCCAGACCAAGTTGAAACCTAACCAAGTAAGTCCAAATTGCTTTTACTCAAGATACGTTGTCAAAAATACATATTTGGCAATCTATTCCTCTGGTGACGCGGGAGCCGTCAACATGTCTTTGTCTGAATCCGATTTCTATATGGTAATTAGCCAGCGACGCCATATGCTGGGGTAAATGCTCACGAGTGGAACAGGCGTCGCAATCTCCCTCTGTGAAGAATCGGGCACCGCGCCGGGCAAGAGAGATACTATGTGTTTGTCATCCTGAGGTTTCTCTGAACCCAGCTTCATTTGACTACTTTCCTAGCGAGACATCACTTCATCAGCAACAACTCTAGTTTCCGTCAGAAACACCCCGGTGTTCCGGACAGCTCTGACGGCTCTGACGGAACCTCATACCCTCTGACGGAGAATTCCAGGCTACCCGTCGCATTGCTCAGCATCAGCAAAATGTATTTTAGTCACTGGTCTGAGAGGATGTGGAGTGTAAACTTAGATGCGTCAATTTCAGGAGTACCAGACCTTAGGAGGGTATTCCTGCCGGCCTTCAGAGTAACTGGGAGCGCCAACAACAAGTCTGGGAGCACATGGGAGCGCCGGCGACATGTCTGGGAGCACCTCGAATCACAGTCATGTATTCAGTTTGTATTCTCATCTATGTATCTATGTATCTATGTATCTATATAGCTACCCATCTACACACGCTATATCTGGA
>Ga0307512_10004698_pt1 | contig 14784 bp, 12 predicted proteins | sample 14_EM_MG_FD_200267 | JGI IMG/M metagenome (GOLD analysis project Ga0307512, IMG submission 200267) | Populus trichocarpa ectomycorrhiza microbial communities from riparian zone in the Pacific Northwest, United States - 14_EM | ecosystem: Host-associated > Plants > Roots > Unclassified | place... | reverse complement strand
TTTATTTTTTATTCTGACAAAAAATAATTTCTTTATCAAAATTTTTATTTTTTAAACAGGAACTTATTATGATCACAAAAACAAGCTTCAAATAAAAATCTAAAAAATCATGAATTGATCATTTTCATGCATCTACATGAAAAAAAATCAAGTTTCAAATCTATTTTTTTTTAAAAAAATTAGATTTGAAACTTGATTAATAAATATAAAAATAATTATTTTATGCTCCTTAAATACCAATGAACAAATTATTTTAAAATTTTTACATATTAGGCTAACACATAATTATTCATAAAAATCAATAATATCATCTTATAAAAAACCGATCTTCTTAAAAACAATTGCATATTTAAATAATAACTTGTATATTATTGTAATAAACTGATTTGAAGAGAATTTTTTTAATAAAAAATAAAAAGAAAAAAGAAAAAAAATATCTAAAACAAGGACAAACACGAATGAGCTTGGGCAAGTATGAAATGTGAAATCTTAAAAATCAAGGGCCAAAATAAAAAAATAATATTTTAGAAAGTAAACTATACTTTTCTGCATAAATGAACAAATGAACAGTAAAAATGAAAAAAAGGTTACTTTTTTGTTTCTTTGTTAAATTTGGTCCCTTTCTTTTTAATTTTTTAATTGATAAAATCAAATTTTATTTTTCAAAATCAAGTATTAATTTAATGGTAAGATATTTTTTTGATACTACGAATATGAAAAAACACGTTAACCAAAATGAATTATTTCACTTAAAACCATGTGAACATATTATAAAATGATAAAATTAAAAAGAAGTTAAGTGATTGAAATGGATATTTGCTCAAGAAAAAAAAAAAAAAAGGAACCATACACTGAAACAATCTACATTGCACTTGAATCTGCGCTACAATGAAGTGAAACGAATAGAAAAACAACATTCCCCTTTTAGTTTTTCTTATAATTATAATTATAATGTTATGGAGAGCTTACATACCATGTAAGAATATGACTCCATTGTTAAAAACAATGAATTATTATTTCTATGGTGGCATTTAGCAGATTATATCCGTTTTACAAACATGGGTTTAATCAAGATTTGTTTTTTTCCCCTCATAGAACAACTAAAAGCATATTATCCTGAGGAATTTGTTTTTCAAAATCTACATTTAGGTTCAAACACGACTGGTAACGTGGAAAGGAAACCCTATTGTTTTTTAATCAAGACACCTATGTATTTATTTACATAAGGAATATATATATATATGTTCTCATTTCATTGAACCTAATACGATCCGGCCCATTTACTTAATTTAGCTAGGCCCATTCGAGTGGAGATCTACATTACTTTTGAGACATGATAACAGCGACCTCAATCCTCAAGCTTTGAGCATTGCCAATGCAACCTGCTGCAACTAAATGCCTCCGATGTAATCACTGCTCTTGCTGGTAAGCTACAAGAACACGTAGAATTAGTAACAAAAGCAGCCCTTTTCCATAGAGAGTTTCCAGTTGTATATGGTTTAAACTTACTCTATGAGCGAAGTGAAACGAAATGACAGAGCAATTAAGTCATCAAATATTCCACGCATACCAGACAAATTGCAGAACAAATCAAATGCCGGCAAATATAGATATGCTCGATTATATATTTGCTTGGCAGGCCTCAATATAGAACTTCAACCAATCACTAATCACCATGACAGCAACTGCACCTAAACAATTTTCCTACAGCCGTCCACCAGTTATTGTCAATACAGAGACGTGACACGCTATTCACAGATTGATTCATCAACATCTAGTGAGATCCCGGGAAACAATTATATGTAAACAAAATAAGTGGGAAATTCCCATCTCCAGTCTAAATTACAAATTCAGATCCTTTGACAGGCTTCTGGTGATTTCTCCATCAACTTCATGCGGAGGGAAAAGCCTGGGCCTCTTTGCAGCTTGCTGTTCATCTGATTCTACTAATATCACATGATCACCAAACATTTGCATATCATTCTCTGTGGCCTCAGTCTTTTGCAAATCTTGATGTAATCCATTCCCTAACAAAGCATGGTCTTCTTGCAATGATGCAGATAAATTTTCCTGACACGAGGCAAGGTTACCGTTCTCATTGCCATGACCAATCCTGTCAGTGTCATCAATACCTTCAAGGTTATGTATACCTTCAATTGTTTGCATATCATCCTGAGTGACCTCTGCCACATTCTCTACCAAGTTGTTGTTCTCATTGCCATGACCAATCCTGTCAGTGTCATCAATACCTTCAAGGTTATGTATACCTTCAATTGTTTGCATATCATCCTGAGTGACCTCTGCCACATTCTCTACCAAGTTGTTGTCCTCTTGCAGCGGTGCTGAGAAATTTCCCTGACAAGAGGCGAGACTGACATTCTCATTGCCATCGTCAATCCTGTGAGTGTCCTCACTACCTTCAAGGTTTTGTATATCTCCAAAGGCAGGATTCTCAAGCATCTCACTAGAGGCAGCAGCAAGGCTTGTTGTCAAACACTCTATGTTCTCCATCAAAGAAGATGTTTGTTGATCAGATTTCTCTTTCTGACATAGACCTACATCTTCCTTAACTGGACAATTTTCAATGATTCCTACATCTGAATCATCAGAGGCACAGTCTGATGTTTCTGAAGATGAACCATTGTCATCTGCTTGCAAAGAAATCCCTGGATTCCAGGAATCATCAGCCCCAAAGCCTCTAAAAGAACATGATATAGAACCATCCTGAGGAGGTATTCCTGCAATTTGCTGAAAAACAGCCTCTCCAGAAGAGAAATACACAAACTGCTCGCCAGTTTCTGTATCATCCTGCTGCAAAACCAAAAAAAGTGTCAAGCATAAAAATTCAAAAGAGACCGTTGGCGGACCTCTTTTACCACTTTCAAGTTTCAACTAACAAAAAGAAAGCACTGTAAATTGCATGCCTACGAAACCATTTAGCTAGAATAATAGATAAGGTCAATACCTCTATCTGTGACATAGTATCATTAAGGTGGTAATAAGACGATGACTGGTCAAAGGATGGACAGTGTGTAAGTAATGATCCAGCAGCAACTCCTGGCTCAAAAAATTCCCTGAGAACTAAGCCAGAATCATCAACACAATGAGAATTCCTCACAGAAGATGCTTCCAATAGAGTAATTTCAATGCCCTGGCCAGGATCAGAACTTGATAAATTAACATGACAAGCTCCAGCAGGTGTGCATCTCTCTGAAACAAGCCCCAATCCAGATTCTTTCCCATTCATTTCTGAAAAATCAGACTGAGGTTCATTGCTGCAACCACCAGAAGAAACTTCCTGAGAACGATTTTGAAGAAGCTCCGAAATTAGCCTCTGGATAAGAGTACGCTTGAGAGAAGCTTCAGCAGGAGGAAACCAGTCCCCATTAAGCTGTTCATTCAAGGAAAAATCAAGAAAAGTAGAGTAACTGTGTACGACTAAACATATGAAAGGCTGAACAAACAAATAATCAATTACAGTATCAATATTCAAGTAAAACAGTCTGTGTCTAAAATAAAAATGTTCAGGCCTTCAGGGTGCTTTGCTACATAAATTAACAAAAAAAAGGGTTAATTATCAACATAGTTCAAGGATTAGGGGCAATATAACTCCCATGTATTGCCAGGATTCACTCCCATGTATTGCCATGATTTCTGTTCACTATCTTGCAGAATTCAAAATGCAACTTTCTACCATGTTCAGACCCTTGGCTTTGGAAAAATAGAAATGCAATATCTTTCAGAGAAACATCTGATGGGGTGAACTTACAAACTTATTGAACTCGTTTATTCTGAATGGGCTAAAATTCACAGGGGCCTCTACCAAAAACAGTTCCAGATAGTGAAGCAGGAACAAGCCACAATCAAATGAATTTTCTTGCTGTGGCAGCTGATAAGACACATGAACAAAATGTAAGAACAATCACAGTACACAAACCCCAAACAGATCATAAAACCATGCATCAGACAAAAACATACAGGCCGAAGCTTATAACATAACAATGCGGCAAATTACTGCACAAATACACACTATCTTATCACAAAAAGCAATACAAAATTGCCTTTTCTTCATGAATTTTTAAGCATCATAGTAATAATATATCGTTAGGCAACAACTTTCAACGAGATCTGATTTACTTGAAAATGAGGAGCAAGCAAACAAATCCCAAAACATGTTGCAGTCAGATTATATTTGCACATTATGATATTTTCATTTATATATGAATTGTGGATTCTAAACATAAAAAAGCCACCTTATATAATGCTAGAAAAGAACTTCAACTGAATGAAACTTAATCCATGAAAATACTTTCCTCTATTTACTAGATATCATATCCCATTTAAGATAACACAAACAGTTCCATAAGCTTAAAGTGTTGGTCATCTGATTTAGCTATTCATACTAAAGGGAGATCATGATCCATAATGTATGTGCAAAGAGGACCTGAAACTCCCTTCACATTTTTCCTTCTCTATATGCCCAGATAACAAAAGATAGCTTCTATTGGAACTGTTCTGCAGTAATACACTCTGAAGTAGTTAAATTTATTAACCAAGACTAGGCAAATACCTCAAGAGGGACAAACCGCAAATTCAAGAATTTTGAAGACATGTCTTCTGATGTGTCCTTCTGCCTCACTTTCCACTCTTCCCATAAATAACTGTCATTTCAGTGAATGAAAGTGACATATAAATAACAAGGGGTTGCTTTCAGAAAATTATACAATAAAATGAAGGTTTTCAAGGAAAAGGATAAAAAAGAACGAATGGGAGAGAGAGATGTGTGTGCCATAAAACTTGCATTGTTATACATGAGCAAGATGACAGTTGAAAAAATAATCAACATGGAAACATGATGGTTTATCCATGTGTGACAGGCAAATTGACAAATTGAAGCGACATGTCACCTTCAGTGTGATGGGGGGTGAAGATGGACAACAATGGGAATCACTATTTGATTGTTAGGAGTTTCAATATAGTATGATTACTCTATTTTTTTAGCAGTCATACTATATTGAAATTCCAAAATAATCAAATACTAATTCCCATTGTTGTTCCTCTTCATTTCCCATTAGTGTGTCCAGAAATATGCATGCACAGATATGTTGACAAACAAAAAGGTACAAACAAGTATAAAAGGTAATACCTTTGAACTAGATTTTTGAGACCTGCATGAGTTCCTTTGATAGAATCCAAGTGCAAAATACATGGTACTATGACAGATTTTGATGTATCTTCATCTGAAATTTGATGCAAACATATAAACACAAGGCTGATCACCACTCAACATCATGCATTCCACCAAGAACTCACCTTTCACACCAGCTACTTCACCAGGATGGCATATGACTAATAAACTCCAGTGAAGACTGTAATTAAAACATGCATACAAATTACACTAGCAAAGGAATAAAATCACATTGTAAAAGAAAGGTGTTATTTTAACTATTTTCTTACTTGAAATTTACAGGGATGAAAATGTAATCTTTTCCAAATATATCCACTTTTCTGGTCCATTTATGAACGCGTAAAAAAGCAGCTCTGCCATCTTTCACACTGGATGGATCTTTGTCTAGATCAGCAAGCTTCCTAAAGAAAAAACTATTGAAAAAATGGTATCTGTGCTTTTCCTCAGGAGGAATCTGATTCTTCAAATACCTGCGACCCAATCATATTTTTTTTTTCATAAAAAAAGCACATTACTGTAAAACCATAGCAAATTCTAACAGATGTAGGAGTATGAAATAGTAATGGAGTTGCATATATAAATTAAAAAAAGCACGTAAAAACTCGATCCTCAGTTCTTTTCAAAATTATCTCACCAGAAACAAGTTATGTGACACAACCTTAACATCCTAAGGACTAGAAATGGATTGGTTGCAACTAAATGAAAACGTTGCATAACATAGACTTACTTAATGTAAAAGTCAATAATTGTATCATTGATGAAAGTCTCTGGTTGTAATAGATCAACATCTCTCTTGCTAATGGAAACTGCATCTGAATCCCCTTTTGGATAGATAACATCTTCAAACTCCACATCAAAACTGTGAAAGTGCCAAGATTATTCAGTAACTTACTATAACAACTACAGCATATGTGTTTGTACTAACAGCAAAAGATTTACATATCCCACTGGTGCAAAGGAGACAGAATATCTTCTCTGAGGATTAGAAATCAAGGAATATGCACACAGCGCACAAGCACACGAATAAAAACTAATATTATCGGTTTCAAAATTATAGAAGTCCAGAACCTTCATCTAAAAGCACATTCTGCAAAGCGGATGAAACTCAGATGGAAAATTCTGTCAAATTTTTCTTATACAGTTTTCATATTAACATATATCTCAAAGCACACTTCATTTGGAGGTTAAGGGGGGAGCTTGCATGTAAATCTTCTGGGACAATAATAAATGTTTACATGGTGGAAGAAAGGAAGAAAGAACACTTGAGCCCAAGGGCCACTCACCTACTGCTTTAATGATTAACACTAATATGTTCATCAGCAATAGATAGAAAATCTATCCCACACAACCAAAGATGAATTTGTTTTGACTGAATCTTAAGATGGTAGGAAAGATCAAGAACTATGATACCTAATTTACCTTTATAAACAATAAAAACAGCCCCAGGATGTAATTGATTGAATTTGCATAATTTTAATGCAGTTTGATCCATAAGTAAAGTGGAGAATATAGAGACATGAAACCACAAAGGAATCTGGAACCAACAGATGAATTGAAGCAGGGTGGCAAGAGAACCAAGAAATACATTTCATTGCCCAACACTAAGGGGGCTATTACTCACCTCGGGAAATAACGCCTCTGTTGAAGTAAGTCCACTCCTCCATCCATTGCACTATCCATACTGCAAGCAAATGGAGAAAAGAAAAGGCAAGAAAAGTAAAATGATATAATAACAGGGCAGCAATAAAAATTCACCAAAAAAAAAAAACACGGAGAGAGAGAAGAGACTGCCAAGCCAGCCTTCCTCAACATTTAGCAAACACAAATCTTTCTATCCTTGAGCTAAGTAATTTTTAGTATATCAACAGGATGGATAAGTACTCAAAAGTTGTGGCCAAGCAACAAGCAAGTTTTTAGCCAGTATAAACTGGCACTACATGGAAAGCAAAAGAAGTTATTTAATGGGTAAAATAGTACCTTCATTGGAGGCATTGGCACAAGCCTCCAAGTGTAATTTAAGCATGAAGCATAGAAAATTAGATGAAAGCTAAATTGTAACAAATAACTTCAGATGGCAGCAATTCAGCAAACTTACTCATGTATAACGCTCAGTAGAGCTGAGTACTTCAAGTTTAAAGATGAAATCTCTTCCCATTTCCTGGACCAATTTGGCTCAACAACTGCAACCTCCAACTCCTCCACACCTACACCGACAAATAAAATTAGCAAATTAAGAGCAAGGAACTTTAGTTGTGCATGATATAATCATACCAAAAAAAAAAATTGCAACTCATCAGATCAATGAACTCAATATTGAGGCAAATCCACTGTACATGTGTCACCAATTTCACAAATTTGCAATATTGTGTTCATATATATTGTGTCTGCAATGCTAGAATAGCAATTAGCTGGGGAACTTTAAAATACTTTTGGCTGCTCACGTGAATTGCCTCAATATTGAGCTCATGAATACATGAAAACAAAATATGAAGCACCAAACCACTACAAGGCTACTAACCTGACATGCCATGTGTGGTATCAGCTTGTACTGCATCCTTTGAAAGTATGTTGAGCTTAATTGTTACAGTTCCAAACTGAACACGTAATAAATACAACTTATTAGGCATGCTAAAATAGCACAAGTTATATTCCCATAAGGTAGCTAAAACTTACTCTTTGAAGATTCTGAGACTCAATACTAACAATGTCTTCAATTCCCGCTTCAAAGCCAAAGGTTCCTTCGTCTCCATGTGCAGTTGCACCATTTATTTTAACACCACCATAAGAAAACGTCATCACACACCCAGAACAATGTTTACCCCGGTATACAACATAATCAACAAGAAGATTAATCCCCCCCTGCAAATCACACAAAAAACATATAATTACTAATCTTGAAAATTCTTTCTGAAAAGATGTATAAAACTGAGCCAGTAGCCATTTGCTCATTGAACAGCATACATAAAATGAGTGGGGAAAAAAATCCCCACCAAACCAAATATGAAATGGATTGATTGATTGATTTTAAAACATGAAGCACATGTCTGAGGTTCAATACTAACTGGTTATTCATTTTTACAAAATGCAATTAGCATAGCTTAACAAGTAGAAGAAGAAACAAAACTTGGATGCAATACCAAAAAGGTGGAATTGCCATGGAAAAAGCTTTGTAATGTTAACCTTCAGCAGCTAAACGCATTAGCCTGTAGTGTCCAAGACACTCAAGCAACAAATAACACTCAAATAGGAGTCTTGGTATGAGGTTGGAGAACATATAAGCTAATTCAAGAAAATAACACAGGAATAACAACCTAGAAAGCCAGACTAAAATCAGAAAACCTGCAATTGCTAAGTGACTGAAGTCACCGAACACCTTAAAGCAAGTATGATACAGGATATCAAATACAGGATAAACTTAATAGAAACCTGTCTCGTTCCTGATTCAATATAAACTTAATTAATTCATGACAGAGAAAATTTTGTACCACTTCTGCGTAGCTGAAACAATTGGTTGGTGTGGGGCCATTTAAAATAACTGTAATCACGCAGAAAACCACAGTAAGTTAGAAAAAGAAGAGAAGGAAAAGAAAGAAAGAAAAAGAAAACCCCCACAGATAGCACAATATCCAGTAAATGATATCATGAGAAAATACCGCTAGCCTCTGTAATATCAGGAGTGGGGCTTGATGGAGAACAATCCTCCATGTGGTCATCAACATCTAATTGCCCATCATCAGCCTCACTCTGTAGAATTTTCAAACAAAGCAAAGCAAGACTTCATAATCAATTTCATGATTGAAAACATAACTCGTCAGCCATAGGAGAAGCCAACATACACTGGACGGTGGAGAGTCTCTATGACCACGGTTTAATTGGCTTTCCCCAGGCAAAGGTGCTTCATGGCATGAAATTATCCTCTCGTCTTCACTGAAAAGCCTTTTCGACTCAAAATCATCGACCCGAAAACAAAAGCCTTGATCATGACTTAAAGAAGTGAGTAGGGGAACAGCATCAGAACCAGAATTTCCTTCTTCAGTGATTAAGTCGTCTCTAACAGTTCCGGGCTGAACACAAGTATCAGCATTATCACAGCCAATAGCATCAGCATCTACACAAACTAAACTGCCGGATTCCTTTCCAGGAACATCACATTCCTGGGCAACTGGAACACACGGTTAACAAAAATCAGTAATATCAAACCTAAAATTAATCTCCTAAAACAATAAACACGCGCAAATTCTACTTTTACTTCAATCAGAAAAGAAAAATATCCCTAAATAATCAAAATAATTCGAACTCCCAATTTACAATATTAGTACTACGGCATAACTAATTTCTTCTTCAATTACATGATTTTTACTATAATTTTCCATAAAAGGAAATAAAAAGTGGCTGCAAGTACAGCATTCGAGAAACTGGTACTCGGAAATGAAGGGATTGTCGAGACTAGGGTTTTTGAACTTGCCTAAGACTTTACCAGCTGCTAATTCAGCTATCTCGTTTTCTTCTTTGAAATCGAAGACTTCGAGTCCGTTCTTCATCGTCGCTGCCGGGAGAGATCGCTATCAATAGCGAGTGAGTCAATACCGGAGTCAGCTAATCAGAGAGATTTTTCCGAGACCCAGTCGCTTATGAGGCGTTATTACGGATTTTTAATTTATTGTAACAAAGAGAGACCTAAATTTTGCAAAGCCAATTAAAGGGAAACGTCAACCGACTTGCTGGGAGAAAATATAAAAGGTCATTTGTTAGAATTTGGATTGGCAGTTCACGCTCCAATTCAGCGGATGAAAGGCACGCGTTGATCGTGGGAGCTCTGTTTTTTTTGGGATCTGATGTCTGGATCCTGATGGCAAAGGGGTCCACGCTATTGATAGCGCGTGTTGTTTGAGAGTTGTGTTAGGTAAGTGAAAAAATGATTTTCTGTTGAAAAGTAATAAAGAAGTAATAAATAATTTGGCACACACTGGTCAGAAGAAGAAAGAAGAAAAGAAGGGGGGAATGCTCGCTCTTCTGCATACAGTTCAGTTGGATTCCTAAATTTTATTTTATTTTTCAAGTAATTTTTGTTTTATAACCCGGAGTGTTTGAACCAGCTTACACGCATCATAATTAATCCCCGAACTCACTGAACACCCTGTAAGCCCAGTAAACAAGTAAGATACCGCGAGGGTGATAAGCGTGCACGCTGAGACTCGAATCCAATTGATAGAGTTTTCCTTGCCTCTGTCACTGGCCACAAGCTAAATTTTTTTTTTATTTTTAAAAGTCTTTGATTGTACAAATGGTTTAATGTTGCAAATATTCAAATTATATGTCCAAAAATTGTTTGTTGTCTTTTATAACTGGCTGGCCGGAAAAAAAACTAGGATGACGCAGGTCATAGAATCGATGATGACACGATGGTTCAGCTAATAATAAGGTGTTTTCAAAGGTAATAAATTTTGATTATCAAAGTGTTTTTTTTAAAAAAAATATAATTTTTTAAAATTTATTTTTAAAATTAATATATATCAAAACAATATAAAAATATAAAAAAATTAATTTAAAATAAAAATAATAATTCAAAATTTCATGAGCACTCGGCACCAAACACAAACGATCTGCTTTAGACTTTAGTAGAATATGTTTAGCAAATCAATGCTTCTCGCTTTGTTTTTAGTTTTTACTTTTGAAAAACTTGTTCAGTATAGTTTTAAAAATTGTCTTGAAAACCATAATTTAGAAACTATAGCATGAAACCTTTTTATTTTATTTATGAATCCAAGATTTATACTTGAAATATCAAGGTTGAGATATTGAACATAAGATTCCGCTCGAGTCTAAAAACTAATAGGTTAGATAACGAGTCCAAAAACTCGGAAGCTCAAATACAAACCAATGTTCTTTAGCCTCGGGCATGTTACATGATCCTATGCTTAACTGGATCCAACTGAGTTACACAACTTTCAAGAATGTCAATTGACCCAACTAGAACACAAACAATTAGTCTTTGTAATGGGTAAAGGGTCTCCACGAAACCTAACAGGGTGACGTCATGCATCCGGGCAAAGACATAACCCTGTACACACATACATATAGCAAGAGCACCCAAGGCTAGGCAATAGATGTCTGACCCTAAATATTTCAATTACCGTTCATGCTTCTTGTTATAAACTGAGCCCATAAAACAACGTAAGTCAAGGATGTCCCTGATTAGCAGATGACCCGCGGGTCAACGTTCTTTTTCTCTCAACATTACCTCGAATGATTTCTCACTCTACTTTTATTTCCATGCAAGTTAGTGTGGTATATGATTTTATAAATGTTGATGAACCACGAGGTGATCAGTTCAAACATCTTCTCTTCATCCTTTTCATCACAATTCTGCAAACACAAACACTACACAATCTCCAATACCTCATTAATCCTAAGAAAACCACTGCTTCGATCATAATCATGCAACGTCTCACTGAAATCCCCTATCATCAAGATTTTCCTTGAAAAATTGTCGTGATTCCTGTCATCTTGTGCACCAAAATACCCGTTGTGAAACGTCAGTCTCCAACCTAGTGTAGCCAGGATTACTTGTCTCGTTATGTAAGATTAGATAAATTGAACCGTACTACAAATAATTTATTTTTTATGAAACCTTTGATTTAATCATGCAGGGACTTCAACCAACCATAGATTCTCGTCCAAGTACGTGAATAGAAAGGATAATATCGCTTTCCATCAATATTAGTAGGGACGGGTCTAGGAATGGTGATGTGTTTTATGTAATCTTGAAGAGGGACGCAAGCGAGTGGACTGGATGGCTAAATAGGGTCATCATGTGCTTCATTTAAGAATGAATTCCTTTTGCTGTCCATCAGGGATTGATGATCGTTTGTATCAATACTCTGTTGGGGTTACTTGATGACAAAGCTAGAGAAAACCTTGAAGGGTTGTGGAATTTTTGTAGTAGTTTAACAGATTTTGAAGAATAAAAACAAAAAATGGCTTAGGTTATGGTTCATGATATCTTGCATATAAATCTCTTACACATGAATAAAAAAAACCCCTTTAATGCTTAAGTTAAGGATGATATAAAAAGAACGTAAATAGGATGAAATGATGGGAAAATGTTCCTTTCTGTGTAGTTGTGAGTAAAAATATGCATCTACATAAAATGAACTTGAACAATATAAAGTAGAATTGCGTACATAATAATGTGTACCTTACTCATGGAGACAATTATATAAAATAATTACTTTCATCATGAGACCATACAACCAACCTGTAAAACTATACATTCATGTGAATAATCACACTATAAACTTGTAAAACAAAACACTTGGATGGTATTTAATATTATAATTGATTTTTAAAATACTTTTATTTAGTTATGCATTAAAATAATATTTTTTAAATTTATTTTTCACAAAAATACAAACTACAACAATCTAAAATCACCCAATCTTTTTTTTTTTTTTCATTCGTTTTTCCGTATGAACATAGGGTGAGTGCAATAATTCATAGGATTTTTTTGGCCCTATATCATTGTCATGTCTGAATGTCATAATACTTAATTAATGGTTCTCCTGCCTTTCAGTTCTTGATCAATTCACAGATGATTTATTTAGGACCATGTTGAAGTCCCGGGAACATATTTTCAGTTCTAGATTTCATACACACATCACAAATAGCATGATACAGTAGTTCTTCAGGTGAAGAAAGCGAATCCAGCTTCATTGTCACATCAACTCAAACATATATAAATACCAGTATCTCATGGGATAAGTCGATCTTCCAGCGATAGCAGATCTGTTCCTCGCAAGATTCTACTGGATCAGTTCATTTTCCTCCAGCTTTCAGCATCAGATGGCCAACCTGAAAGCAGTTTTAAGTTGATGCAATTGAGCAATTACTCAATCTTTGAGCACATAACACACTATCTATAGTTGCCTCATTTATATAAAGAAAGTTTCACCCAAGGGAGCGTTATAGAGAACTAATGAGTGATTTAATCATTCATTTTATGATCCATGGATCCTTAAATGGCTGAAAGAAGAAAAAGTACATGAGAAGAGATACGGAGAAGAAAATTGCATGCAATTTAATCAATATATTATAGATAATTAAGCTCACCCTAATTTGAGAGAGGTATCGGAGCTATCATCCTCCACAGGAGGGCCACTGCTGCAGCTGCAAACATTGGTTGTAGACTCCGATGACATCCCTTCTTCCTGAACTGCTGTGTCTAAATCGACAAGGGCGGGTCCTTTTCCCTTGTAAATGGTTGCGATCTGCTTTCAAATTCAATCTCGCTTTATCTCACTATTCAAGTCTTGACAAACAAAATTATAAGCAACTTTGCTACATATTCTTACCTTCTGTTTTAGTTGCTTATTCTCTTCCAAAAGCTGTACTCCCTGCATTATTGGATTAAACCAAGAAATCAAAGAATCGATGACATATTGACTTTGCTTATCTTAACAATGATTGAAATATGAAAACAAGACTAATGATTGATGGCGACTCCACAGAATATTTCTTTTCTTTTTTCTTCTTATCAAAGAACGACTCTTGCATAATTCTATTTATGCAAGGACATATCTTGACGAAGTCATGACCAGCAGGTCTCGTATACCATGAAATCTGTAACATTCTAACCTTCCTTTCAAGGGTAGATATCTCATTCATAATTCGTTCTCCCTGAAAATAATAAAAAAACAAGAGTTACTGCAAAATAAGCATCTATACATGGTTATGTTAGGTAGAAAATGGAGACCAACCTTGGTTTCAAGCACGCGGCTAAGTCCTACTTCAAGCGCCTTTTCCAATTGCTGCAATTCTTCTATATTTAGTCCGTGAAGATCTTCACCTCTCATCCGCCTGCCATCCATTGAAGGGATACATCCCATTAGAAGTTAGAACTACAGTCATGGAGCAGTTAACACCTTGTCAAGTTCCTTACTAAAGGTTTTACCTTAGCTGATGACTCTTCTCGGAAACTTCCTTGCTCAATCGCATGTGATTGCTGTTTTCTAGCTATAAAATAGCCAAAAATGAAAATGAAATTGCAGGTTAAGGAAGTTATAACCCGCAGAGCTTGAAAAACACCTTGACCATGCACTCAAAATGAATAAACAGGAAAACATATTTTCCTTACTGTCGAGGTGATAATCATCATGCAAAACTATTATTATAGTAAAACGAATTACCTGCAACTCAAGAGACGGCGGATTTATTTTGTCGAGGTTATTGGAGTGCAGATTATACCTTGCAAGCACATCCTTCATACTACACAGATATGATACAGTTAGTAAATCATATTGAAAGCTTGTGACACAGAAAATGAACGATAGAGATCATTGCCTCACGAGCTTTTTGTTTTTTCTTTTTCTTTAATAAATTAGATATTCATCGAAGCATCTTAATGACTAAAAGTTATCCACCAAGTCGAGAGCTATCTAAATAGACACAAAATTTAAAATGAGAAAGAAGAAGAGAAAAAAAAAACCCTAGCATTATAGAAAGTCCAAGCTGAAATTCAACTGGATCATCAGGTGAGTATACATAGCTGCTTCCATTGTAAAACCAGGGGCAAGGTAAAACCAGATAGCATCCTTGAT
>Ga0307512_10004697_pt1 | contig 14786 bp, 18 predicted proteins | sample 14_EM_MG_FD_200267 | JGI IMG/M metagenome (GOLD analysis project Ga0307512, IMG submission 200267) | Populus trichocarpa ectomycorrhiza microbial communities from riparian zone in the Pacific Northwest, United States - 14_EM | ecosystem: Host-associated > Plants > Roots > Unclassified | place... | reverse complement strand
CCCGTAATTCGATGTTAACCTCGTTATTCGATAGCAAATTTGGGACCCAGGCCGTTCCTCCTCCGTCCGTCTTAAAGCAGTTGCCGAAGATATTCTCCCACAGTGACAAGACAGTCCGAGCAGAAGGAACTCAACTGACACACGCCCTCTACCAGTTTCTGGGTCCCAGTATCGAATCATTCTTGTCCGACCTCAAACCCGTACAAGTGAAGGAGCTGAAAGAGGCTTGGGAAGTTATGGAGAAGGAGGGAAAAGGAAAGGGCACCCTGAAACCTCAAAGGTTGACACGGGCTGCGGCTCGTGAAGCAGTAGAGAAGGCTGAAGCGGCAGATGCTGGAAACGAAGGAGGCGATAGCGCAGAAGGCGACAAACAAGGTTCGTCTTTTCCATCTCTCTGGACGTTTGTGAGATAGCAAATACTTTTCTGCAGAAGAGCAAGCACTCGATCCTCGCTTCATAGCGGAAGAGGTGGATATCATTTCCAAGCTTCCTGGAAATCTATACAAGAATCTTGCTTCCTCTAAGTGGAAGGAACGCAAGGAAGCATTGGACGACCTTTTGACGTTAGTCAAGGCTTCTCTTCGTATCAAGGATGGCTCAGAGATGGGAGAGTTAGCGAGGTCACTGGCGACAAGGATTAACGGAGATGCAAACGTTATGTGTGTCGTTGTGGCCGCAAACTGTTTAGAGGCGCTCGCCGACGGTTTGATGACAGCCTTTTCACGACACCGAGAAGCTGTCGTTCCACCAGTCCTCGAGAGGCTTAAGGAACGGAAAGCAAATGTTACGGATGCTATTGGATTAGCATTGGATGCTGTGTTCAAGACTGTGAGTTTGAACTTCTGCTTGAGCTTCCTTCTCTAATCTATGGCCAAGTCTAATCTCGGCGACATCGTTGGAGACGTAACTCCGGCTCTCAGTTCGAAGAATCCACAGGTGAAGGAGGGCTCTCTCAAGTTTCTCGCCCGTTGTCTCTCCACCTCTCCCACCCCGATCCAGCCCGGGCAGATAAAGCCCCTCTCAGAGCAACTTGCTATCTTACTCGAAGATTCGTTTGAGGGAGCAAGGAACGAAGCAGCTACAGCTCTTGGTACACTCATGCGAATGGTTGGAGAACGTCCACTAAATGCGATCATGGACGGTCTACCGGATGTCAGAAAGTCTAAAGTGAAAGAGGCGCACGAGAAAGCCACTGTCAAGGCGAAGGCTGGAGCATCTGGGCCGCCGAAACCATCTGGTCCTCCTCCTACAAAGGCGCCTCAGAAGAAAACTGCACCGAAGAAGGCACCACCCAAGGAGGAACCCTCGGCTCCTGCTCCCGAGGAAACGTCGGATACCTTGAATGAACCACTGAAAGCGGTCAAGAAACCTCCAGCCCGGTTTACGGTAAGTCCCATAACATCTGGTGCAGAAACCATTAATAACGCTTTAACAGCAAAAAAAGGCACCAGACACAGGTTCTGATCCATCCCCCGGTCCATCTTCTGGCCCCGTTGTCAAGAAGTTGCCGCCCACCGCTGCAGGACCATCGAAGTCCAAATCCGCTCCTCCGGCTGCCCCGGGCGCGCTGGACACTGTGAAGTATAGGCACACACCTGAGGATGCTGATGCCTTGGCGACGGACTTGATACCTTCTAACATATCCGCGGATCTCGGGAACGCAAATTGGAAGACACGTCTAGCTGCAGTCGAGGAGATGACGACCTGGCTCGAAGGTGTTGTGGAGCAGGTAGACTCCGAGGTTGTTGTAAGGTTCATCGCGAAGAAGGGATGGAACGAGAAGAACTTCCAGGTTGGTATGCACGAGTTCTTTGGTTTCACACCCTGACCAACAACCCCATAGGTCTCCGCAAAAATCTACGGGATGTTGATCATGTTATCTGAGCGCTGCAAATCCTTCGGAAGATCATCCGTTGCTTTATCTGTCCCTCACCTAAGTGAGAAGCTCGGAGATGCAAAGCTAAAAAAACCGGCGGGTGATGCATTGACCGCCTTTGCTTGCAAGACTTCCTTACAGTTTGTTCTAAACCAAGGTGAGTAGTGGTTATCCGTCCATGTCGATTATGACTAAGGTGAAGCATAGCGTACGACCCTCTATCGAAGCAAAAGGCTCCCAAGGTTATTGCGGATGCTACATCTTGGATCGAGATAGCCCTGACAGAATTCGGAATCGCCGGCTTATCCATGCGGAGTCTTATTGAATTCCTGAAGACCAGTCTGAAGAACTCGAACGCTGCGGTTAGAACCAGTGCAACAAAGGCCTTAGTCACGGTCAAGCTCTTTGCCGGCCCTAGTTAGTGTGTCATCACTGACTACACAGGACACTGTTTGACATCCAATAGCTATCAAGGACCTCTTGGAGGATTTGAACCCACAGCTTCTTAGCACCATCTTATCTGAGTTCGACAAAGTCGAGGGAACGCAAGCACCACAGCCCACAAGGGAACAACAGGATGTCAAGAATATGACACCAGCGACTGGTTCAACAAAGGGAGCTGCAGCGGATCCTATAGATGACCTTTTCCCGCGAGTTGACCTGGATTCGTTGATGAAGGGAACGACGATTTTGGCGGATAGCAAGAGCGATGCGTGGAAAACAAAGAAAGAGGGATTGGAAACCCTGCAAGCCATCCTAGACCAGGGCGCCAATAAGAGACTGAAACCATCTATGGGTGGGTGAAATTGTCCTCATACAGGAAGGATTATTGATCACGGTCACAGGCGAGATTGGCTCGATCCTCAAAGCTCGGGTGGTAGATTCAAATAAAGCCGTCCAGGCCCTCGCACTGGATATCGTGTCGAGAGTCGCTACCGGTATGGGCAAACCGTTTGAGAAACACTTGCGCCTTCTGCTCGTCCCTGTTACCACCGTTCTTTCCGACCAGAAAGCGAATGTCCGGACGCTTGCCTTGAACGCCCTTACCGCGATGGCCACTGCATGCGAAGGCATTGATGCCATGGCAGGAGGGTTGAGTACCGCTCTAGAAACCCAAAACCCCGTGCAGCGAGCGTCTATCCTAAATTGGGCCACTGGGTGGTTAAAAGGTCATGAGAGTCCTGGTGTCGATCTGAGTAGCTGGACAGCAACCATTCTTTCCTCCCTTGATGATCGCAACAGCGACGTCCGTAAGGGGGCTCAGGCAATCCTTCCGGCTCTCATTGGTTCTGTTGGCTTTGATGAAGTTATGCGTCAGACGAACTCTTTAAAGCCCGCCTCACGTTCTACTGTTGTTCCTCTTGTTCAGGCCGCTCGCGCCAACGCACCTGCACAGTCGGCCCCCCCTCCCAAACCTGCTACTTCGGTACCTACAAAAACTCCCGCCAAACCCACGCCGAAGTCTACTCCCCCTCTCAGCGAGCCCGATAGTCCTTCACCTAAACAATCACCAAGTCTACCTGGACCGAGCGTAACCGGCGTTCGTAAACCACTCCCCGGCAGTAGTACTATTCCCCGGCCTCAGTCCCGCCTGGACGGAGAAGGTGGTAGCTCTAACCTGCCCAGCAAGATCGGGGGCCTCCGTCGTCTTGCGGCTGGCAGCTTAGCCTCGACCAAGTCGCCGTCCACACCGATGTCCACGACTTTCGCGATATCTGCCGTGCTCACGAGTGCAAACTTTGAAGCAAAGAAGGCGAGGTTAGCAAAGGACGTGGGTCGATGGGTCAACGAGGGTGGGACGACAAGGAAGGACCTTGCAGAGCTTCTTCAGCACCAGATGGAGCCGCATGCGAGCAAGGAACTTATCTCCCTGTTATTCAGCCACGACCACAATGCTGTCAACGATCACGTTGCTGGCATGGCAAAGATAATCGACTTATATTCGAGTGTTTTAGCCGGAGAAGATGCCTTCGGATCACCAAGTGATCTTCAGAATGTCTGTGTGGCCAACTCCGATCTGGTCCTGAAGTATGCCTCCATCAAAGCTCACGAACCACAGTCCAACCTTGTCGCAAAAATACTGGAGCTGGTCGACGTTGTGGTCTCACTTCTACAGAGCGTTAATTTCCAGCTTACGGACGCGGAGGCCCAATGCTTTATTCCCACCATGGTGTACAAGGTGAGCAAACCCTCATCGGCTCCCCATAACTTTGTTATTGAATCACAACATGTAAAGCTCGGAGACTCGAGAGAACCTGTCCGCAACAAAGTACAGACGATCATCCAATCAACTGTCAAGGTTTACGCATACAGTCGTCTATTCCAGCTCCTTTTGGAGAACGGGCTACATTCCAAAGTTGCAAAGACACGGCAAGGTACCCTGGATGAGTTGGATAATCTCCTGCGCAAATTCGGAATGGCTGCTTGTGAGCCAACTAAGGCACTGCCAAAAATCGCCTCTATGATCGGGGACAAGGATGCAGCGGTCAGGAAGTCTACGCTCTCCGTACTTAGGTCAGTATTCACATCCACAGTCCATTACCCATTACTTACGAGATAATGTACAGTGAGGCATATGTTCACGTCGGCGAGAAGATATGGTCACTGGTTGGTCCCCTCTCTCCGAAGGACAAGACCCAGCTGGAGGAACGACTGCGTCGGGTACCTGGATCTAGTTTCAACAGCCCGGACAAGGAGAAGGTTGCGTCACCCCGTACTCCAACAGGTCCCCTCCGCCCTGAGTCCCAAGCCTCGATCAGATCATTGGGAATTCCCCGCTCTACTACCCCATCCACCACCGCCTCCCGGTTAGCACGACCTGCATCTCCTTCGAGAACTATCCGATCAGTATCCCCTGCTCCATCTGATATTGGTCGTGCAGCTTCCCCTGTCCGCGTGTCAAGGATTACCGGACCTTCTCACCTTGCAACTCCCGGATCAAGTTCGCTCCCGTCTGCGATTGGACGTCCGAAATCCGCGCTCCCCTCCCGCTTAGGAGTTCCGAAACCACGGTCAAACAGCATTCGGACCGAACAACCTCACTTCGACGAGCCTGCCGAAGAGGATCACGGGATCAACGGTCGCCATCGAACCACTGGTTATCCTGATCCGGAACCTCGACAATCTGAATCCCCTGATGACATTACGATCACAATTTCCAGCATTCTCAGCAATGATCCAGCCCGCAGCGTTGATGCTTTGAAGAAGATCCAGAAGGTTTTGGATGTTGGACCGGAAGAGGGGCCTTCATCGCCAGCCTACCGAGACTTGGCTGAACATACGGAAGGACTGATGGAAACCATCATTCTACAAATGGCGCATGTATTTGAGAGGCCAGAGAAGGTCTCACAAAAGGAGAACTTCAGGCTGGCCAAACATCTTATCCAAACCTTGAACTCTTTCTGCGACCACACCTTCCTGGCCGAGTCTCTCACTGTCGACATTCTGACTTCGCTCCTGGAGGAGTTAACCCTGCGACTGCTTGAGACGGACAACAGCAATGACAACCAGTTGAAAGACTTGTCAAGGTTCATCAACATGATCATCCTACGTCTATTCGCCACAGCTCGCCGGATGTCTGTGTTTAGGTAATATCTTTTGGGCCACCCACAAACGTCAATCTGAACCCTTTTAGGTCACTTTTCAATCTTCTACTTCAGATCGTTAAACCATTCTCTGCCAATGGAACCACTGCGGACTCCAAGGAATTCAAAATGGCTGAACTTGTCCTCAAATGTATCTGGAAGTTGGCAAGAAACATTCCGCAAGACCTCGAGAAGCAAGCTCTCGACCCCGTGGAATTATTCCCAGCCATGGAGTATTTCCTTCAGTCTGTTCCGCCAAACGAGTGGCGTGCACGGGCTACCAACAAAGTCCCCTGCGGAGACATGCCTCTACGAACCATGAAGGTTATCATTCAGCACATAGTTGGTAGGTTCCACATCCTAGGTTCCATCTTTGCACATCTGATGTTAAATACAGCTCATTATGGGGACGACGTATATGAACTTCTGGCCGCTTCCTTTGACGATCCTTCCGCTACCATCGTATACCCGTACGTTTATCGCATTCTGAATTCTGCCACCCGAGCAGCGGCCGAAGAGGTTAATACGGAACCGAAACTCAATGGAACTCGACGGGTACCTGCGGTCTCACGCGACTCACCGGTCGTCATTCGACCACAATCTCCTCAATCTTCGGTGACGTCAGGGGATCAGCGCCGTTCATCCCTCAGCCGTCCTCGAACTGCAAGCGTATCGTCTGCCAACGACGATGGATATGCACCAACTGCCGAAGAACCGGACCCGGACGCTCAGCTCATCACCATCATCAATCATATCTCGAGTGAAACCACGGGAGCGATGCACAAGGAGGGTATCACGGAATTGCATCAGTTCTTAAAGGCCTATCCGCACAAGAGGCCACGGGTGGAGAAGTTATTGGAGTCGACTGGTACTGCTTTCCGAAAGTATATCACTCGAGCATTGGCAAGCCGAGCAGCTGAGGATTCAGACCGTGACGCTGCAGTCGCGCACACACTATCCAGTGAGTTTACGTGGGTTCCGATGAACGCAAGCACTGATATAGTGTGATAGAACTAGAATCGAACAAGCGTGATTCAACCTCCCCCGTTCCCACTTCTCCTGTTCACTCCGATGCACCGTTGTCTCCCCGGCGGACAAGCATAACTTCATCGGTTGTGCCGGATGATAAGTTGTCGCGACTGCACGACATCTTCCAATACAGGACGAGTACTGCGAGTAATGGGTCGTCCGGCCAGAGAGGACCGTCGTGATTTTTTTTGTTATCGTACTGCTTCGCATCTGTTTGTCTGCCGGTAAATATCCACCGTAGCATACCTCTTCTGGTGTAATCATTTTCCCCATCCACCCCAAGTTGACTTGGATCCAGTCCGCATCATAGTGGCACCGGTCACGTGAGCATCCCCAACGTCGCGTCCGGCCTCGGCCAGCGTCCTAGGATGTCTCGAGGTGGGCGGCGAACTCTCTCCTGTCTCCCCACGTCAGTATGTCTGACTCTCCAAAATCTCTCCCTCTTTCGTCCGACGTTGCCTACGAGGCCTCTCTCGTCTTCTGGCGCACCGTCACAAGTATCTTCTTCAGAGAGATACGTCCTCGAGGTGCCTTCCACATCCCCAGAGATGGCCCGGTCATCTTTGTTGCAGCACCACACCATAACCAGGTGCGTCCTCTATAAAACCATCATCGAGTTCAACAGCGTCTCAGTTCCCACAGTTCCTCGATCCACTCCTTCTTTCGTTGCAAGTACACCGCGAAACTCGCAGGAGAACGCAATTCCTTATTGCTGCAAAGAGCATGAAAAGGAAAGCAGTCGGATTTTTGGCTGGACTGATGTCGAGCAGTGCGCTTCCCAGAATCATATCCCGCGATGCAACTCATGTGCAAGTTAACAGTCCCGGTCGTGCGTGCCGCTGATGAAGCCAAGCCCGGAAAGGGTCTCGTACGCCTTTCGGATACGGACCCATGCCTCGTTCTCGGGGAAGGCACCAACTTCTTATCCCAATTTTCACCCAAAACGCAGATTATGCTGCCCAAGAACCTGAATTCCGCCGTGGCTGAGGTGGTTGAGGTTATTTCCGACACAGAACTCAGGATTAAGAAGGAGTTTGGTGGTGAGAACGGAAAAGGTACCGCTCGTTTCCGTGAGGCAGTGAAGGAGTCCGAGGGCAAAGGAATCGCATACAAGGCCTTGCCATTTGTCGATCAACAAGAGATGTACGGATACGTCTACCAAAGACTCAAGGAAGGGGGCTGTATCGGTATATTCCCAGAAGGTACCACTCAACCTTCCTCCTTCTTCAATGGCTAATCATTCCCAGGTGGCAGTCACGACCGAACGGATCTCCTCCCACTTAAAGCTGGTGTCTCTTTGATGGCTTTGGGAGCCATGGCAAACGACTCGAGCGTGAAAGTGAAGATTGTTCCTGTCGGATTGTCCTACTTCCATCCGCATCGCTTCCGCTCTCGTGCGGTGGTGGAATTCGGGGCCGCAATGGATGTACCCGAGGAGCTCGTAAGCATGTTCAAGGAAGGGGGTCCTTCGAAGCGTACCGCTGTAGCGAAACTTCTGAATCTCATCTATGATGGACTCAAAACGGTTACTGTTAGGGCTCCTGATTATGACACCTTGATGGTGAGCTGCAACACAGTTTTCCTTTCCTGAACTGCCCCCCGACCCCTATACTTCTAGCTTATCCAAGCAGCTCGCCGCCTATACAATCCCCCCGGACAGCATCTGACGTTGGGTCAAGTGGTTGAACTAAATAAGCGATTCCTGGAAGGATATCTCCATCTCAAAGACGAACCGAAGATCCAGGATCTGCGCAACAAAGTCTTGAAATACAACCGCTTGCTTCGGGATTTGGGATTGCGGGACCACCAGGTGCGATCACTCTCGGATCTCTTTAGAGTATCTAAACGTAAATGCAAATTTAGGTTCCGAGGGCTACCAAGGCTGGATGGAAGACTTTCGGGTTGTTACTGTACCGGATTCTGCTCCTCTTGGTTTGGTCGACTTTGGCTCTTCCCGGAGTCATCCTCAATGGGCCAATATTCATTTTAGCCTCCATCATTTCTCGCAAAAAAGCCAAGGGTGCGTCAGTTTTTTTACCCCTAAAATCGTGTTAAATATATTGCAGAGGCCCTCGCCGCCTCCACGGTCAAGGTTGCTGGTCGGGACGTACTTGGTTCATGGAAGGTTCTTATCTCTTTAGGAGCTGCACCTCTCCTCTACGGACTGTACGCCTTCATCGCAACAATGGTTATGATTCGTGCTGGGGCTCCGCTCAAATATCGACTTTGGACTCCATTCATCGTGGTTTCCGCGTTGCCATTTATCGGATATGCTGCTTTGAAATTCGGAGAGGCTGGAATGGATGTCCTCAAGTACGATTCTGAACATGGGTCAAGCCTTAAACAGGGCTAATCCCCCTTTCCAGGTCGTTACGACCATTGATAGTATCTTTAGCACCAGGACAAGCACGTACGCTGAGCCGATTGAAGGTTATGAGAGAGGAATTGTCCAGCGAAGTCGCCGCATCGATCAACGAATTTGGACCAAAGATGTACGAGGACTTTGACCAGGTGAGTGTTTCAGGGAGGTTCTCCTTATGATCTCGAGTTTGATGATTGTGTTTTAGTGGAGGATTCTGGTGCCATCCGCCAGCGTACCACCGTCAACTGGTACACCGGGTCTGTGGAGAAGGAAGAGTGGCGTTGGTGCTGTAGACGCTCAAGGAAACTTACTTGTTCACCCGATGGTAAACCGTGTCCTAAGGTTTATTATTGGATGGTTCTGATATGCTGTTCCATCAGACGTGGCTGGACGAGCGTCTCTTTGGATGGTCAAAATCCGCCAACCGGGGAACGAGTGCGTGGGCAGGCGCCACTCGGAGCCAAGAAATCAGTCGGGCGGCCACTCCAGATTTATCGGAGGATGAGGAGGTCGCTGATTACGATAACGTTCTTGGATACTTGCCGATCTATGAGGGAGCACCCCATGGTCATCGCATCCGAAGTAGGCAAAGTTCTTACGCTGATTTGCAGAAGCTGCGCATGTCGGCGATTGGAAAAGGCGGGTGATCTGATTTTCTCTTTGAGTTTGAGCTGAGCTTACCGATAGATACAGGTGATACTCATGGAAGTATCGAAACTCATCCAAGTCCATTGGGAGAAGGCGAGGGGATTCACCTCCGTCACGGTCATCGAGAACGGAAAGCCTCCCTCTCTGATGGCGTCACTATTGACCGCCTCGCAGCAGTCGACCGACAAGAGGAGTTCAAGGAGGTGACGGAAGAACTGAATAGGGAAATCCAGGAACACAGGCATGAGGCTAACGCGTGATTATTTATTTATTTCTCAACCCTTGCCTTTTCAACGTTTCTTTCGCGATGTTCCGCGGACGTACATACGCTCTGATACTTTCGTAACCTGTGTGCATAGTACATGTAAATTACCGATCTCTATGGGGAAACGGTCATCACCCCAAGTCCTTTCGAGGTTTCCCAGCAGTGAGAATCTCAACCCCGGTTTCAGTTATACTGTCATGGAGGTTAGAATGGAATTCTGGAAAACGATGAGGCGGTGGCCACGGACAGTAGAGTTTCTTCGAATTGAGCGCTGCGTCTGCCATCAATTGTAGTCGCAGTCCAATTGTCAGGCCAATGTATCTCTTCCCAGCTCGTTCCCAGATTGAGCATCTGTCAAGTGTCACGAAATTTGCCGTCAGCCCGACGGGATTGTATCTGGATCAAAACGCACAGGTTCGATGGTGAAAACCTGTGGGAAATGTGTTAGTGATCAGGATAACGAAAGATTCCAGTGACGGGGCTTGACCATTCCAGGTTTCATAGTCCCGACAGCTTTATTCTTCGCATAGTGTGGAACGTTCGGCGAACAGTGAAAGAGATCATTCACGCCGTGGCCAGTGAACGTCTTCACAACGGCGCACCCGTTGGCTCGGGCGATCGGTTCACTTGGCAGTCACTCTCAGGAAAACACACCCATCGACAAGACAGATCACTCACATCTCTTTACCAATATCTCGGATCAGTGCTCCGGGTTTGCAGATGCGAATGGCAGCATCCAAGGCTTGTCTGGTGACACGCATCAACTTCTTCGAGTCTTCATCAACGTTGCCCACCGGGTAGGTTTCGTTCAAGTCCGCATGCAGGCCTTGGGGAGATTGTTAAGCGCGCGGCAGGCCGGAGAACTCCGATTACCCTCACCGTCTCTGTAGAAAGAAACATCTGTCGCACACGAGTGTTCACGGCAGGAGTTCCTTCTGGTTCAGTTTCGCACGTTTCGACAAAATGCATGATCCTAGCTCAAATGGCTTTGAGACGTACCGATATTGATAATGTCTCCGTCACGCAACTTTCGCCTGTCTGGAATTCCGTGACAAATAACTTCGTTTACGGACCTAACTTGAACATAAACCAACGATTGACTCGGCGGACACGAGGAACACCCACGTGCAGACTGATTTCGGGTACCCGCGATAGTTGAGGGGAGAAGGATAGCCACCGCGTTCTACAGTCGCGTTATGAACGATCTCATCGATCTCATCGGTGGATATCCCAGGTTTTACGTGAGAGGCTGCAAGGTCCAAGATTTCACGAGCGGCCTGACGAAACGGGACGAGATTAATGATAAGGGAGGAAATGAGGGTTACGGAAATGACGGCACCTTGCAGACCTCCCTTGTTTTATTCTGCTCCTCCGGACTGAGGATTCTAGGTGGTTGACCGGAGGCTTTTCTTTCGCCGTGAGGAACACCTGATGCACGATTAGGCCCATATCTGACGGCGGCCGAGAGCGTTGATAGCGACTAACCGTCCTCTGCGTAGTCGGGGCGGGCGATATGGTCTGGGACATGACGTTTGGCTGAAAGTGGGTAAGCAGGTCTCAAAGAGCCGGAGAAGGTGAAATTTGGGAATGGATTGTATGAGCTATCTAGAAACCGACGGAGACTTGAATACCGATCTTGTCCCTTGGAAAACATAAAAGGAACTGACCGTCGGATTCTACGGAAAGAGCACTAACACCGCTGGCGAGATTGTGGATGAGTTTGTGAGTTTTCTGAAAGCAAAACCTCAGTATGCCCCACCTAGAAGGGAGAAGACAACAAAAAAGGACGAACCCCTGCGAAAGATGATTACAGCGGACCATTGAGCCTAGAAGAGGCAACCAACGTACAACCAGCCTTAAAGCACTCTTGCCCGCAAAAAAACGAACCTGCAATACCAAGCCTGCATGGGATGAGTTTGAGAAGCAGACGAAGGGAGAAGAGGACTGACTTTGCGCAAGTCGGGCACTCTAGCCTAGACGGAGGGTTTCCGTTGATGCAATTCGAACTCTGGCACTTGACTGTGGTCTCAACCATGCCAACGGATATGCGGCGGAGGGTTCAAAGTGGACGAAGGCGAAGCAGAGGGACGTGGATCACGTGAGACATTGATTGACTCACTCGAAAGAGCTTTCGAAGAGGCAAAGACGAGCGTATATTCGGCCGAGATTTTTGGGGTCGCTAGGGTAAAGCGGATGGACAAACATACATACATGCAACGAGCATTAGGCATTAGTTGGGCAGCAAAGATGAGTGATTATAAGGAATGCGGGACAGTTAGACGGAAGGAAGGAATGATTAATGATGGATAGAATAAAGGGTTGCGGATGCCGGTTGGAAGGTGCGAGATGGAAAGCGTTATGGAACAACAAAAACGACAATGATGCTGGGACTAACAAGGTGAAAACTGAAACATTGAAAGGACAAAAACAAGTGATCTGCTTGAGAAAGAGAAACGCGCCAGTCGTTGGATGGCAAGTGGGGGAGAGGAGAGAAACTGACGCAGTCGGAGGTGGAGGAGGATCGAGGTTGTAGATTAAGATTCAACGCTTGTTGGGGTAGTTTTCGAGACGGAAGGCTTTGGTGGTGTCGCTTGCGGCCTTGAAGAGGGATTTATAATGAGAGGGCCCGAAGATCTCTGTCAGACCGGTCTGGTTTTGTGAGACCCAATCTGCAGGGGGCAAGGCTCTCGAGGTTTTGTACAAGCCTTCGCCTGGGACGTTTTCCTCTCGGACGATTACAATCATGCCAGTGAGCAGACACTGGAGAATGTTTAGGATATCGCCAACGGGAGTGTTGTGACGGAGGGCGGGGAATGCCGAACCATGAAAGACCATTTCCCATTGGACTCGACGCTCGGGAGAAAAGAAAGAGGTAGCGTGTATTGGAACCTCGATGCGCATGGCAGGGGTGCGAGGCAGACCGTTGGGTGACTTGAAAGGACTGGGGCATTCGATGCTAAAGAGCATACGAGAGTCTGCGGGGGATACATCGCGCCAACCGTGTTCTTTGACGAGGTCGGACTTGAGCCGGAGGAGCCAGCGGTGGGCACGGGCGTAGGTAGTGCCGAGGGCATCTGCACTGGTGAGAGGGATGCCGGTCCTGGAAGCCCAGTCATCCATGCCCTTTACGCTGCTTGAGAAACAGATGATGGGGGGGGAGGTGTCGGACATGGTAGGGCAGGAGGGGAGGGGATGAGAGGGAAGAGGTTCGGGTAAAAGGAGGGTACTTGAGGATGAGAGGGAAGCGCCATCGTCGTAACACGTTTCCCATCGCCCGGCTCGGTTTCTAAAAGAGGGTAACTCGGAAACATCGTGGTTACCAAGAAGAAGAGGACGGATGGAGTTACAGAACAATGCTCTCCTTGTGCTTAAACTTTCGTGATGCCCGGTCTGAAGAACGGAACCGGAACTGGTTTCCATACAGCTCAACCTCAACGTGCGGAACATCCGAAACAGTCTTTCCTTCTCCTTCCCCCGCCGTACTACCAGTGGAATAGAGCGGAACACAAAACTCAAAGACGCCGTTCCGTTTGGGTAACACTGGCGGATAAACCTCAGCCCTCTTCTCCGACGGACCGAGACCAGAAGACACTCACTTTTCGTTTTGTTTCCTCTCGTTGTCACCCTAAAGCCGTTCTCAGACTCGTAGACGACAATGCCCGACATTCCGACGAGGCACGGATTCTTACTTTGCCGCACTGTCCATCAATCATTGTTAGCCCAGGAATCCCAAGCCCATTAAGCAACGGCCACCTGTCATGATGCTTCCGTGAAAGTCTGCCTTGACCAGCTTGGCGTGCATCATCCCAACGTTCGGCATCGCCACGTTCTGTTCCGTCACCGTCCCCGCCGGTTGCGGTCCCAACCCGAGCAGTTCGGATATGTACCCGAGCCATAGACGATGAAGCGGGACGTACGCCTCAAACCTGCCATTCACTCAACACTCCCTCGACAAACAACCGACCAAGCGTGTCTCTTACTTTGTTTCATTATCCGGCAGCCTCCACGATCCCGGTCGCAACCTGGGAGCCTTTATCCCTTGTTTCTTTTTACTCTTCTTTGCACGCGTCTGCGTCCGCGTTCTCGACTGGTTTTGGAGCAAAAGGTGCCGTCCCTGCACACGGGAACCAACTTCTTTTCGTGTTGACGCGTCCACCGCCTGTTCCAAGAAACGTGGGACAAACGGCGCGTTGCTATCTACCACAACCGTGGTGGGCCGCCGAAGCTAAAGAAGAGTTGATTGCCAACGATCCTCGCAAAAAAAAAAAGGCCTTACCACCGTATCATAGATGCTGATTGTCTCTGGCATGAATCGACCTAACCGTCGGCAACCCCCGGTCCGACTGGTGAGATGCTGATTTCGACCGCTTGAGGCCAAGTGCGGACAAGAAGCGACGTCACCGGCCTGGCGAAGTCCCCGTCACCTCTGACCAGCGCTCCGTGCGCATTTATTGCTTGTTATCAAACGGGGTCTCTTCTACACGGCATCATGTCTCCTCCCATGACGACTCAATTGGGGCACAAGGTTCGCGTCCAGAGATGAAAGGGGAAAAGCCACTCCGTCTCGCATACAATTCGCCAAGGTGAAAAAGAAAGTTCCAAGGCAAGATCTCGGTCCGTGGAATTCATCCAAGATAGCCGAGCACGAAAAGCGCCCCCACCCACACTCGCTTGCCTCAACATTCATCTCACCAAGAGTAGCCCAATCGCCCGCTCCATCTGTTTATCCCTGTTTCACCTTATACGAGGATACAGGGGCTTCCATAACTCATCACCAAAGAGTCCGACAACGTGTCATCCTTTCAGCCTCGTTGTTTGGCCCGACACAAAAGACCCCGAACTTCTCGGGCGGAGAGGGTAGCGTAACTTAGAATAGGCGATCTGATACACACGTCCACGGGGCAGGTTTAAATAGTACGAAGGTGAGTATACAGGATGTGGGGGAGATATAGAGATAGATGTAGAGAGGGGGATGCGTGCCATCTGTAAACTACACCACCGTCTGGCTGGACGAGCGGGGGG
>Ga0307512_10004696_pt1 | contig 14787 bp, 9 predicted proteins | sample 14_EM_MG_FD_200267 | JGI IMG/M metagenome (GOLD analysis project Ga0307512, IMG submission 200267) | Populus trichocarpa ectomycorrhiza microbial communities from riparian zone in the Pacific Northwest, United States - 14_EM | ecosystem: Host-associated > Plants > Roots > Unclassified | place... | reverse complement strand
GAAGCATTAGTAAAAAGGGGGGCTACAGACCCAGAAACTCCACCCATGCGGACGACGACCTTGGATGACATCCCACTCTAGGTCAAGAGTGGTGAAGTACTCCCAACTGGGGGTGTAGCCTTGAGTTGGTGACGCTCGTGAGAGGAAGTGACTGGTACCACAAGGACGCACAGGTAGATTCCAGCCACCACGTGCCAGAATTTCAAAAGCGCGACTTGTCAAAAATGAAAGTTCAGTATACCCTCAATGCCCGAGAAACAACTGTAAAAATGCACGCACACTCATACTTGAGAATTTCAACGGGATCCCGGAAGTCGACCATTAGAAGAGACAGGTAGAGGAATGGATAGGAGAGTTGAGTGCCGTCTGCCCCACATGATAGCGTCCATTTTTATTGTCCGAGAACGTTGCTGTCCCTGACTCCCTTGGCGGATCCAGGTCCTCTACAATTCAGGTTCAGGTCAGTTCTACTCACAGGCAACCGTAAATTTTGCAATCCAATTTCGGATACTACCTGTAGATCCCAACCATACTAGAAGTAGTAATAGTAATACGACAAGATTTAAGACGCCTTATGTAAGTGACAACGACAAAGGCATCTTCGAAAATAATCAAAAAATGATATTATCTCTAAATTCAACCTTTTGACTCGGACCATCACCAAAGTGACCCTGAGGTCTGAGCGAAATTCGGGCCGTAGAAGACAAAACAAAAAATGCAAGAAACTAGTGGCGCCATGTGTGGCACATCTTCGAGTCATGTGGCGCAAGGTCGCGATCGAAGTGCGTGTTACGGTGACTGATCTACGCTCATTCGGAGTGTGTTTGTGATTAGGTCCGACGCCGTCAAATTGTGTAGATTTTACCATGCCAAATCTTGAAATCTGATTTGCCAGCTGCCTGTCAGAAGCTGAGGCTGAATTGATGATCGGATCGTGCAGGTGCGGGTGCAATCTTATCCAAGTTGGAGCGCCGATCTATTCGACATCCGATCAAAGGCTGTACTCATTGCTCCTGAGCCGAAGCTGGCCAAGACTGGTGGTAAGTGGTCATAAATACGACCAACTTCGCTATGTAGTACAGCTCAGGTGGTGGTAAGCGTTGGGATTGGACCTGTAGTCAGTACATAACCCAGAGATTCGAACCGGCAGATCACATCACAGGATTGTTGAGTACTGTATGAGGCGCAGATCGAAAGATTCGCACCTTTCTGGAGGCCTTTGCGCTGCAATATTAGTATTCTGGAAACGATGGCACGCCCAAGCTAAAGGTACCCATCTGAAACCCAGCTAGTAACATGTATATACCTACATGAGGAAACACCCGCGTTTCCCTCAATAATAACTTTTTACCCTTCTCTCGCCCCGCGCGAATCTCACTGTCCAGGGTCTCGCACTAGTTCGCGTTTTTCTATGCTGCCAGCGCTTACAATACCATCGCTCGTATTGGGTGTCAGACTATCGTCATGGTATGTTTGCACGTCCACCGATATCTTGCTGAGCGGAATTGGCCCGGAGGGAGTACGCCGGGTCCCTTTGATCAAAATTTTGGCACCGCCGGTCCTGGGAGGTTCGTATGTGTGACGACTAGGACCACACCCCAGTGAGCGTAAAGAAGAGAAGAAGAGACGAATAATCTACACGACTGGGGATGAAAAGTCTTGGAGAACACGGTACATCCTTGTGGTGGCGATTGTCATTGTGATAAACCAGGGATATTGGAACATCTGAGGAACCGTGAGGGTTAATAAACGAACAATCCTCGCTCACTTGAAGAAGTCAAGAACGTACCATGTTGAGCGGGTCTAGTTTTGGAGCAAAACAGGGCAAAATCAACGTTCCTCGTTTATAGACATGAGACAAAGGAAAATACCACTGAGATCCAAGCAACTGAAGACCTGCGTGTCAAATGAGACGTGGAAGAAGGTGAAACGCGAAAACACATCTAGGCTTACAACTGGAACGATCCCAAAGACAATGGCAACGAAGATCCATATAACGCCCTTACGAACAAAGAACACCAGGGCAAGTTGAGGTCACCACAGCAAGCGAGGACAGTATCTAGCCCACCTGATCCCACAAGAATCTTGAAATGTGCCCCATCCTCAATGAATCCTCTCGATGATATCGAAGGTGGATCAGGCCAACGACCATGATGATAAACAAGAGGAAGTCCGTTACAAACGTAGCAATGTTGGCCATTTTGGTGGCCTGAACATTGAGCGCTGTGCATAGGTTAGTGGCCTCATCCCTCGCCTCACGGATCTATTAAAAACATGAGCACGGAAAGCCTCAAGTACCGACGGCTATATATTTACCCGAAGAATATCTGATGAAACAAGGTTGGCGTGATATTCCAGAAAATGGGAAGAGGGGACTTAACGTTGGATGATGAATGCGCCGTTGATCAACCATATGCACATTGCAATCACTACCACAGCCAATCTTTTGTTCCAAATGGCGATTCTAGTAGCCTCCAACATGAGTGTTCATCTGGGGGACACAATTACGCTGGCGAGGGGTAGAAGACGTACGTGCGGAGCGCAAGCAAGAGGGATGTGGCGGAGAAGGCCAGGTAAGCGGGGATCTAGAAGAGTGAAGGCAGGATGTCAACTTAAGGGGTCTTACCTTCGAATGTTGCTGGGGTCCTCAAGCTCGAAAAGAATTACTGACCAAACGAAAAAGGACCGTGAACTTCGGGTGACGAGTCAGGCTTAGAGTAAGGCGGCAGAGATAGCACATGATACACACCTGACAGCTGATTATAAACTCAAGGTTAAGGATGACAATATTAATGATTACAGCGGCGAGGGTCGCGAGGCGGGCAAGGACGTAAATCTAGCGATCAAGAAAATCAGCTTCTGAGACCAAGGGTGGAACGAATGGCCTATCATTACAGACACAGAAAATCCGTTGATAGGAGCGACGCCCTCGTATTACATCCCACTCCAGGTCAAGAGTAATGAGAAACTCCCAACTGGGGGTGTAGCCTTGAGTCATGTAACATGCATGGAAGGAACAGCCGGTGCCACTTGGACGCACATATAGATACCATCGACGACGTGCCAGAACTTCAGAAGTGTAACTTATCAAGAAGATAGATTCAGTATGTTCTCTATTCCCAAGACAACTGTTAAATCATACGCACACTCCTCCTTGACGAGTTGAGCGGGGTCACGGTAGTCGACCATTAAGAGCAGGATGTCTGCAAGACACGAGGGGAATGAATAGGGGGATTTTGTGGCTCGAGATTCCTAGCCCCTCTTGACACCTGGGATATGTTATCTCAGTCCGTCCATAGAGAGCCAAGCGTGAACCCAAAGGCCTTGTGTTTCAGTAATTTCATTTTGTATCCGTTCTTGAATTTGAGTTGTATCTGGGGATCATTATGTCATCCCTCCCCTCTTTTCATTTTTGTGCATTTTACACAATTGGTGCATTTCCTCGCGGGGAGTAGCAGCTTTTCGGTTTTGGCATTTCAAAGACGGTTTGCGTTGAAGTCGTGGGGATGAGAGGCCAACTTGAACGCGCAACGGGGGAGTTACTTCGGGCGCTCCTTTTCAATCTCCTCTCCAACACCATATTACATGGGTACGTCTTTCTGCAGCTTTGTTGATGAGTTGGGGACTGACGCGGGGGACAAACGCTCATGATTGAGCCGCGGCATACTGTAGTAACGTGGTACAGTACCCCGAGGGGCGCGTTAATGGAATCACAGTAGTGTTTGTATGGTACGTACCATATGATTTAAGCGCTCACCTTGGAGCCCTCTCTAAAACGTTTCTCACTCTGCCACCACTCTGCCGTGAAATGCTGCTGCTTGTTACCTGCCGGTACCGGTGATTGTGTTCGCATCTCCCAGATTAATGAGCAATGCAAGTGGTCAACACACGCAAACTCTTGGCGGCCCGGCGCCACGGCACGGAAAAGTCGCCAATGAAATTTGAAACTCAGACATATAATAACTGGTAGGGATTCGTGTATGTGACCCCTTTCTCCTCATTTTGTTGTACCGTACCGCCATCGGGGTCACTTTAGCCACCGACAGGTTATGACCCCTTATAGGTCATGCTCTCCACTGATCCTACATGTTTTGTTTAATCTTGGAGCTGACCCAAGGGCCCATAACCTTTTGTGATGGTTATAGTAGCAGCCTCGTGTTTGTGCAGAAAGTACTCCCTCTTGCGGATGGCTGACGCTGACCTACAACGTAATATGGACTTTTCTTCTTGTTGTCCGCGGTGAACCATGTCCTTGAGCATGTAAGAGTACGTCGACGTACCGGCACATGTTGCATATAGCTTGTTACTCAGACACATATAGCAAAGGATCAAAAAACCGCTGTGCGGTAGTCGTTGGGTAGCCCTCCCTATTAGAAGTCCCTGCACGTTATGCAAAATGTTCACACTTTTTCCATCTGCCCCCCACGACTATGTCCTATCTCTTCGAGTCACCCCAGCTCCCTGGACTCGAAACATCCATGCAACTCCACGATGAGGCTCTTTATTTGAGGATGGGATATATCTGGGGGTGGAGTAACCGAGATCGTTCTCATCCGCATCCAACAGGATTGCCAGATGAGTGCCGCCCCTCGCCCACACCGATAAAGGCGTAGAGCGCGCATGATCTGTCGACGGTCGGATGTCGCACTCCATGTCAAGATGCGCTGGCCATTTCGGAGCCAAGGAGCATCATTTCCTGTGCTGATGGTTGTCATCATGTGGGTCTGTAGATAGGCCACTGTGATCCAAAAAAGAAAGGAGGACCCCTGTACGCCTGCACTCCAGAATAGCTTGAAAGAGCGTACTGGCGAAGTTTTGTCTGACCAAACTCGTCACTACTCCCAATCTGATTATCTTCTCAACCAGTAGTAGTCGCTTCAAGTTGCTCCCGACGAATCCAAACTTCTGCTATGCAGCAAAAGTACAGGGATAGATGTAGTAATATTGTACGGTATCCAGTGACTCCAGTTGAATGGCACGGAGAGTTTACCGTTCAAAAGGTAAAATTATCTGTTTATTGTCCACTAATCCAGTGGTCGCTCTGCGATACGTAGCCTCTGTACAGCTGAGCTCCGAGAATTCCTTCTTGTTTATATCTGTAACCTTAGGACGTGCCCCTCGACATTGCAACATCAAGTGCCACAAAGGTGCTTGCCCGACATGGTCTGCGTGAACATTTGCAACGCAGCTGCACCCCGGGGTACGCCCGGCGACATGTACATGGGAACTGCATGTCCCGCCTCGAGGAATCTAACGTACGATAACGTGCCTGCATTCTTGTAAAGACCTGCGGACACGCCGTTGACGGTGAAATTCGCGAACGTCTGCTGTGCGTACTTGGATGAGAACTTCGTCTTCAGGGACGCGACCTGTGTGAACACAAAGACGTAATCAGCATAAAGGTGAGAAGGGGCGTGACCGGGGAAGTGTGCCAGTGTGGCCTACCAGGGCCTCGAGTCCCATAAAATTCATGTAGTAATCCGCATCGCCGTCGTAGAGGACGGTCCGCACGCCAGCGTTGATGACTTTCTCGAGGTCTGGCCGCGAAGTACGCATCCAATCGCCAGACGTGGTGAAATTGTTGTAGATGCTACGATTGTTATGCTGGAATGTACCAAGGCCGCCAATTTTGGACGCTACCGCTGGGTCGTCGAGATATGGTTCAATCGCGGGTGGGAATGGGTCAGGGGCCCTCGCGAGTACGTAGTATGGGTCCCAGGTTGTTCCTTGAATTGAAAAGAAGATTTTGGTGTTGCAAAAGTCCACAGCCGCCGCGCAGACCGAGTTGTTCCCCCCATTATTACACGCCATAATCTGTGCCTTTGTTAATACACGCAGCGCTGACTGAGGAGAGCGAAACCCCTACCTGTTCCTTGCAACCACCTGCCTGCGCCCAGGCCTCCTCTGCCGCTGAGATGGCTGAGCTATTAACAAGAGGGTGATACGGATTTGACTTCGCATATTCTATGCAGGAAGCGTATTGAACAATCGGGTCCTATTAACCCAGATCGTTAGAAATCAATCGACTGGAAGCATGTCTGAGTACCGTACTATGATGCCATTCCCGATCCCGAGCACCTTCAGGTTGATTTGTACACCAGTAGTCATCCTGTTGCGGATCTCTCGGTTCTTCTCCAAAAAGTATCTGGAGGCGGTCACAACGAATGGTCGAGAAATATCAAGTCATGGGACGAACGTAGCGAATGCAGGACCGTAGTGTCCGCCATATGATTCCGTCCAGATTCCAAAATCTCGAGAAGCATACTTCTTGAATCGCGCGTCCGCAAACAAGATTTGTAGGAACTTCCATACGTCCGCAGCGGCTTCCGGAGAGGTACCAACTGTCGTGTCCCCGTACGAGAAGCCAACTCCGATGGGCTGATCGATGAATAACCTGAGCCCGTCATTGAGCTAGTATGCTCAGACGGTGTTAGGGAGAATAGATACGTACACGTTCGCATTATTATTCCACGCCGTCGGGTTCGGATCGACTCCGGTGCTCTGGTTGTTGAGCCGGCAGGGACCAATCTCCAGAAACAACCCAAGCATGCTGGAACTTCCGGGCTAATGTGATTCGCTGAACATCGCAACATCGGGAGTGGGTCAGCATCACTCACGCCGCCGGTGAACCATGTAATGAGGGGCGCGGTTGCGGGATTATTACGTGCAGCAAAGAACCAGAACCTGTCAACGGAATGTCCATAAGAGTAGTACAGGGAACCCTGAGGCGCAGCACAAACCACATGCTCTTGTCCGCAGTCAGGTCCCCATATCCGGAAGCCTGATAGACACCTGGGGTAGTTTCTGCCGAAATTGTCAACACGATGATGGGCGGACTCTAGCAATCAAAATGAACCTACCGCATACGCCTGAATTCTCCACCACACGGAGTTTTCCTGGAGTTCGAGCGGGAGAAATGGCATTGACGGAGTCCCTTAGTGTCTTGACCGTACCCGCACCTGGGGAGCCTACACCACGGATGACGCCACCAATGGGGGAGATTTTCCCCCCAATCAGTGTGGGGAGCGCAAATGCCAAGACGAGCGCAGAACGGATAAGCATATCGAGACAAAAGACGGAGGATGTACTTTCATCAACACGCTTTATACTCGAATCCTAGGTCATTTGATCCGCGCGCGTGGGTAGCCCAGCAGTCAGAAATTAGTGAAAAAAATGCTGTTTATAACCGCCATTATTTTCTCGGACAAAGAGTCGTATAAGTACCTCGCAGATACAACGAGGCCTTGTGGGTGCCAACACCGCGCCGAAGAGCGACTGAGCGAGCCTCACGCGTCAATTTTATCAAAGTATTTGAAGTTCCGGAGTCAACGGGGTGATTCGGAACGTTTCCTTGGTTTCATTCGATGCTGCCATGGGTGATCGAGCTCAGTTGGCTCGCACGCCTGTGGAACACTTCCGCTAACGGTAAGTGCATGCACGTGAGTGTGCGAGGAGGCAAGATGGACGTCCCTCTTTGCCTCGGTTGCTGAGCGCTGAGCGCTGAGCTGCCACCCATGTTGATGTGCGAGTGCGAGAAAGAGGCGGGACCAGCGGCCCGGTGCTATCCAACCACCTTGCTCACGTGTCACAGGTGGTGTAGAGTTTTCTTTTATTCCCATACCACAACCACACGCAGATTGACCAGTGATTGACCTAGGAACCCTTGTGGATAAAGTGACGAAATCTGACGCATTCTGATGGCAGCGAGGAGCCTTTGGTGAGGCACTATAGTGGCACTATATGGGTTTCCGGAATCCAGCGGAAACTGGTGGAAACCAGAAACTATTTGGACGTTTTCCTGATGACTATCCTTTTCGCCCTCGTGCAGGGCGATATCATTCGTAACCCAGTGCGCCGCCTCAATCGCTCTCTGCGTCAGATGAGGTGCCTTTCACCCATCAAGAAGGTAAGTTACAGTACTAGTAGCCGTGCCGCCTCACGGGCCGCCGGGGAACCCACATCAGTCCCACATCAGTCCTATACAGTACTTTCTTTTTCCTGTTTCACGATTACCCTGCAATTCAATTCTACCTCAACTGAGCTTGATGTGTAGCGCCCCAAAAGTACTTACAGCTTAAAGGCACGCGGCAGCCTTATCATCTGCATCTTCCTCGAATGCGAGTCTGCGTGTGCTTGCCCAGGCTCATCTCGCTGCCGTACCACCTTGCTGCCTGCCACAATTACTCACCCCTTTGTCTCGCCGCTCCCCTCTTGTCTCGTTCCAGCCACGTGTCCTGTGCCCTCAGTCTCACGTCGTTACGATGCTCGTTAAAGATCTCATATTCCTTGGAATCAGGGGCCAGGGAAATATGGTAGTGTTTAGCGAGGCAAACGGTGACCAGGGACGAAGCGAGATGTCGCGGCGTGCACGATTTGAAAAAAAAAAAAAGACGACACAACCCCTGCCAATTGAACCGCGTGTGTCGGCGTGCCGACACCGCATGCGTTTGCAGTGCCAACGGGGACGCTCCTTTGGTTCTTGCTTCATAAAATCGTTAGAATGAGTGATTGAGCTCTTTGGCTCGTACGTCCGAAGCATATGAATACTCATTTTGGTCGGAAGATTCTTATGAGCTCTTTGTTGGCCTGAGACGTCGACTAGGCTTGTTAGGCCATAAGGGATGTACGCAGTCAAGGGGCAGCCACGGGAATACGGGGGACACGCCCTCTTCGCTAGTACAGTACCGGCGCGAGCCACACAGTGCACTCGAGAAAAAAAAAAGTCACCCAACTGGCTGCACGCCACCGTGACAGCTTAGCGCCACTCAACTTTGAAACTCAGTAATCACGAATATAAATAGGGACCTTTCGTGTATGCGAGTGACCTTTCATCTTCCTTCATCATCTTGTACCACCATTGGGGTCACTTCAGCCCCTAATAGGTTAGGAGCCCCTGTGGGACATGTTCTCTAAAGATCTCACACTCTCCGTTCGATCTTGGAGCTGACCCTCCAGGGGCCATAACCTGATAGGACCTTGGGTAGCTCCGTGTTTGTACGATACGAAACACACTCACAGTACTCACACTCACTTACTGGAGTCATCTCCAATTTGATCGATATATGATGTGTAGATGCATAGCACACCTATGATATATGAAAATTGTTCTTGTCGTCTGGGTCGAGTAGTTCACTTTGTAAAATACCATTGACATCCCGGCATACACTGCTACGGCAACGGTAATCTATCCTCACCACTATATCGTCCTTATCCGTATAGCGAGGGCGAGGGAAGAGAACAAATATTACTTGGCATCTCCTGATGTTGTGCAAAAAAAAAAAATTACCCCCCATGTGCAAATCACGTCGCATTTAGATCTAGATCTATTGCGACGATTACCCTCTCCGACGTCATGTATCCTCCTATCACTCGTCCCCTAATCTAATCGTATTAGTTGAGAATGCAGTAGAATATTAATGTAGTAAACCCAAGGGGGGGGGCGGACCGGGATTCCGGGATAGGGGGTTAGATAGTTAGTTCGACCCCCAATCACGGTATGAAAAAAATGGACCTTTACAAATATAGAAATTTAAGGTCAAAAGAATTTATTTTGGTTGAATCTATGCCATAGCTGTCCAGGAACATGGTAAAATTCGAGGGTGAGAATCCTGCCGAAGTCCGGTTCAGGGTCTGAACTTGAACCGGACTCGAAGGGGTCTGGGTGCACGTTGCGTGTGACAGAATCAAGGTGTATGTGCTCACCAGATCGTACCTGCGAGGCGGTGGACCCTTGCGTGGTCCACGCAGTGAATTTGGGAGGAGGAGATCCTGCCTTGCAGGTCACCACATTCACGCAAGGCACTCGCCCAGTCTGTTGTGAACACGGTCGCATGACTTGCATCGGCGCGGGTGACGTGCAGAGTCGAACGTCACTCAGAAGATGTCGCTGATGGTGTTGTTGTTGAGCAGTACCCCGACGTCGGTGTGGCCCGACGCAGCGACCCCACTTCATCGAAGATGTCGCCGTCGGACTCGGAGGCAACTGCGTCTGCGCTTGCATCAGCATTGGTATCCCTCTTGGTGGTGCTGAGGGGCGAGGGGACGTCGTTCTGTAGACACGGATGAACAAGCAGAGGGCTGTTGCCTGCGGGCACTGCACTAGCCTGGCCGAGGGAACCGCCAGCGTCGAGATCGCTAGCAGGGCTGAGAGAGCCACTGCTGCAAATCCTGTGGCGTTGGAGCCCGGGGCACGTGGTGAGGTAGTGTGCAGGTGCGACCAGCGAGAGGACATCATCATTCGCCTTCTCAGCACCCTTCTTGTCAAATGTTGTTCGCATGATAGAGTTCCAGCAGGACCACGCGAGGCGCGAGCGAGGCATTAACTGCTTAAGCGCTTAAGGGTTAGCCACCATTTTTCCGAGCGAAGAGAGGAGAGAAGATGGTCACCCACGTTCTCGTCCAAATGTACCCAGACATCGCTCCTATTCCACCGGAATGCACCAAGGATTTCTTGCTCTTCAGGTGTTGCCCCGCTGCCTGCATCCATGATGCGCAGTGCGTCGTCCGCATGGCACGCGAAGATGATGTGGTCGAACTCAAATGTTTCATAATCTCTCCGTCATGAGTATCAACTTGCCTTTGCCCGAAGAGACAGCGTGTACCGGCGATGCGAGGTGCAGCTGCTTGGCTGGTAACTTAGAAAGGATCGTGTCGACATACTTCTTACTGCAAAAAAAAAAATCAGAATGAGGAGGCGTCGGTGTAAACATTCCTCACCTGCCACCTTTGATGGTAAGCCATGTAAGCTTTCCAGTGATCCGCATGAAGCCGTGGTTGTACACAGAGGGAATGTGGTCGTGCGCAGAAGGGGGAATTGGGGTGCGGCCGTGATGTCTTTAAAGAGCGCAGGTGGTGTGCTTGACTCGAGGGTGGTCTCGAGTTGGTATGGGCGGTTATGGTAGCATCGATAGGGAGTTTGGGAGCGGTTAGAAAACTGAGATGATGAAGGATACTCACTGACGGTGTGCTCAGGGCAAGGCATGGACGTGTGAGAGGTTGAGATGGACAAGTGCACGTGGCCATGTTAGAACCGATGGGGAGGAATGGTCAGGAAACGGAAAAAAAAATTGAGATGAGGGTCACTCACTGTCGGAGTCACTGACAGACTGCCCAGGGGAAAGAAAGAGAGCGAGGGGTGGACGTGTGTGGAGTTGAGGGATACATTGTCGAGGTCGGGACTGCTCAGGCCGCGGAAAGAAAGCAGGCAAGGGGCTCACTTGCTGCCATCACCACAAGGGATCCCGGACAAGGGCAGATGTGGGGGTGGGCTTGAGGCACTGCGTCAGGCAGGCGCAAACTTGAGGTACTAGACATGGGGCAAATACGTTGGGGGGGGGATGGATTGGAGATGGATTCGCGATGGATTCACGTGGTGCACATGTGTTCAATATTCACGTTCAGCTCAAAGATCGAGAATGTATCATATATCATACATATTTAAAAATACCATTACCATATATGGATAGGCGCCCGCTTACATACTTAGTTAGTCCATGCCCAAACATCAATTCGAAAAAAAAGGACCCCGGGTCTTTTTTTTTAATTCCGCCCCCCCCTTGAGTAAACCTTCAGTAAATCAAATAGAAACATCCTTGCACCTGCAGGCATTTGAATCACCGAATGCCTGCAAGAGGTGATGGTATTGCCCTTGGCCACCCACGTTGAGTCTTGAATGAGCCAATTCAAGACTGTAGTACCGCTGACCGGGGAACCCAATGAGGTACCACCAAGGATCACCTTCGCAAAATACGGTATTGCGTACCCACTTTAGCTAGCGGCCAGCGTCTGGTACATAACCATGATGTCATTTCATCCGGCGTGAGGCTGAGGACCTCAAATAGTTGACAGTTGACAGAGGAACCGATGAGGGTACCATTAAAGGGTTTTGAATGATACAATGACACAGAATAAAGCGATGAGGATTTGGGAATATAAATTGGCTATCCGCGGTCCCTTGGCGTGGTGGAATGCATGCGGAGACTACTGTAACTCCGCAAATGATTCGATGGCGATGGCAAGGCCGCTTCAAGCTTCTGGTTACACCTACAGGTCCAGGTCCACGTGATTAGAACCTGTGTCACTTGCACGGGCCCACTGGCAGCTCAGATCGGCAGCATCTAGCTCAATGGTGCCATGCTAATTCCAGGTGACAGCGATGAGATATACTATACGCAAAGAATCTATGTGGTAGGGATACCGCAACCAGATTACACGTTCTCCAATGTCTTCTTTAGCTTCGTTAAAGCGACTGCATTTTCCTTTTCGGTCCCTACGGTAATGCGCAGACACCCCGCGCACCCAACCTCACTCCCCCGATAGCGCACCACCACGCCTTCCTCTTCCGCCAGTGTCTTATAAATCCGCCCAGCACGGACGTTGTCCGGCACAGAACCATCACGCGCGAGGACCGGAATCAGGATGAAGTTCGCGTCTTGCGCGCCGATGGCGCGTCCGAGGCCCAGCTCCTTCAGACTGTGCAAGCTAGAGAGGAGTTTAGCCCGCGATACCTTGAGCCTTTCGATATTTTCGCGCATGCCGCTCAGCGACGTGGGGGACAAAGCGCGCAATGCGAGGTGGGCCGTCGGCGTGGAGATGTTGTAAGGTGCCTTGGTGTTCGAGAGGATCTGGATGAGTGGTGGTTGGGCGATCGCGATGCCGAGTCTGCGTGAAAAGAGGATGAGGAATGCGATACGGGGATGAGTCCAGGCGAAAGGAGAGTGAGACGGACCGGATTGCTGCCAGTCCGAAGCTCTTGCTCAGCGTCTGCATGACGCAAATGTTCGCGTACTCCGCTACGAGAGACGCCGCGCTGCTTTCTGGTTCGGAAAAGTCGATATAGGCCTCGTCTACGACCACGATCCCTTTGAACGGTTCGTAGTCGAGTATCGCCCTCATCGACGCGAGGGAGATGAGCGTCCCAGTGGGATTCCCGGGCGAGCACAAGAATATCAACTTGATGGACGGATCAGCATCGATAGCCTTTTTCACCTGTAAAATGCTTGTTGGTTGGGAGAGGGAAACGAGGGAGGAACGGTGGAGCGATATACGACATACCTCGTCCACACGTAGGCTGAACCGTCCTCTTTCCCCACCCTCTCCACCTTCTGCGGTGAGCTCAAGGTTGACCTTGACGACTCCGACGTCGTTAACCTGCGCGCATACACCATACATGCCGTACGTAGGTGGAGTGACGAGAATCTTCTCATGTCCGCCAGGCGCGACGCAGACGCGCATGAGGAGATCGATGACCTCGTCCGACCCGACGCCGAGAAAGACATGGTCTGGGGAAGGCAAGCCACGCAGTTCTGCGATGCGGCTCTTGATATCTGGATGGGATGGATCTGGGTAGCGATGAAGATCAAGGCCGAGGATAGAGTCGAGCTCCGCATCGACGGGGGAGGAGTTCCCATTGAGCTGCGGCGCTGTAGCGGTGGTGGCGAGAGGTGTATCGTCGGACGGGGAGATGGAGTGCCCGAGAGCGTTCTCATTCGCGTCCAGCAGGATGCCGGAGGAGTAGTCGTCCCTTGCACATCGATAAGGGTGCAGAGCGAGGATGTTTGGTCGGATGACGCGCTCGATGTCAAAGTGCGCTGGACGCATCGGAGTCGAGGAGGGCGTCAGGCCGAAGATGGTCATATTCTGTGGGCCTGTCTATATACCTATTCCTTGTAGGCCTGTAAGTTGGTGTGTGAAGGAGTCATCGCAAATTTCGCCCGATATTTGTAAAGTTTCGTCCGACTAAACTCTGAACCAACTCCCCCAAAATTGATCATCTTATCTTATCTTATCAAAGTGATGCCCTCATTGTGCCTTCGGTTACCACCTTGCTCTCGAGGAACTTAAAACTCGGTAGCAACTAGTGCGCTATGTAATACAGCTCCGAGTCAGGTAAGCCTACGGCTACACTTGTCCTGCAGGGGCGGTCACTTGACTTGAAGACCCCCGTCATCTCAGTCCTGCAAGGGTCAACAGATATGGCTACTGTAGAACCAAAAGTGAACCATGACGGGTCTAGGCACGGTTCTAGGACCGTATTAAGCCCATTCAGGCCTACTGCATACTGTAATCTTCTCCGACCCACCTTCCGTCAATCGATTCAGTTTTCAATGTCATGGTCAATTACAGCACGAAGCCCAAACCCCCAGCTCTCCTCGATTGTCAGGTTGAAAGTCAGGTTGGTAGTCCACGGCGTATCAAGTGGGTGCGGGCATCGCACACGCGCCGCCGCGCGGACTATGAGCGGGGACCTTTTTTTTCCCCTTCGGATCGGGGCACATGGGGCCATCGTCGCATCAAGAAAAGAAAACGTAATATTTACTGTGTTGTACTTTTTAGGCTTTTGCAAAGAAAGTAAATCCTAGGAAGTAAATTGGAAAAGGGAATCCCCTGTACTCTTCCCTACTTTTTAGGTGGCGTTTGTCATGAACTTGTAATCCCACTTTTTGTATGCAATATCACTGAGACTACCAACTATTGTTGCAGTGCCGTGCGGCTCTGTTCCCGCGCCCGCTGTGCTCCGGATCCGCTCGTACATACCTTCGCTTCTCAACCCCTTTCTCACTTTCTCAGATTGATTTGCCTCATTTTTTCCATTAATGAGACCTCCTCGCACACAATTTGTATCAAGTCTCTCCAGTTTTTGCTCTTTGTCGCAGACAAACTCCATATATACTGAACTATAGTGACTATTACCACACGCTGAAGTTATCAACTCGCAAAGGCAAGACTTGGGCATGTATTTTAAGTCTGGTCAGTTTCATTGCAGACGAAATCACTTCGGAAGCTCCG
>Ga0307512_10004695_pt1 | contig 14792 bp, 17 predicted proteins | sample 14_EM_MG_FD_200267 | JGI IMG/M metagenome (GOLD analysis project Ga0307512, IMG submission 200267) | Populus trichocarpa ectomycorrhiza microbial communities from riparian zone in the Pacific Northwest, United States - 14_EM | ecosystem: Host-associated > Plants > Roots > Unclassified | place... | reverse complement strand
CGCTGCCTGGATTGGCTCTCCTCAATTTCATTCCGCACTCCTACACCCTCCTCTTTCGGCGCTCCTCAATTTCATTCTGCACTCCTGAACCCTCCTCTTTTGGCGCTCCTCAATTTCATTCCGTACTCCTTAACCCCTCCTCTTTCGGCACCCCTCAGCTTAAACTTGACGCTCTTCTTTTTCATTCCGCCCTTCTCCAACACCTTTTGTGGTACTCCTCTTTTCCACACAACACTCCCCATCTGGCGCTCCTCTTTTCCCCTGGTAGTTCCCATTTTTCATCCAAATGTATCATATTGCCTCTCATACCCCCATTTAGATTCACAGCTAGCTAACATATCATTACACCTGTGTTAGATATCACAAATCGAGCCAAACAACATTGGAATTCCATTTCATATACTCGCCAGGAACGAATAATCAACAAATACAAGGAGCGCCTCCAGCTTCTTTGCGCTGTTGATGAATTGTGTGTTCCTGCTTTCGTTGGCCCTGATGAGATGGGAGATGGAGTGGATGACATTGACTCCATGTTTGATTGATATTTTTCGATCGCTTAGTTGGGTTATTGTTTTGGTGTACCTGCGTTTATGTTTGAATCTCTCGCCTTTTTCTTTCGTTTCCATAATGTAGCGATGCACAAAATACAATGTTGAAGAAGATGACAGCTAGTATGATTCAGAAGTGATAATGAACAATAATCCATGCATCATATTCGATGTTGAGCGAAGTCGATTGCTCATGTACATCCGAAGAGTCTCAGATAACGCCTGCAGTCCTCAGAATAAATATCCATAAGATCCCAGGCATCTCTCAGAGTTTGTTTGTGATTCCCGGCGACACTCCGAGGTGCACCCAAAGTTCTCTCCGGCGCTCCGATGTGCTCCCAAACTTATCACAATCACTCCCATCGTACTCCTGTACCAGTCATCAGAGATCCCAGTTACTCCTGTAGCTGTCGTCAGAGATCCCAGTTACTCTGAAGGCCGGCCGGAATACCCTCCTAGGGTCTGATACTCTCCTGAAATTGACGCTTCTAAGTTTACACTCCACATCCTCTCAGACACTCCTGGAGTCTTCCAGAGACTAAAATACATTTTGCTGATGTATGTAGTTTCTCAATTATCTTTGCTAAACCTGGTCTCATGGCCGACACCATATTGATTCTAGCGTTGCCCCCATTTCGAAGCCTTTGACTCTTCCCAATGTCTACGCTTTCTTTCTCTCCGATTTGGTGATCGCCCTCATGGGTTTCCCAAGACTTGGAGCGGCCTTTGACACTGAGACTGCTCATGAATGCACCTAAACCCAGCTGTATGACGTGCGCCATGCAAGGGATGTGGTTCCTCAATACACGCCACTCAATTCCAGAGGCTTCAAGTGTTGATTGCAGCTCGCGTGTCAACGAGTAATTTGAGGAGGCATTATCAGCCGTAATTCCAAGCAATCAGCCGCCGGTATGCTCAAAACGATCAAGAACATGCTTCAAATGTACAGCTAGCCTTGCTCCAGTATGTTGGCCCTTGACCTATCATCCTTAATTAGCTTTCGAAATGTGAAAAGAACAGGCGATCAACCTCATCCAGCTCGAGTTGCACTTCACGCAGTGCCCAATTGCGGTCCATATAGTAAGCAATGACCAACATTATGGATAGTTTGTCCGGTGATGTTCATCCATCCAGAGCTGAACCAACGTTGTTTCGTGACGGCGATTGTTTCATCATTGCATCAACGGTTAGTGCAGATTCCCTTCAGCAAATGTTGCTAAGGGTCGTAGCGGACGGCAGCGCTAGGTCATTGCGTAATGCGCTATTTGACCATCGTAGCTCTAGATTTGATATAGCGTTTCATGGAATGTGAGCCAAAATCAATCCCCACATGAGGTAGCAATTCCACACGTCTTGGTGAAATTTGGAAGTTTCTAAGTCCTTATCTGCCAGTTTGGAACGTTTTTTCTGTCATTTCGGTCAATATGGATCCACCTGGATGGCAAATCTGATCTTCCTCTGCGAACTTACTAGTCTGATTCCTCGACTTCCTTGCCTCTTCAGGATGGCCAACGCTGTTTCATTGACCGTCAAACTGGTCAACTCAGTAACCTCTACCTCTGTTAATTCGTTTAACTTTGCGATATGAGCTTTTGCCGGCAAGTGTTTCCCCACTCAGCTGGTCCGATGTTCTGATGGATGGCGAAGAATTTGATGACAAACGATTCATATGATGCCAGGTCTGCCAGTCTCCTCAATTCCGCAGTGTGTATAGAATCGCCACGAATGCTGATGTCGCGAATTCTTCCAAGCAGTGGGCCGCTTCGAATCTACATTCATCGAAGCCCACCAACCATCGAAGATGATTTGTACAGTACAGTCGCTCAAATCATGAATAAGGATACGTTCATTTTTGGAATAGATCATAACCTCGAGCGATGAGGTGTTCAAAGACTTTGAATCTGACGTGGGGGTAGGAATTAGACAGCTGGGTAATCCGACTTGAAAGACTGCCGAAAGCAACGATACAGCAAAGCAGAATGCGGGTTCTTAATCATCGACTACTGCTACAAGTGAAAAAATCAGATCTGTAAGACATTGCATGCATATTTGTGAAGTTGTATACAAGGTTAGATTGCAAAGACTGACCGCGTAAAACTCGATTTAGGAACAGCACAATGTAGTTCATTGCTGTGTAGCATTCTGAGCCTCCACAAAAACTGTGGATGCTTTGCAGGAGCTCAATTGTAGGAGGCGAACACGATATCGTAACTAGCAATTTTGCCCATAATGGCTGCCAATGGGTTCAATGTGGGTTACCTACGTTCTATTGCCATTGGATTATCGAAGAGGCAAGATAAAAAATCGTTGATGCTCCGTTGACGGTCATTTTGGGATATGAAATCTATCTTGTCGTGAGCATTTTTGCCTAGAAAGGCGGCCGATAGTTTGATTATAGATCACAGTAGTCTCATCACCCCTTCATGTTCCAAGATGCAAGGCCTACAATCATTGACGCTCCGTTAACGCTCATATTTAGGACATAGTGACGCGGTCGTCGAAAGCAGCTTTGAACAGAAAGGTGGCTGATACCTCGATTCTGGATCAAAGTTGTCACTGAGCCCTTTGACATACCAAGATGCAAGGACTAAAATCATTGATGCTCTGTTGACGCTCATTTTTAGAGCATAGTGACGAGGTCGTTGAAAGCATTTTTGCCCAGAAAGGCGGCCTATAGTTCGATCATGGACCGAAGGAGTCTCATAGCGCCTTGATATTGCAAGATGCAAGGCCGAGAATCATTGACATTCCGTTGACTGTCATCTTTAGAGCATAGTGACGAAGTCATCGAACGCATTTTTGCCTAGAAAGGCAGCTGATAGTTCGATTATGGATAAAAGTTGTCTCATAACCCCGTGATAACCCAAGATGCAAGGCCTGAAATCATTGACTCTCCGTTGACGCTCATTTTTAGGGCATTGTGACGAAGTCGTTGAACACATTGTTGCCCAGAAAGGCGGCCGACAGTTCGATTATGGGTTAATGTTGCCTCTCAGCCCTGGCATTTTCCAAGATACACAGCCAGAAGTCGTTGACACCCAGTTGATGCTCATATTTAGGACATAGTACCGATGATGTCGTACCCAATTTTGAATAGAAAGGCTGGCTACAGTTCGATTATGAATGAACGTTGCAGCGAAACCATCTGGATTTACGATGATGCAATGCCAAAAATTGTTGACGGTCCGTTGACGCTCACCTTTGAGCTCACCTTAGAGACATACTAACAGTCATTTGGTGCTCAACAATTGTGCATAAAATCCATACAGTCTTGTTTAGCAGCCAGTATACCGTTTCTATGTAATATCATTTGAATCCAAAATCTTCGAGACATCTCAGTTTCTGACCCACCACTATTCACGTCATTTGAATGAAGAATGACGTAAGTCCATGGCATCTCAGCGCTTTCAGCTGGCAATTTATCGCATAAACATCGATCCACTAGATTTAGATATTCCTAGCACGACGTCCTCACTATTCCTTATCCAGCCCATTCTCCTCGATTTCCATGATGTATGATAATCAATTTTCGATTTGTCGACCATGTGCAGGAGGTCTGAGCGGAGAGTATTCTGGGTGGCTGCATGGATTAATGCAGACTAACGGCTGTCATACATCCAGGTTTCGGATCTGCTTTGACCGCTCCTCTTATGAGTCGTATGCCATCACTGACTTAAACTTTGTTATTAAATTTCGTCTCAAATATAAGATTTGTTTTATCATTTAACTGTAACAGGCAACACCACATATAGTTCATTCTTTGTCAATCTACTTGATTTGGTGTCTAGACCATTTGCATGCCCCATACGACCCTTGCACACACACTGAGGAATAGTCTTGTCTCACAATTTGGTCACTGAACTCCAGAAACAGCTGACATGTAACAAAGTAGGTACAAATTGCTTTTACTCAAGAGACATCGTCAAAATTACCCATTTGGCTATCGATTCCGCCGGTGAAGTAGGAGCCGTCACCATGACTTCGTCCGAATCCGAGTTCCATATCGTCATTACCTAGCAACGCTATATACTGGGGTAAATGCTCACAGGTTGAACTGGAGTGGCAATCTCCCTCTGTGCCGAATCGGGCAGGGGACATACTATGTGATTGTCTGCCTGAGGATTCTGTGAACCCAGCCTCATTTGACTACTTCCCTGTCGAGACTTCACTTGCAGCATTTGGGCTTGTCCAGGGATGATACCAAGAACCTGCATAAGGTCTCCAAATGTTGTCGGTGATGGTGTGGCTGCTGTCATGTCTGATTGGGGGTTCACAACTGCCGGAACCTTCAGTGCAGTCGACCCATAATTCATATCTGCTCCAAGGAAGTACTCGGTGGCATCCCCCCATCCCGGTTGTGTCAGGTAGTCAAGCCTCTGCTGCTTTGGCTGAAAGCTATCCATGCGGTGCTGTACCGATTTGGAGATTGTGCCCATCACCCAGCCAGGGTCATCATCTTTGCTCAGCTTGCCAAGCTCTGTATCATCCTCATCATCATCCTCGTCTTCCCCATCCTCCTCATCTTCGGAACTTGCAAGATCGCTGACACTGTCTCTGATAGCATTCAACATCTCGTTAAATGTTGTTTCAGGCTTTGTGGTTGTCGATCGTGCCTTTTCAACATTCCTCATATGTTCCTGCTCTTGCATAATCGATGTCTCTGCAACTGGAACTCACTTTCCTGCCACTGTGGTCTCTCTATCCACATAATCTTCGATCCATTTCTCTTTTCCTTGGTTGTGTAAACAGTATGTTTCCCGTGGTTTCTCTGCGGACAGCTTCTTTTCAGATCGTAAGCTGCGCAATGCCCCCAACCCTCGGACCCATTCAGCCTCCAAGCCACTCTGGCCTTTATTCGCTTGATGACGTTGTCGTGTGGATGTCTTTGTCGATTTGCCGTATTTGCCAGCCGGAAGTGGCAAAAGGTTCTTTTTCAGAGAATTGACCATTGTATCGTGTGTCGACCTTGTTGTTGGGCGAGATGTTGGATGTTGCAAGATATGGACCACATGGAGGCAAGCTGCATCTTTTATCTGAAGGTTGGTAGGTTTCATCAATTAGAACGAAGTAAAATCAGCATTTTGACCGTTACCTCATTGGGAATAGTCATGCTAACCATACATTAAGACTTGATGGTTAGCGTGTGATTCATGTGAGATCCCTGGGATGTCTTGAGACAAACATCACCAGATGTCTTTTCCGTCAAAGAATATCCATTTTATATCTATCAAAAATGAGATATCAGCTGTTGTTCATCACGATATATCCCTGAAAACACACAATCACCATAGGACTGACTTACTGCGAATCGCGGGACTGTTGGAATCCCCTGCGGCTATATTCAGTGCCTCTATACACAGCCGGATTCAGCTTGAATTGAAGGTGCAAGGTGGCTGTTACTCTTTTGATTTGGACTTGGAGATAACTATGTAATCTTCAGGACTTCCCACATCTTTTCGTGATCATCTTCCTCATCATTCCACAACAGCAAGTGATGGCTCCCGAAATACTGCAACCAGGTGCGATTGAAGCCGAATTGAGCTGAACGCCAGGCGCTTCAAACAATGCGCCACCCAGTGAGACACAACAGCAATGCAGACACCAGCTGTTCACCGCGACGCTGCAATTGTAGCCACCGCAAATATGATGCAGGACACACATTTGATAATAGTACTTACAACCGGAAGCAGCAAGAAGAGAAGGCAGCATGTGCTCGGATGTGAGTCAATACATATCGATTTCGATGACAGTCAACTAACGGTATAACGCACAGCTGGGGTACGTAGCAAGCTACGTGACCAATTGGTCGCTGCCCGTAACAGGAGACCTCCATGGTCAAACAAGGCATTCGTCCGCACAGTCCGCGAAATTGACCATCACGAGGTTGTCAGTTCTGGAAATTTCGCGGATCGATTGGGTGATAAACGTTCCTGAGAATGGACGACGCAGGCTTTGAAGACTATTGAGGAGGCTACGGAGTTGTATATGGTTGAGGTAACAGCCAATTCTCACTCTAGAAGCAGCAACTAATTTCTTCTAGGTTTTAAACAGGTCAGCTACTATGGCAAGACAAGGAGGTCGGGTACAGCTTGAACAGTCCGACATGCATCTTGCATTTAATATGGCCAAAATGGCTAAAGAAGGGTTTTTGTGTGCCACAATTGAGGAAATGCAACAACTAATCAAGAAACCACACGCCGAAGATTGAGATGAGAAGAAGCGGGGTGTTGTGTTCCCCGGGCAAAACAAGGTGAAGGCTGCAATGGAAAGACACCGGGCATTGGTTCGGGAAAATTAAATGGATGGCTGTCTTCCATGGCACAATGCCACAGCAAAGAACCAACAGACTCGCTGGAGGCGCAATGGCACAGGTGCACCTCCACCACAACCGGTGCCACCGAGGCCTGGAACACCTACTGCGCCGACTGGTGACAGTGAGAGAACTCAAATCTCTGAAACAGAAGGTGTGCCACCCGGATATGCATATATACATACTCCACTTCGCGGCGCATTGATTTTTCAATCCTTATCCATATGCCAAGGATCCCATGCGCGATAAACATTTTAATCCCGATTTGCTGACTGATGATGGTCCATCAACAGATTAGTACACTATCAGCTGCATGGTAATGCAGCTGACAGCCATTTTGTAGATGACAGCAGCCTTTTGAGTGAACGTGACAGCAAAGATGCAAGTTGACTGAAGGGAACGGGATTTTTGAATATTATCATCACCTATGGTAGGCAATTTCATGACCTCATATGGTCCTTGGCATTGGTAAATGCCTCGATAGAACATGGTCTAAAAGTGGCGGGCAGCTGCCTGCACGCTAGGTAGTAATAAACTTGTAATGACCTACTTCGCGCCAAACTCCGACCGTTCAATACTAAGCCATACCTATCACTATGTGTTGGTATTGTACGGCTATCATTCCTGGTGTAACAGCAAAGAGTATCTCTATCCCCGCACATTTCAGAACTCTCGTGATTTCGCTCTTGTGCTCTCAGCATTTTCAAATATGCGTCACTACTGACCCGTATGGGGCCATATAAGTTTTTCATTCGACCCAATTCAATGTCACTCTCGCAACGTTCAGTACAAACTTTTACTGCCTAGTATGGGTATGTACTGGCTTGTGTCTGTGGCTGAGCCATGTTCATTTCGCGGAACAGTACATGGTGTATCACTTGTGATACTCCAACTTGTGTATACCGCCTGTTATCGTCTTGTATTCATCTGTACTCATTAGTATCTGATTGTGTGTTGAGTTCATTTCGCACAAGTACAGAGTCTATCGCAGAAAGTACTTAGGTTTATATTCATACTGCTCAATACTGCGCAGTACGAATCTGTATGACGCCATATATAACACTTCATTGAGTTCACGCCCGACTTCATATGTTGTATATTGCATTGATTGCTTTTGTAGCGCCCGTTACTGTCCAGTATCGGCGTGTATCGACTAATATCAAGATATTAACTAGGTTCATTCGATTTATTCTCAGCCTTTCGGCCAGAACAAATAAACGTTTCCCCATACTTCATGTTACTGTATAGTACGTAAAAGCATGGGCCTGCGCTGGAGCGAGATACCCAAAACACGAGAACGAGCAAGAGTTTGAGCTAGAGCTAGAGCCAGAGCTTGAGCCAGAGCTCGTAGCTTGAGCTTGGGCTAGAGCCTGAGCACGAGCTGGAGGTTTTGGCGCCAGAGCCTGAGAATGGGAGTGAAGTAAGCAATGATTTCACCAGTCCGGGTTTAGTCCAGTCCAGCCCAAGAGATTTTTGGACCTGGATTGGCCCTGTCCAAATTTCCACTGAACTGGTACGGACTGGGACTGGACCAGTCCACTCGGATGGAATTTGCCCGATGTCACTGGGAGTCAGCCATACACTGAGTCACTGAATAGTGACATACAAGAGTAGTCATGTTCGTGAGAAAGAGCGGTTATGGCTCGAGGAGCATAGGAAGAGGTTGGGAGGATTTGATAGGCTACCAGGCTGTGAGGAACGACACAAATTGCGTGGATGTATGATGGCTCGGCAAGATTGCATGAAGAACCACGTAAATTGCGTGAATCGATGAATGCTTGGCAAGAGTGTTTGAGGAACCACACAAATTGCGTGCATCTATGAAAGCTAGGCAAGAGTGCGTGGGACCAAGAGCTGTGAAAGATACAGTGTGTATTTTGTTGTTTGATGAGATGATGTCTATCTACCCTGGGGTCTCCCAAATATATACTCCCTGTTGCGATAGTGAAGGGGAGAACTGTGTGTATTGGCTATGGTGTGATAACTAGGTACAGGTCTAAGAGTCCAAGATGCGTAGGGAATGGAAGAGTAGTGTGAAGTCTAAGAGAGCAGTCACGAGCCTTAGGCTCTATCAACACTCCCAGTCGTTCATTCCATCTCCGCTATCCCTGTATCTCCATACGCCCCCCGCCGGCTTCCCCCTGCCAAACTGAGTGGTTGTGGTTGGAAACGGATTTTCCTGCCACATCACCTGCATGGACCCGTCCAGACTGAGCCCGTCCAGTCCAAGACTGGCAGTCTGCGGTCCAGTCCAGTGCGGCCATCCTGTTGGACTGGACTGGACTGAGCTCTATCTCGGACTGAGATCATCAGGACTGGTGGAATCATTGGAAGTGAGGAGGCCAGGAGCGAGGGAAGAGATATATAAGAGGAGCAGAGTGGCAGTGGTTAAGGCAAAGCAGTGCGTTCAGCTTCAAAAAACCCGCCCACCCGCATCCCTACATATACCGAGGGAAGCTCTGTACGTTTTTCGACTCTACACCCAGCGAAATGGCTTCTGGCCAGGAATGGGAGAGTCCAGGTGGAGCGGCGGCACCTCTGTTTACGCATCGTTGACTGTTTTCGTTCTGGTCTTTTCATTTTCGTGACTGTTCTAGCGTGGGATAATTTTCTGTATACAAGTGAATAAAGCACATACGAAGGGAAGAGCGAGTCCACTAGGTAGTAGTGGTCAGTACTAACATATACTTCTTCAACTCAACCTCGGCAATGTTATTGAGTTGTAATATTTGGATTCATATAGTGCTTTACTTGTCAGTATCTTCCAGTATTGTCTAATGACTCAAGCGTGCTGTATTCAGGATCCGTTTTCACTGTCTGTGATCGCGCTTTTCCCTTCATTGACAATTACTTTCCGCCGTTTCCTGCTTGTAACCATCTACAAATGATGTAGCCTTGCCGAGGTCAACAAAACACCATGCCATCACTCGAGTGACGTCCAATTTATTAAGTTCTTAGCTACATCTACTGGGACCTACACCTGTCACCCCGGCTTGCTCACTTTTTGACCTCACCACACTTCACAGAATCTCTCCCGCAATGCATACCCCACCAAGCTCTCCGCCATGTGAACCTGGCCGTTCCTTGCGGCCTTCTTTAGCTCGTTTATCCTCTCCAAACTGCCTCGTCGAGAAGAATGGAAATGCCCACACGCTCGAGCTTCCGACTGTGATGGACCGGTGTTTGTCAAGGGTTGTTAGTGGTCTACTGCACGATAACGAGGCCGACGAGGATGATCAGGTGGATACTGGTGAGGTGGTGGAGGAACCCGCTGATGAGGCGGATAGTGAAGCCATTGAGAGGCTTGTAGATTCACAAGTTGATGAACGCGCCAATGAGATTGACCATGTGGCCAGCGAAGGAGGTAATGTGGAGTCTCTGAGTGTTGACGGAGACACCGATGGGAGTGATGACTGTCTTGCTGCCACAAGCAGCCCTCCTCCTATGCATCGATGCAAAGAGTCACGAGCTGGTACTACAAACCACTCAGCTATGACATGGTCCATAGTTGTAAGTACTCTCCCCAACTGGCTTCAACGCTCTGATAACATGATTTAATCCATTATCAGCGCAAGTACTTCAACAACGGCATGGTTTATGCCAAGGGAAATGCAGAAGATATTCAGACCGTCAGTCGGCTGACTAGCCTTACAATTGAGCAAGTACAGGTTAGTATAAGCAAGTACTAAACGGGAATCTCTGGTATTGAAGTAATTACTTTTCCTAGCAATGGGTGGCCAACGAGCGGAAACAGTACAAGAGCCGTCCACGTCTGCTGAAGAAGATTGCAGCAACTGCAGGGATTTCCAAGAAGGTAGATGACCTAAGGGAGGCTTTGGAGGAATGCATCTCAGCCGGCGAGCAACCTGGAGATGGTATCATAGATGATGATTTATGATATCTGGCAAAGACTTTGGTATGATTCCTTATATCTTTTCGAATCGTAGGGACTGAGCCGTGTTAGGATAGGGTATTGGCATTGCCCGTCACAAAGTGAAATTTGTGAATCTCTGTACCTATTCCTTCATCTACTTCTCGTCATCGGGTAGCCATCTGCTTAGCAGCGTTGAAGTTGATAGCTTGAAAACAAATCTAAGAGCCTGTCTATTGTATACAACTGGGAGACCCTTTAGACGTGGTTGGCAGGAGGATTATACGGGGTTCTGCAGCCGCACCAGCGAGGCAGAAGCGCTTCAAAACAAGGCCTTTACAAAGGCAAATACGAAGAAAGGCAAAAGCAAATGGTGAAATGCGGTAGGAAGGTAAAGAAGGATGACAGCAATAGCAGTGGTAAGTGTAGTGACGAAAATGGTGGTGATGATGTTAATGGCGATGCCGATGCCGATAGCGATGGCGATAAGGTCGTACAGCCAAAAAACCCAAAAAAGAGGCTGGTAAAGAAGTCAAAAAGGAAGGTGGAGAAGTAGGGGGGAATTTGGGCATAGTGTTGTAAAGACGACAAAAAACATCATGTGCAAAATGGTACTATTGTGTACTGACAGGTACTGAGAAGTATTGATTTGTATTGAAGTGTAACAAAGCGTGTTGATCATTCATTCAGCTGACAAAGCGATACAAAAGAATACCAGTCAGTACTTACAAGTACTACTCAATACTGTCACACTAAGCTCAAGCTAACTTTATTTGTTTCGGTAACATAGGGAAGCGTAGCGAATAATACCGAAGTATACCAGCCAATACTAGTTATTACTCATTGAGCTAATTGCTTGTATCGAGAGTAGCAACAGAACTATAGATTACAAGTGCTTAAATGGTAGAACAGTGCCAATTAACCCACCAAACCTCGACATTTTCTGTTCCCTAAGAGACAGTTCCACTTAAACACCACTCTCTTTATCGACAGAGATTCCCATCGCCTCCAGAGCAGTAATGCCCTCATTGTCATTCAGTTCAAGAAAGCAATGAACAATGCACTTGACACGCTTGGCAAGCATCTCAGTCTCAGCATCCTCATCCTGGAACATCTCCAAAACCTCGCAGTGTGTTCGCATGGTATTGCTGATCTTGGTCTATTGAAATCCATCGTGGTTAGTTCTGCCACTAATGCATGAACGAAAGAAGGCTTACATTGAGTTTCTCGCGGCGAGCAATCGAACTCTCCAGAAGTTTACAGGCGAGGTAAAGCCCCTCCAAGAGTCGCTTGTTTTTCATACCATGAAGTCCTTTATCCCAAACGTACTCAATGATGTTCTTGACTTCTTCTTTGCCGATCACATAGTTCTGTTTCTCTGTAAGTATAAGGACATTGAGAGTGGTAGAAGTTATTCAAACCATTCCACTCAACTCTTCGATGCAGATACGTCTGTCAACCTCGGCGGGGTCGACTTCGGTTCCCTCATTAGCGATAGTGGTCAGGATGGGAGATATAATCTTGTCGCGAAGAATATTTTCAGCCTTGCTCAGGGTCCCGGTAGGGTTCTGTGCAACAGAGTGCACGATCTATTCCGTATTTATCAGTAGCGATCAGTACCAGTCAGTATATGGAGGTAGCAATGTACTTGTACTTTGGCATGCTGGTTCTGATTCTTTGATCGTCTTTGAAAGTTCGGTAGCGAGGCGGATATGCAGGAGAAAGTTCGGTAGCACAGCTTGAAATGATTGGTGCTGCCGAGTTAGCATGCCACGCATCGTCAATTGACATCAGAACCCCTTGAACCACCACCGACCAGCCTGTGACTAATGATAACAACAACAGGATGAGCTTCACCAGCTCCCAGCAGTCGGTGGCCGAGATCTTACAGCAACCCCTACCACCCCGCACGGCCAAGTACATCGACAAGCTTGCCGCAACAATTATCGAGTGGGGTGGTGGATACATGGATAATGCTGTTTGGGATGCTCATGAGAAGTTGAAGGTTGTGCCAAGGGATACCATACGGGTACGTGAGATATTATCCTTTTGAGAACTTATAGGCTCACCAGTACGCAGTCATAGCTTGATGCACGCGTTCATGTTCCAGAACCCTTCAGGTCATCACCCGTCGGTAACGGCTTATCATCCCACTCCGGTTCTAAGCTCCCATCACCACTTCCCTAGGCTGCGATGGGCCCACCTCGATTCCAATCACGACACTCCGAAATCGTCTACCAAGTACAAACCCTGATATCAGCAACGGGTGTCAAAATGAAGATGTGATCTTCCATATCGGCAACGGGAATCAAGACGACGATGCGAGCTTTGATATTCGCAATGGGAATCAAAGCATGGATGTGAGCTCCGATATCGGCAATGGGAATCAAGACGAAGATGCGAGCATTGATATTGGCAACGGCAATCAAGGCAGAGATGCGAGCTTCAATGTACGCGACAGAATTCAGAATGGCAGGGATGCCATTGATGGAGTTGATGCCGAGGTTTTGGAGCTCGCTCGAGCGTTTCAGAGTCTCGGTACTGAAGCAATTTTTGAATTAGTATGTATCTATACTGCTGTCTACCCGATACATGTTATTTGCTTTCTAGATGTCGGCTGCATACCAAAGTACGTTCCCTAAGCAGAAAGGGTGCGAAGCGATACTCCCGGACGCAAATGACTCGCCAGTACATCAGTTGGATGAGTGGAAGAGAAACGTGGAAAAGAAGAAGGAGCTCTGGGAGGAACGCAAGAAACAGGCAAAGAGAAGGTCTGAGAACACTCAGCAGCACCCTCGCCTCAGACGTGGGAAGAAGAACTTGGGTAGCAAGCTGGGGCCTTACTGGGCTCTTTCATAGGGATTTATGCGAGGATTTACCACCTGTATTCTTAGCACACTGGGAGTTTGTGTATTCTTGGCGAGCCATATACCATAATACTACTTTGGAAATTATATGTCGAGTAACTGCCATTACTGTTCAGTATCTTTTTGTATTGGATGGCTAGAAATCAACAAACCAGTGCGAAACAAAAAAAGCTGGTGGGTACCGAACAATACAAGCGGATACCGGTTAGTATTTGTCAGTACCTAGCTACTGCGTCTTTGTGGTACAATCTCTCCGTTCTGTTCCAGACGCACGAGCCGTATAATACCCATTCAGCGTGTCTACCTGACCTCTTAAGGAAGTTATCACAGATGAAAGTTACCGCTGGTGGAAAAAATTTAACCATTTTTGACCGATCACATGAAGGCGCAGGCAAATCGTCGGTGATGCACAGCCTCCAATTCAAGCCCTCTCACGGGGTTTACTCGTAGTCCCATGGATTTATGGAGGCGTACAAGCTGTGTTGGAGCAATGTTATCGGTACAACTCCTTTGAGAAGCTGGAATCTTCAGGTAATATGTTCAAGTATTCAACTCTCTCTGTTTAGGTCAACTACCACTGGCAGGTGGCATGCAAAGCCATAATATGTAACCCATATACTCGCGTCAAGCTTATATGTTCATTCAAGAACTGATGGAAGCCTCCATTTCAAACTTTGGAGGCATAGCAACAAAAATATATACAATCATGCACGGAATATAGACTTAGTCGATGAATAGTCTACAATTCGTACCCAAACCCCTGCACTAGACTGTTTATAATATCCGGGAGTTGAACTAGGTTTTTTTGGGCCTATAGTCCATGCTGCCATTCTCGGGGTACATTTACCGCGATGTTCACCAAGGCTTGAATTTGGTCGAAATCGGTCAAACTCTAAACAGAGGTTTGACACGGTCTGAGAGCTATTAACCTCAAATATAATGCTCAGCAGAGTATGTGTAGCTTCAAAGCAGGGAATTAGAGTGTACGCAGCAAGCTAGTGATAGTCTTTCAGAGAGCATTTTCACGCTGTGACAGCCATGTGATTTTGCCATCTTCGCGACGTGTGATAGCTGCGTGGCCATTCTATACTGGTATTGGAGGGTATTGGCCACTACCATCACATATTGGTATATGCCTAACAACTAACAAGGTTATACATCATTCGTTCCCATGTGTCTTGTCCATCCGATCTATT
>Ga0307512_10004694_pt1 | contig 14801 bp, 15 predicted proteins | sample 14_EM_MG_FD_200267 | JGI IMG/M metagenome (GOLD analysis project Ga0307512, IMG submission 200267) | Populus trichocarpa ectomycorrhiza microbial communities from riparian zone in the Pacific Northwest, United States - 14_EM | ecosystem: Host-associated > Plants > Roots > Unclassified | place... | reverse complement strand
CGTCGGTGAGGAGCAGCACTGGCGCGCGCACGGCGATCAGGGCGGTGTTGTTGTCGGTGTCGTCAGCCACGACCATTGCCACTCGCTCCCACCGCACGATCGCTTTCCACAACGGCCCGTTCAGGATCAGACCGTCTGGGGTGGCGATCGCCTTCATGACCGCCACGCGGATGCTGACATACAAGGTCAGCAGCGCGAACGTTGTGAGGCTGATCGTTGCGCTGGTGGCTGGTCGGCTCGCAACTGCGGCGAGGGCGGCGACGACGGCGACGAACCCGAATGCTGCGCAGAGAACGTTGTTGCGCAGTCGGCTGTGGTAGACGGCGATTGGCCGCCTCCGCGCGGCGTGTCGCTGTTTCTGTTCGCTTTCGTCGGCGTCTGTCGCGTGCCAGGCGGTGTGGAGTACACGCCGGGTCTGGGCGGGCCATTGGCGCAGGTCGTGAAGCACCTCGCGGACCTGCTGGCGCCAGTCCTGGAGGAACTGGCGGGAGCCGGCCTGGTTGAGGTTATGGCCCAGCATCTCGCCCACCACGCATATCCACAGCATCGGTGCGGCCGTGACGGCCAGGATGGGCAGCACGAGCGGTCCTCCGGCGGCGTACCCGCCGAGCAGCCCGACCGCTACCGTGATCATCGCGAGTCCAGCTTCCAGCGAGCGGCGTGCCAGTGGCGGTGACAGGCGCAATGCCTGCCAGGGCAGGCGTCCCGCCGGTACGAGCACCCGCAGTACGAACCCGGCGGTGAGCGTGCAGGTCAGCGCGGCGGCACTGCGAACGGCGACCAGACAGCGGTCGCAGGTTGGTCCAGGGAGGCCGCGACCAGGCCACTAGCGGCGACGGCCGTGGCAGCACCGGGTAGGCACCATCGTGGCGCAACAACGATGCGCCGGATCGGCCACACCAGGGCGAACAGGTCAGGGTCTGCGGGCTGGTCTCGAGCGATTTCGGCCAGTGCGCGTATCGACCGGCGCACGACGCCGCGGTCCGCGTCGAGCATGGCCAGCATGCGCCGACCACGGGTACTTGTGGGTTCGATGGCCAGCGCTTGCCGGGTCGCCTTGTCTGCGGCGTCCGGGTTGCCGGCACATTGCTCGATCTCGGCCAGGGTCAGCAGCGCAGACACGGACCGGGGTGCTAGCCGCAGCGCTTCGTGTGCTGTGTCGCGGGCTTGGTCGACGCGGTCGTCCTGCGACAAGGCGTGGGCGAGTACGAGGTGCCGGTCGGCTCGGTGTGGGTCGAGCCGGACGGCTTCGGTCGCGGCCGTGATCGCGTCCGAGCTGCGGTGGATGTCGATTAGAGTCCAGGCCCGTTGTGTGTGGGCGTCCCCGTGGTCGGGAGCTGTGGCCACGGCTGCGTCGTAGGCGGCCAGCGCGTCGAGATGGCGGTCCTGCATGCGTAGGAGGAAGCCGAGCATGGTCAACAGCTCAGGATTGTCGGGTGCCTGGCCCAGGGCGGCGCGGACGATTGGTTCTGCCTCGGCGTACCGGCCGACGTCGGCGAGGTGTTCGGCGCGATGGCAGACGGCGTCGATGTCGCTCACCACAGCAGTTCCGTCCGGAAGAAACCCGCGGGGTCGCAGCCCGCGTGGGCGAACCGCGCGGCGGTACCCCGTTTCCGGTGAAGGGGGTGGTTGCCGCGTCGTGCGGGATCGATCTCCCTACGCCCGAACTCTCCGCGGTTGATCACGCGCGCGGGCACCGCCCCGGTCCCGCCGGTGGATGCCGGGCAAGGCCACGGCGATATCCGATCGGCGTGTGCTTCGGGGGAGAAGATCGCGGGATCAGCGTCGGTGTGGCCATGGGCGTGTCGTTCTCAGCCGTCGACGGTCTGGGAGAGGTTGCTGATGCTTGTTGTCAGGGCGGTGATGTAGGCGTGGATACGCCATGAGGTGGCGACGATGGTGCTGAGCCGTACGGCCATCACGGGCCGGGTGATGATGGTCGTGGTGTCCAGTGTCCAGACGATGGTGGTGGCGAACAGTTCGCCGATGATCCCTCGGATGATGTCCCGGGTCAGCAGGATCAGGTCGCCGGCGGCCTTCGTGATGATGGCCGTTGCGGTGGCGATTTCGGCGAGCCCGATTAATGCCTCGACGTTGTGGGCCATCAGGGCCAGGTAGGACCGTACGTCCAGGCGATCTCGGCGGGGCAGGTCGTGTTCGAGGCACTGGCGCAGGAAGATGCTGAGCTGGTGCAGGTCGGCGCTGATGGTGTGCCAGCGGGCTGCCTGGGCGGCGATCATGTCCGGGGTGCCGGTCAGATCGTCGAGCAGCCGCCGTAGCGGGCCGACACTGGAGATCGCGCAACGTAGCCCGATGGTGCGCAGCATGGCCTGGCTGGGGTCGACCGGCGCGGCGAACTCCGCCACGGGGGCGGCGTCGGCAAGCTGAGGCTCCACCCAGTCGAGGTCCCGTACGCGGGCGGTCGTGCTGTCCATGAGCCCGCGCAGCGAGTGCGGGGGATCGTCGATCAGTGGTGTCCCGTCGGCGGCCGTTACGTCGTCGTCTCGCCGGATCAGGTCCTTGAGCTCCTGGTCGCCGTCAGCGACCCGGCGAAGCCCCCGCGCTATGAGCAGCAGAGAATCCTCGACATATGCCACCTGCTCCTGATGGCGGGCATATCGGTCACCCAGGCCGGTCAGGATCCAGCCACACAACAGCCCGAACGATGCCTCGTCCTGCCCGAACTGCTCACCGGCCACCCGGACCTCGCCGAGCAGTGCCCCAACCACATCGATATTCGTCGCGTGCGCGTGGAAAAGGTCCGGGTCGACCCACGGCATACCGGACATGATCATGGCGCGGCTCCCCTGCTGGCTTCGGCCTTGATCGCCACGCCAGGCACCGTAGCGACTCCGTCCTGCGCCTTTTAGTACGCACCCGCGAACAGATACGTTCCCATCTCCTCGCACACACGCCGAAATCGGCCCGCGGCGTCCCGAGCTGCTGGCGAGACGAGCGACTGCGACGCCATTCGGGGCCGCCACCGCTGCGGCGCCCGTCAGACGACCAACCTCATAGCGCGACCCACCGGCCGCGGCCCCAATGCGCCCACCGGGCAGCCGGACCCACCGGCCGTCCGCTGGACACATTCGACTGGAAACGGGCCGCCACCGTCGGAGTATGAAGACACCTGTACGGCGTCGAATCGACCGCAGTGGCATGACCACCAGCAGGACAGCGGCGCCGACTGCCCTCGAAGCGCGAGCCGCCGCCGCTGCCGCGGCTGGCAGGATTACCCGCGTGGACGATCCCTGCTTTGCGATGCGAGTCCTCGAGGTCTTTGCGCTCCCTGACCGTGGCGTAGTGGTTGCCGCTGGCGAGGTCGTCTGGGGTGAGCTGCGCAGCGGCACAGTCGTGCAGGTGTGGCAGGACGATCGCCTGGTGGGCACGAGCCCGGCACACGTTGAATTCCACACCCGCCCCGGCACGGTCGCAGTCGCCCTCACCACACCCGACATTCGCGTCCAGCCCGGGTGCCTCATCACCACGTCATAGCCGCGCTCATCCCGACGGGCCAGCCAAAGCCTTCCAGACACCGCCCAGCCGTGCAGCGTGCCGCCGAACCCAGCCGCTCGGACCGTCCGAAGCGGCGTCACAGTCGGCTCAGGTTCAGCGCCCCCGGAACCTAGCGCCGTATTCGCGGCTTCAGCCGCGTGTCTCGACCCGGAGCGGGGAGCGCCGCGGCGGCAAACCCCGGCCGCAGGCAAGGGGTCCCGTTTCTGCTCGGGCTGGAAGAGATTCACTCTTTCGGGGATGTCGACGTTCGGGCGCAGACTGACCGCTACTGGGGCGGCAGAAGTGGTCACCGACGCAGTTGGCGCCCCGCCGAGCCGTCCGTCGGCCCCTGGGTGTCAGGCCGGCTCAGCCATCGTCCGGCTTGCCGGCAGCGCTCCGACCCGGTGCCGCTCGTTCGCCCGAACGACGCCTAGGAAGTTGCTGTACACGTGGCGTTGACAGGCCTGACCTACCTGGGCCATTGAACTGATCGCCGCCTGCTGCTGCGGCGCCACCCTCATGACGAACTACCGCACCATCCGGATCACCGCACCTTTCCGGCGAAGAACCTGTTCGGCTTTCATCAAAGGGAACGTGCGGCGGCCGGCGAGTGCTGGTGGGGGCGTTGGGCATGACGAAGCGAGCGAAGCCGACGGCCGGGGTGGGGCACGGCTGACGGGGCCGCAGCGTTGTCCAGGTGCATTGAGCATGAGACAGTCCGGGGATTCCGGTCTCTTTAGACTCAGCCCGCTCACCCGCGGGAAGACCCGCATCATCGTGGGTGACCAGGCGGAACCGCCACACACGGCTATGGCTGGCAGTTCGGGGAGCAGCGCCACGGTGAATTCGGGTTGCGCGGCGGGATGGGTGCGTTGCTGCTCCCCAAACCGGTGATCGGGTGGGGAGCAGATGGGGTTGTCCCCAGCGGCGCCGGCTGGTGTCGATCGGCGTCGGACAGCGTCCAGCAGCTTCCTTCCGACCAGGGCCTTCTTGCATTTGTACTGGTCAGCGGCTTGTGTGAACCACTTTCACACCGGAGAGGTCACTGGTTCGATCCCAGTATCGCCCACGAGTGGCAGGGGCTCTGTGTTCGCGAAAAGCGCGAACCGGGGCCCCTCGTCATGTCTGCTCAGGGGGCCGAGCCCCCTGAAACCCCACGGTGCGGTGGTTGCGCTTGGCGCGGAGGTCGCTCTTGTCGGGTTCGGTCCCATCGTGGTCCGCGAGTCCCAGGCGTCCCTTGTCCGCGGAAAGCGTGGACCGGGGGCGCTCGTCATGTCTGCTCAGGGGGCCGAGCCCCCTGAAACCCCACGGTGCGGTGGTTGCGCTTGGCGCGGAGGTCGCTCTTGTTGGGTTCGGTCCCATCGTGGTCCGCGAGTCCCGGGCGTCCCTTGTCCGCGGAAAGTGTGGACCGGGGGCGCTCGTTATGTCTGCTCAGGGGGCCGAGCCCCCTGAAACCCCACGAAGACCGTTCGGTGTCTACCGGGGGCGGATTGGTGTTGGGGTCGATCCTCGTGTCGTTCACGAGTCCTTGGGGCTTCGTGTCCGCGCTGAAGAGCAATCTGAAGACCGGCCTCGGCGGGACCCGGAGGAGCAAGAGGGTGAGCGGCAAGTCTCCGAAGTTCCGGAGTCGGCGCAAGAGCCTCGCCATCGCGGCGGCTTTGCTGGGCGGAGCATTCGTGCTTTGGGTCGCCGTGAATACGGCGGCTAGCGCTTACGGCGGCCTCGGCAGCCACCGGAACGAGCGGCGGGTGCAGAGCAGCATCACCGCACACGTCCTGAGCTGCACCCGGCGCGGCCCGATCAGCCTCGATGGCGCCGGTTACTGGTGGCATTGCCGCGCCACCGTCCCGCTGGCGGGCGGCGGAACGGCCGAAGCCGTCCTAGGCCCGTCCGTGGCCTACCTGTCCGACGTCGGCCACGACATCACTGTGCAGTCCGACTGCGACAACAACGGCGGCGACTGCAACTACGGCAACGACGACCCACAGTGGCTGGGCGGCCTTATCCAGATCGCCGGGGTCGTCGTCTACGGCGGCGGCGCCATCGTCGCCCTGATCGGCCTCGGCTTCCTCTACGACGCTGTGCGCGGCATCAAGAAGCCCGCGGAATCCGAGCAGTCCTGACCGGCGGGGACAATGTGGTCCCGCAGGTCCCAAACCCCCACGCACAACCCAACAACCCACGCCCCAACCCCAAGTCATAGCCCAAGCCCGCGGGTGTGACCCGGGGGCGCGGGCTTGTGAGGGTGGCTGCTGTCGTGGGTGTCGATATTGTGGTGGTGTGAGTGTTGCTCGGTTGCCGGTTGTTGCTATTGATTGTTCTGATCCTGGTGTGCTTGCCAGGTTTTATGGCGCGATGCTGGGTGGGGAGGTTGATGTTGTCTCTGGCGAGCGGGCTTCCGTTTGCCTTGAGGGTGGCCAGTGCTTTGCCTTCCATCGGGTTGCTGATTACGCGCCGCCGACGTGGCCTAGCCAGGAGCAGCCTAAGCAGATGCACATCGATGTGCTCGTTGACGATCTTGACGTTGCCGGGGCGGCAGTGATCGACCTCGGTGCGACCGAGCATCCGGACCAGCCCGGTACTTCCTACCGGGTCTTCCTGGATCCTGCGGGTCACCCCTTCTGTCTTTGTCTGGAGTGATCCAGAAGGGGATCTGCTTCCCTAGGGAAGGCCGCCGGCTGGGCGACTGAACCCGCGTGCCCCAAGGGTCAGCGCCCCGGCGAAATCCGGTCTGGTAACCGTCCACTCACGACATTCGTATCCGGGATCAACCCGGTTCGGGCTGAACCATTATTGTTCGGTCCTGAGATGGTTTCCTGGGAACTGATCGGGGAGTAGCCGATGGACGCTCTGACCGCCGGCGACCCGACGGTTCTGGGCCCGTACGTCCTTCTGGGACGGCTGGGGGACGGCGGTCAGGGCGTCGTCTACCTGGGCAGGAGCGCGGCGGGTGAATCGGTTGCCGTTAAAGCGTTGGACCCCAGCCTGGTGGCCGACTCCGAGGCGCGACGGCGGTTCGCCGGCGAAGTCGACCACGTCCGGCAGGTGTCGTCGTTCTGCGTCGCCGAGGTGCTGGACGCCGACCTGACCGCGGATCGGCCCTATGTCGTCAGCGAGTACGTCGAGGGCAAGTCCCTGTTCGGGCAGGTCGTGGAGGAGGGGCCTTGCGGCCCGGGCCAGTTGCGGCGGCTCGCGGTAGGCACGATGACGGCGCTCGCCGCCATCCACGCCGCCGGGATCGTCCACCGCGATTTCAAACCGCACCATGTCCTGCTCGGCAGGGACGGCCCGCGCGTGATCGACTTCGGCATCGCCAGGGTGCTCGGTTCCCAGGCCACCTCGGTGGGAACGGTGCTCGGCACTGTCGCCTACATGGCACCCGAGCAGGTACGCGGCGAACAGATCGGGCCTGCCGCCGACATGTTCGCCTGGGCGTCGACGATGGCGTTCGCGGCGAGCGGGCACCCGCCGTTCGGGACGGGCGGCTCAGTCGAGGTCATGTATCGGATCGTCAACGGCGAGCCCGAACTGCCTCAGCTGCCCGCCGACCTCCGCGCGGTCGTCGTCGCCTGCCTGGCCAAGGACCCGGCGGAGCGGCCCACCGCCCGGGACGGCCTGCTGCGGCTGATCGGCGACCAGCCGGCCACGCCGAAGACCACGGTCGTCGAGGACCGTAAGGCCACGGATACTCCGGCGCCCGGTTTCGTGGAACAAGGCCGAGCCGTGCAGGAGGCCAAACCCTCGGCGGGCAGGCGGAATCGGCGACGGCTGCTGGGGATCGGCGCGGGCGTGACCGCGATTGCGGTCGCGGCCGGGCTAACGATCCTAAACTTGTCGCCGGACAGCGGAAACCAGCCACCCGACGGAGGAAGCCCGCCGAGCTTCGGGACGGTTGTGTACACGGAAGAGTTCAACGAGCAGCCCGACTGGGACGGCTACCGATTCAACCCGACGGGCACGGGCGACCAGCGGACCGTGCGCGGGTACGAACCCGACAAGGGCGACTTCGCGCTGTACGCCGACGGGTCCTACCCGCGCAGTCCCGTGCTGTCGCCTGTGCCGGCCAAGAACGCGGTGAAAGCGGAGCCGACCCTGATGATCACCGCGCTGGCGACCGTCCGAGAGTTGCGCGGGCACGGCGAGGTCGGCCTGCTCTGCAGATGGAACGAGGAGGACGGCAGCGGCTACCTGTTCCTCCTGCGCGACGACGGAACGGCCCGGATCGTCCGGTACGCCCAGGGAGTTTCGACCGCGCTAGCGTCGGGCCGGACGAAGACCGTGGAAAAGGGGAAGGCCGTCAAACTCGGGGCGCTCTGCCACATCGACGGCCAAAACCTCGCCTTCTGGGTCGGCGACCACAAGATTCTCACGGCCACGGATCCGCAAGGATTCCCGCTGACGACCCTCGCCCAGGTCGGTCTCGTCGACCAAGTCCCCGAGGCGGGCGACAACATGATCATCGCGGCCTTCGACACCTTCGTCCTCACCAGTCCCTGAAGCCGCTCAGCCACGATCAGCGGCTCGGCCCGGTCCGGGCCGAGCCGCTGATCGGTTGCAAGGGAGTGCCTGGCTGGCGTTCATCTGGGATCCAGACGTACGCCGAGGCGTGGTGTACGACGCGGAAATCTCCTCAGGAACCGAATGAATGAGTTCAGCAGTACCGGTACACGAATGCGGCCTTATCGTTCGCCGCGTCCCCGACATAAGAGATTGCCCCGGGGTTGTAGTTGGTGAAGAGCCAGAAGTGGGAAATGTCGTGGTAGCTGATCGGGCTGGTGGTGCTGTCGTCGACCGAGGACACGCGGTTATTCCAGCCATAGTCTCCGAGATACTGCTCGTAACAGCTCGAGAGCCTGCCTCGCGGGTAGCCGAAGTTGAGGTTCTCGTAGAAGCAGAACCAACCTCCCGGGCAGTCGGGCCCGGCGAGCGCGCGCGCCCCGGGGAGGGCGTAGGTCACGACGAACTTGCCGTTGTCGTACGAGACCTCGTTGCGGCTGGTCTGCTTGCCTCCAGGGGCGATCTTCAGCTGGAGGGCGATTTGCTGGCTCAGTTCTGCGTCCGAGCGGGCCTGCCGGTGCAGCAGGGGCGATGCCGCTGCCGATGATGTGGACTGGTCGGAAGGGACAGCGGCCGATGCCGGTGCCGAGGCAATGGCCGATGCGACAATGAACGCCGCCCCCGTGGCCGTGACGATTCGCATGAGTCGTCCGAGGCGCATCTGTGTACTTCCTTTCTCGTGCTTTGTATTGCTGGACTGATTTGACCCTAGGGCGCATGGTGATAGTCACCGAGAGCCAATTCGGGGGCGGCTTGACTGGTCCACTTAGGATCTTGCGGTATGGAGGTCGCCATTCGGCTGGATCGCAGCGCGGGTCTGCATGGGCAGATCTGCCGGCAGCTTCGCGACGCCGTCTTGGACGGGCGGCTGCGTCCGGGCGAGGTCCTGCCGTCCAGCCGGGAACTGGCCGGGCAGCTGCGGGTGTCTCGTAATACGGTGACAGCCGCCTATGAGCGGCTGATCGCCGAGGGTTACCTGACCGGGCGGGCGGGGGCCGGGACCTTCGTCAACGCCCGGCCCGAGGGGGAACCGGCCGTACCGCAGCTATCGCACGGTGTTCTGACGCCCCGCGCGATGTGGGAGCCGATGCCGGTGCCGCCCGATTACGGCAACGCTCCCGAGTTCGATTTCCGGATCGGTGCGCCAGACGCGCGGCTGTTCCCGTACGCGGCCTGGCGAAGGCTCTTGTCGAACCAGTTCCGATCGTCGGCCGTGGGCACCGGCATGCCCGTCGAGCCGGCCGGCCACCTCGGACTCCGTGCCGCCATCGCCCGCCATCTGCGCACGGCCCGGACCATCGAGACCCAGCCGCGGGACGTGCTGGTGACCTCCGGGGTGCAGCAGGCACTCGACCTGATCGGGCGGGTGCTGCTCGAACCGGGCGCCACGGCGGCGGTCGAGGAGCCCGGCTATGTGCCACCGAGGCTAGTGTGGGAGTCCCAGGGCGCCCGGGTGATCGGCGTCCCGGTCGACGAGCAGGGCCTGATCGTCGACGCGCTACCGCCGGGCGCGCGGCTGGTCTATGTGACGCCGTCCCATCAGTACCCGACCGGCGTGGCCTTGTCGCTGCGGCGGCGGGTCGAGCTGCTCGCCTGGGCGCAAAGGCACGACGCGGCGATCATCGAGGACGACTACGACAGCGAGTTCCGCTACACCGAACAGCAGCTGGAACCGTTGCACAGTCTCGATCGCAGCGGCCGCGTCCTGTATGTCGGGTCGTTCTCGAAGGTTCTGCTGCCCACACTGCGGCTGGGCTTTCTGATCCATCCGCCTTCGCTTCGCCACGCCCTGCACGCCGCCAAATTCGTCACCGACTGGCACACCAGCCTGCCCATCCAGGCCGCCATGGCCGATTTCGTGGAGCAAGGCCTGTTCGGGCGGCATCTGAGGCGGGTTCGTCGGGTGTACCGCCGGCGCCACGAACGCATCGCGGCCGCGCTCGCTGGCCCGCTGTCGAAGCACCTCGCGGTCGTGCCCTCCGCGGCGGGCCTGCACCTGAGCGCGACGGTGCGCGCAACGGCCGCGGCCGACGCGATCGACCGGGCCCAGGCGAGCGGCGTCGGTGTGGCGACCTATCCCGAGGTCGCCACCGCGGCGCCCGATTCGCCCGGCGTCGTCTTCGGGTACGGCATGATCGACGTGCGCCGCATCGACGAAGGGCTGGCCCGGCTCCATCAATATCTGGGCGCCGACTAGCCCGACGACCGGGGCGTGACGTGAGGGATAAGCCAGGGCCTGGCGGGCGGCCCGGAGTGCCGGTACAGGCCGGGCCTCACCCCGGAGCGGCAGCCGCCGGCCGCGACGCGGCACAACGGAGAGCAACAATCAGGCGTACGGCGTCACGCTCGCTCGGCGGTGCGGTAGTTGAGCTCGATCAGGGAGTGCTATTGCGCTGCCAGCCATCGACGAATCAGCGTGAAGTCAGCCTCGGTGAGGCCGGCGAGCGCGTCAACCCGGTGTAGCAAAGCCTTTCCAGGATGGTGGGCTTGAACCCAGCGCCGGTCGGCGTCGGTGATTTCGTCGTCGAGCCAGACGAACGTTCGCCCGGCTGCCCATCGGGTAAGGAACGCCGTCTTCCAGTGCAACCCGTGCTCGGGCTCGTCGTCGGGGAACTCGACGACGGGCAGTTCCGGCAGACCGAGCCGAGGCGCGACAAGGTCGTTCGCGTCGGCCATCCAGGTCGTTGCCCAGGTCAACTGGCAGCCCAGGGCCACCAGTCTGCGTCCATCCGCCGGGTCGAGCCGATCCAGCAACGGATTTCCCGACGCGTCGTCGACGGGACCGAGGGCACGCGCCGCGACCGGAGTGGACACCGCGGGTCGGCGGCGGAACGGGATCAGCGTGCCGTCGACGTCGAGAAACACGATCGGGTGGTCAGCCGGGCGGGCCATCATCGGCAGAATCTACCTGCGGGACGGCGTATCTGGGCGTCCGCGACCGGGGCACGGTGGCGTCACCGGCCGCGGATCCGGCCCATGAGGCGTCCGATCAGCTACCGGATGGTCGAACTACCACAAGGAAACGATGATCATGGTTCCGTTCCTGCGGCGAAGGACCAGCGGCATCAATCGGGGACGCAGGTGCCGGCGCCGGCCGCGCGTACCAGTTGCAGGGTGTCTGCGGTCCGGCCCGGAAGCTGGCGCAGCAACCATTGCGCGTCGGGGGTTTCGGGGAAGATTGCGATGTTGGCGCGGTCGCGCATCACTTGGGCGGTCTCTTCGGTGACCAGTTGGGCGAAGAGGTCGATCCGGGAGCCCCGGCCTCGGTCCGGCTTGCCGGTCGTGGGCTCGAGTCCGATCCCGAGTGTGGGCGCCACCCAGCCCCGGTCGGTCCTCTCGGCCTGCTTGTGAAAGTAGTACGGCGCCTCGCTGTCGCTACCGCGGTCGAAGAGCAGCAGTTGATAGCCGTCCGGAATCGTGCCCGTGCCGGAGTACGACTGGCAGTACGGCACCGGATCCAGCTGCGGGTTGAAGCGCAACACCGGTTCCGCCGTCGTGCCCGCCGGCGGCACTGACCGGGCCACCGCGGCGCCGATGCCGGCGGCACCGAGCCCGACGACGAGTACGGCGAGAGCCGCCAGTACGGTGCGCCGGCGCTGCCAGGACAGCAGCAGCGCGAGGCTGCCGACCGCGGTGACCGCGCAGCTCAGGCCGAGCAGCCAGCCCCCGTGCCCGACCAGGAACGAGACGACGGTCAGGGCGGCCAGGGCTAGGCCGACGGCATCCGCGGTGGCACCGAGGGAGGGACGAGGAATGCGCACGGGTGACCGCCTCGACAACAAGTGGCGACATCGATATCGGTCACGGTAGTCGATCGGCGGTCTCTCGCGCGGCCGCTTCGCGACCGTAGGCTCACGCGCGGTGGCTGTCCACTTGGCACTAGCAGGGGCGTAACCGATTGGGTCTATGCCCTGGGATTGCGACGGATGCCGATGAGCGTGAGCGCCACGGTCACGGCCCCGGATATTGCCGGGCGGCGGGGGTGGTCGCCGGTTCGCCCGAGCCGGCCTGCATGGACGATCGGACCACGCGGAGGTTTGTGCGGGCTACGACGCTGAGCATGAGCACGGCGCATACTGCCTGCTCGGCGCGCAGCCAGATCGGGAACGCGCCCGGCCAGGCGACGACAGCGATGATCGCGGCCAGCACCACCATCGAGATGATGCGAAGCCGGCGGAACGAGTTGCGGTGGCCGGCGGCTGCGCGGCGGGCGAACAGCAGGAGCATTGCCGCGCTGGCCGCGACCAGTGACGTGCGGATCCAGACGGCCGTGGTGACGAGCGCGGGGTTGTGGCGCATCAGCACTACGGCAACGACGGTGGATGCGCTGATCACCAGGAAAGCGGCCAGCAGCTTGACAACGGTGTTCAGGTGGTCGTTTTTCATGCCGCTCAGCCTGCGTCCCGGGGCCGGGGTGAAGCATCGGCGCGCGGATCGAAGTTCCGTCTCCACCCGAGGGTGCAGATGCGACTCCACCCGTGCGTCGATGCTGCCGTAGCGATATCCCGTTAGGTTTTAAGGGTGCAGACCGAGGAGCCCGCGCTGACCCGTCTGCGGGTCGTGCGGTGGATGCAGTTGCTGACACCGCTGATGCTGGCATGGTTCGTGTGGGCCGCAGCCACCACCGAGCCCGGATACGGGCTGACCGGCAAGCGGCTGATCGTCGTGCTGGCCACCGCCATGTTCGCGGTCGGGGTCTTCGGCCGCAACGCGACCGCCGAGTTGCCGATCCGGCCGACGCACGGGGTTTTCGTCGGGGCGATGCTGGTCAGCTCGGTGACGCTGGTGGCGGTGCAGCCGGGCGGTCCGGGCTCGGTGGCGGTGCTGGTCGCCGTGCTGTGCGCCGCGACCGGGCTGATGCCCGTGCGGGTGGCAGTCCCGGTGTTGATCGCCGCGTTCGTGGTCCTTGAGATGGTGGCTTCGATCACCGGGCAGGATTTCGGCTTCCTGGCGGTGCTTGCCGGGTTCGCCGTCCTGTTCGGCTCGATGTACCTGGCGTTTCGCCTGGCCGAGGCGCAGCGCGAGACCAAGCGGCTGCTCGTCGAGTTGGAAGCCGGCCAGGCGGCGTTGGCCGAGGCGGCCGGGCTGGCCGAGCGGCAGCGGCTGGCCCGGGAGATGCATGATGTGCTCGCCCACTCGCTGTCGGGGCTGTCGCTGCAGTTGGAGGGCGCCCGCATGCTGGTCGCCGAGGATCCGAGCGACCCGCGCCTGCCGGCCGCCGTCGACCGCGCCCGACACCTCGCCCGTAGCGGCCTCGACGAGGCTCGACGGGCCATCGGCATGCTGCGCGACGACGACCTGCCCGGCCCGGACCGGCTGGCCGCGCTGGCCGAACAGTTCGCGCGCGACCAGGCTGTGCCGTGCGACTTTGCGGTGTCCGGGGAGCCGCATCCGCTGGGGTCGCAGGCGCGGCTGGCCCTCTACCGGGTGGCGCAGGAGGCGCTCACCAACGTGACCAAGCATGCATCGCCGACGCGTGTCTCGCTGCGCCTCGCCTACGAATCGACGGCCACCCGCCTGATCGTCGAGGACTTCGCCGCTCGGCCGCCCGTGATTCCCGAGGAGACGGACGGTTACGGGCTGACCGGGATGCGGGAACGGGCCGAGTTGCTCGGCGGGACCCTCAGCGCGGGCGCGACCGGCTACGGGTTCCGGGTCGAGCTGGCGGTGCCGGCATGATCCGGGTGCTTATCGCCGACGACCAGCGGGTGGTCCGCGAGGGGCTGAGCATGGTGCTCGCCCTGATGAAGGACGTCGAGGTGGTGGGTGCGGCCGCCGACGGCGCCGAGGCGGTCAGGCTGGCTCAAGCCGTACGGCCGGATGTCGTGCTCATGGATCTGAGAATGCCGCGGTGCGACGGGGTCGAGGCCACCCGCCGTCTGCGCGCCGAGGCACCCGAGGTCAAGGTGGTGGTGCTGACGACGTATTCGGACGACCGATCGGTGCTGGACGCGTTACGGGCCGGCGCCCGCGGCTACTTGACCAAGGACGCCAGCGGTGAGCAGATCCACGATGCGCTGCGGCAGGTACTCGACGACCACGCGGTCATCGACTCGGCCGTACAGCGGCATCTCGTCGACGCCATCGCGGCCGAGCCGGCGCCGCGGACGGGGTTCCCGGACGGTCTCACGCCGCGTGAGGCCGAGGTGCTGTCGCTGATGGCCGATGGCCTGTCCAACGCCGAGATCGCCGCTCGGCTGACGGTCAGCGAGGCGACGGTGAAGAGCCACGTCAACCACCTGTTCGCGAAAATCGGCGCCCGCGACCGGGCACAGGCCGTCGCCTACGCGTTTCGGCACGACCTTGAGCTCGGTCGCTAGCCCGGCTTACGCGTGGTCCATGATCACTTCATGTTCTTGGCCACGGCCGCTTCCCGGCGCCCTCCCGTTCGGCGATGGCCCGCGCGGCCCGGGGGCTGGGCGGCACCGCCAGGTCCGGCGGCGGTAGCGGAAATCCGTGCGTGCCGCCGACCCGTCCGCCGGGCGGTGGCGGCTCGGCCGGGGCGGCGGCAGTCCCGTGGCTGGGCCAGCGCCAGACCACGAGGAACACCGTCGCCGCGATCATCGAGAGGGCGGTCAGCTCGCTGGCGACGGAGATGCCGGTGCGGGTCTGCGCGAGGCGGACGCCCGCCACGACCGGGATCCACAGCAGGTTGACCGGGATCAGGACCTTCCAGCCGAGCCGCATGAACTGGTCGTAGCGCAGGCGGGGGAGCGTGGCGCGCAGCCAGACGAAGACCGACAGCAGGA
>Ga0307512_10004693_pt1 | contig 14801 bp, 14 predicted proteins | sample 14_EM_MG_FD_200267 | JGI IMG/M metagenome (GOLD analysis project Ga0307512, IMG submission 200267) | Populus trichocarpa ectomycorrhiza microbial communities from riparian zone in the Pacific Northwest, United States - 14_EM | ecosystem: Host-associated > Plants > Roots > Unclassified | place... | reverse complement strand
CATCAAGATCCTCGAACTGCGCGAGATCACCGACTGGGAGAAGCCGATCCAGGTGAAGGTCGGCGCGACCCGGACGTACTACGACGTGAAGCTCGCCGTGCACGCGGGCGCGGACGTCGTGGTCGTGGACGGCATGCAGGGCGGCACCGCGGCCACCCAGGACGTCTTCATCGAGCACGTCGGCATCCCCACCCTGGCCGCCCTGCCCCAAGCCGTGCGGGCACTGCAGGAGTTGGGCGTGCACCGCCAGGTCCAGCTGGTCGTCTCCGGCGGCATCCGGGGCGGCGCCGACATGGCCAAGGCCCTCGCGCTCGGCGCGGACGCGGTGGCCATCGGCACGGCCGCGCTGATCGCGCTCGGCGACAACCACCCGAAGTACGACGCCGAGTACCGCGAACTCGGCTCCGCCGCAGGCTACTTCGACGACTACCAGGACGGCCGCGACCCGGCCGGCATCTCCACCCAGGACGCGGAACTCGCCGCCCGCCTCGACCCGGTGGCGGCCGGCCGCCGGCTGGCGAACTACCTCCGCGTGATGACCATGGAGGCCCAGACCCTCGCCCGCGCCTGCGGCAAGGCACACCTCCTGCACCTGGAGCCCGAGGACCTGGTCGCCCTTACCATCGAGTCCGCCGCCATGGCCCGCGTGCCGCTCGCGGGCACGAACTGGATCCCCGGGGAGGGACTGTGATCGCCGTCGTCGGCGCCGGACTGATGGGCGCGGCCACCGCCTGGCAACTGGCCCGGCGGGGCCACGAGGTCACGCTCGTCGAGGCGTACGACATCGGCCACAGGCGCGGCAGCTCGCACGGCAGCTCCCGGATCTTCCGGCGGGCCTACGCCGACCCCTTCTACGTAAGGCTGACCGGGCAGGCGTACGAACAGTGGCGGGAACTGGAGGACGACAGCTCGACCCCGCTGCTGCGTACGACCGGTGGCCTCGACATGGGCGAAGACCGTGACCCGAGGGCCATCGCAGCGCTCCTCGACGCAGCCGGAGTGCCGCACGAACTCCTCGGCCCGGAAGCCGCCTCGGAGCGCTGGCCGTACATCCGCATCACGGGCCCGGTGCTGTACCACCCGGACGCGGGTGTGGTCGACGCCGACGAGACCGTGGGGGCCTGCGTACGGCGGGCGATCGAACACGGGGCTCGAGCGGTCATCGGCGCCCGCGTCACGGGCATCGACGTCCAGGGCGGCGAGAAGGTGATCCTGCACACCGACGACGGCCGCGAGATCGTCGCGGACACGGTGGTGATCGCGGCCGGCGCCTGGCTGCCCGAGCTCCAACTGCCCTTCGCCCTGCCGCCGTTGCAGGTGACCCAGCAGCAGGTCTTCCACTTCCGGCAGCGGGACCCGTCCGTCAGGTGGCCGACGCTGATCTGGGACGGGGCGCTGCATCTCTACGGTCTGCCGTCGGGAAGCGACGGCGGCCCGTTGCCCGCGGTGAAGGTCGCCGAGCACGACCGCGGCACCCCCACCACGGCCGGTACCCGCAGCGGGGTCGTCGACCCGTCGTCGCGCACCCGGGTGAGCGGCTTCGTCCGCGAACGGCTTCCCGGGCTCGATCCGCAGCCGGTCGCCGAGGCCACCTGCCTCTACACGGCCACGCCCGACGAGGACTTCGTCCTGGACCGCCACGGCCCGTTCGTCATCGCCTCCCCGTGCTCCGGCCACGGCGCCAAGTTCGCCCCGCTCATCGGCGCGATGGCGGCCGACCTCGCCACCGGCCGCGCCGAGCCCCACCCCCGCTTCCGGCTGGGACGCCCGGCATAGGATGCGCCGGTGACCGACCACCCCACCCAGGCAGAGGACTCCGACGACAAGGCGCTGGAGCGCATCATCGCGGTCCGGGCCCGCGAGTACCGGCAGGCGGCGGGGCTCTCGGTGGGCGAGATGGCGCAGCGGGTCGGCATCTCCAAGGCCATGCTGTCGAAGATCGAGAACGCCCAGACCGCGTGCAGCCTGACCACGCTCTCCCGCCTCGCTCGCGGTCTCGACGTGCCGGTCACCGCCCTGTTCCGCGGTATGGACGACGAACGCGAGGCGGTCTTCGTCCCCGCCGGTCACGGGGCCCGGATCGTCCGGCGCGGAACCAGGGTCGGCCACGAGTACGCCCAGCTCGGCTCGCTCCGGGGCGCCCACAAGCGGATGGACGCGCTGCTGGTCACGCTGACCGAGGAGAGCGAGGTCTTCCCGCTCTTCCAGCACGCGGGCACCGAGCTCCTCTACATGCTGGAGGGCGTCATGGTCTACGGCCACGGCAAGTCCAGCTACACCCTGCACCCCGGAGACGCCCTCCAGTTCGACGGCGAGGCCCCGCACGGTCCGGAGCGACTGGTTGAGCTGCCGATCCGCTTCCTCACGGTGACGGCCTTCGGCGACAGCCCGCAGCACTGAAACCCCGCCCCGCGGGCCGAGCCGGCGCCCGCCGCGGCGACCACGGGATGGGGAAGCAGGCCCTCCGCCGCCCAGCCGTTGCGGGCAGGTCCGGGACGGCCGAGTCTGGGAGCAATGCCGGATGGCTGGGAGGGCTGACGATGGTGGCGGACAGCGGCACGACGGGCGCCGAACGGCAACGGCTCGAGGAGGCCGACGCGTCCCGGGCGGCGTGGCGCCGCTGGGGTCCCTACCTCAGCGAGCGCCAGTGGGGGACCGTCCGGGAGGACTACAGCCCCGGCGGCGACGCCTGGTCGTACTTCACCCACGACCAGGCACGCTCCCGCGCCTACCGGTGGGGCGAGGACGGCATCGCCGGCGTCAGCGACGACAAGCAGCGGCTCTGCTTCGCGCTCGCCCTGTGGAACGGCCGCGACCCGATCCTCAAGGAGCGGATCTTCGGCCTGACCAACGAGGAGGGCAACCACGGCGAGGACGCCAAGGAGTACTACTTCTACCTCGACAACACGCCCACCCACTCGTACATGAAGTACCTGTACAAGTACCCGCAGCAGGAGTTCCCCTACGCCGACCTCGTCGCCACCAACCAGGCCCGGACCCGCAGCGACTTCGAGTACGAACTGCTCGACACGGGTAGCTTCGACGAGGACCGCTACTTCGATGTATTCGTCGAGTACGCGAAGGCGGGCCCGGAGGACCTGCTCGTCGAGATCACCGCCCACAACCGCGGCCCCGACGAGGCCACGCTCCACCTGCTGCCGACGCTCTGGTTCCGGCACACCTGGTCCTGGGCCGGCGGCACCGCCGTACCGAACCTCCACCGCACGGCGGACGCGATCCGCGCCGACCACGAGGAACTCGGCCCGCGCTGGCTGTACTTCGACACCGACACCCCCGCCCTGTTCACCGAGAACGAGACGAACAACGAGCGCATCTTCGGCAGCGCGAACAGCACGCCGTACGTCAAGGACGGCATCGACCGCTGCGTCGTCCGGGGTGACACCTCGGCCGTCAACCCGGCGCAGACGGGCACCAAGGCCGCCGTCCATCACGTACTGACCGTGCCCGCGGGCGAGAGCGCGACCCTGCGTCTGCGGTTGTCCGACACCGAACTCACCGATCCCTGGGCGGAGTTCACGGACACCATGGAAGTGCGCCGGACCGAGGCCGACGCCTTCTACGAGGACGTCGTCCCGGACGGCATGGGCGAGGACGAGCGCCGGCTGGTGCGGCAGGCCCTTGCCGGGATGCTGTGGAGCAAGCAGTACTACCACCTCGACGTCGAGCGCTGGCTGGCCGAGCACGGCGTCGACCCGCTCGGCGCCGACCCGAGCGTCCGCAACAGCGCCTGGTACCACATGGTCAACGACGAGATCATGTCGATGCCGGACGCCTGGGAGTACCCCTGGTTCGCGGCCTGGGACCTCGCCTTCCACACCATCGCCCTGTCCATGGTCGACATCGGCTTCGCCAAGGGCCAGCTGGAGCTGCTCCTGCGCCGCCTCTATCTGCACCCCAACGGCCAGATCCCGGCGTACGAATGGAACTTCGGCGACGTCAACCCGCCCGTGCACGCCTGGGCGGTCCTGTTCGTCTACGAACTCGACAAGCACCGCACCGGCCACGGCGACCGTGCCTTCCTCGAGAACGCCTTCCAGAAGCTGATGAAGAACTTCACCTGGTGGCTCAACCGCAAGGACGTCGACGGCAACAACGTCTTCCAGGGCGGCTTCCTCGGCCTCGACAACATCGGCGTCTTCGACCGCAGCGCACCCCTGCCCACCGGCGGCCACCTCGACCAGGCCGACGGCACCGCCTGGATGGCGCTGTACTGCCAGAACCTCCTCGAGATCGCCATCGAACTCGCCGTCGACAACCCGGTCTACGTCGAGCAGGCGCAGATGCTGTTCGAGCACTTCGCCTGGATCGCGGTCGCCATGAACCGCATCGGCAAGGACAACGCCAGCCTGTGGGACGAGGAGGACGGCTTCTTCTACGACGTCCTGCGCCTGCCCGACGGCAGCGCCACCCGGCTGAAGGTGCGCTCCCTGGTCGGTCTGATACCGCTCGCGGCGACCAGCGTGATCGGCGACCGCACCAACCGCGCCTTCCCCGAACTGGTCCAGGGAGCACAGGAGTTCATCCGGCGGCACCCGGCCGTCGAAGCCGTCGTCCAGCAGCGCGACCTGGGCGGGGCCGAGGAGAACGGCCGCTACCTGTTCGCCCTGTTCGGCGAGGACCGGCTGCGCCGCATCCTGGCCCGGGTGCTCGACGAGGAGGAGTTCCTCGGCCCGCACGGCATCCGCTCCCTCTCCCGGTACCACGCGCAGCACCCGTACCACTTCGACGTGCACGGCCAGACATACGGGGTCGGCTATCTGCCCGCCGAGTCCGACTCCGGCATGTTCGGCGGCAACTCCAACTGGCGCGGCCCGGTGTGGTTCCCGATGAACCTCCTCCTGATCCGCGCCCTGCTCAACCTGCACGTCTACCACGGCCCCGGTTTCACCGTGGAGTGCCCGACCGGCTCCGGCCGGCAGCTGAACCTGTACGAGGTGGCCCGCGAGATCTCCGACCGGCTCACCGCGACCTTCCTGGTCGGGGAGGACGGCCACCGCCCCGTGCACGGCGCCCAGCCCAAGTTCGCCAAGGACCCGCACTGGAAGGACCTGATCCTCTTCTACGAGTACTTCCACGGCGACAACGGCGCCGGCCTCGGCGCCTCCCACCAGACCGGCTGGACCGGCCTGGCCGCGGTCACCGCCACCCTGTTCCGGCTCGTCGGTGCCGGGGACTGGGGCGCCCTGAGGGAGGAGCCGCTGTCATGACGGTCATCTACGAGATCAACACCCTGGTCTGGCTCGGCGAGTTGAGCGGACGACACGGGCGCCGTGTCACCCTGGGCGACGTGCCCGGCGAGGTGTGGGACGAGGTCGCCCGGCCCGGCGTCGACACCGTATGGCTGATGGGCGTCTGGGAGCGCAGCCCGGCCGGCCTCGGGATCGCCCTGCGCGACGAGTCCCTGCGCGCCTCGTTCCGCCAGGCCCTGCCCGACCTCACCGACGCCGACATCGCCGGATCCGCGTACTGCGTGCGGAACTATGCCGTCGACGAGACCCTCGGCGGGCCGGCGGGGCTCGCCGAGGCCAGGGCCCAACTGGCCGCGCGGGGTGTGCGGTTGATCCTCGACTACGTCCCCAACCACGTGGCCCCCGACCACCCCTGGCTCACCGAACACCCCGACCGCCTGATCCGGGGCACCCGCGAGGACCTGTCCCGGTCACCCGAAGGCTTCATCGAGGTCGGCGGAGAGATCTACGCCAACGGCCGTGATCCGTACTTCGCTCCCTGGCAGGACGTGGTCCAACTCAACGCTTTCAGCGAGCAGTTGCGCACCGCCGCCGTCGACACCCTCCTCTCCGTCGGCGACCAGGCGGACGGCGTGCGCTGCGACATGGCGATGCTGATGATGAACGACGTCTTCGCCAAGACCTGGGGAGACCGGGCCGGACCCCACCCCGCCGAGGACTTCTGGCCGTACGTCATCGAGCGCGTACGAGCGCGCCACCCGGACCTCCTCTTCGTCGCGGAGGCGTACTGGGACCTCGAATGGGCCCTGCAGCAACAGGGCTTCGACCACTGCTACGACAAGCGGCTCTACGACCGCCTCCTCCACGAGGACGCCGAGCCGGCCCGCACCCACCTCCAGGCCGACCTCACCTACCAGCGCGGCCTCGTCCGCTTCCTGGAGAACCACGACGAACCCCGCGCGGCCGCCACCCTCCCCGCCGCCCGCCACCGCGCGGCGGCCGTGACCGTCGCCACCCTGCCCGGCGCCACACTGTGGCACGAGGGCCAGTTCGAGGGCCGCAAGGTCCGCCCGCCGGTCTTCCTCTCCCGCCGCCCACCGGAACCCGTCGACGAGCAACTGCACGCCTTCTACGGCCAGTTGCTCCCGGCCGCGGCCGCCGTACGGGAAGGCGACTGGCGTCTGCTCGCCACCACCGGCTGGCCGGACAACGACACCCACCGCAACCTGCTCGCCTGGAGCTGGACCGGCACCGACGCCCGCCACCTCGTGATCGTCAACTACTCCGACACCCCGGCCCAGGGACAGGTGCCCCTGCCCTGGCCCGACCTGGCCGGCCGCCCCTGCCGGCTGACCGACCTGCTCACGGCACGGACGTACGACCGCGACGGCGGCGAACTGCTCGCCCCGGGCCTGTTCGTCGACCTGCCCGCCTGGCACTCCCACGTGCTGAGCCAGACCTGAACGAGGCCCGTGGTAGAAGCGACCATGACCAACTCCCGCACAGCCCCGCGCCGGACCGGCGGTGTCCGATGACCGCCGGCATCGACACCCCGGACCGCCGCGGCCGCACCGGCCTCGACCGCACCGGCCTGGACCTGACCGGCAACCCGCGCGTGAAGGTGCGGGACGTGAAACTGCTCTCCAGCCACTGGTATGTCGAACGCGCCACCACCTTCGACTTCCGGCACGCCGACGGCACCTGGAGCACCCAGCAGCGAGAGACGCACGACCGGGGCAACGGCGCCACCGTGCTGCTCTACGACGCCGTTCGCGAAACCGTCCTGCTCACCCGGCAGTTCCGCTTCCCGGTGTACGTCAACGGACACCCCGACGGCATGCTGGTCGAGACACCGGGCGGACTTCTCGACGACGATGACGAGCACCCCGAACTCGCCGTGCGGCGCGAGGTGGTGGAGGAGACCGGGCACACCATCGGCGACGTCCAGCACGTCTTCGACGTCTACATGAGCCCTGGCTCGGTCACCGAACGCGTCAGCTTCTACGCCGCCGCCTACGGCCCCTCGACCCACACCCACGAAGGCGGCGGCCTCGACGAGGAGGGCGAGGACATCGAGATCGTCGAACTGCCCTTCCGCCGGGCCCTGGAGATGATCCGCACCGGAGAGATCGCCGATGCCAAGACCATCATGCTGCTGCAGTGGGCGGCACTGGAGGGTCCGTTCTGCAAGTAGCGTGCGCGGTCCCTTGACTTCGCGTGCACTTCAAGTTGAAGACTCCCCTTCGTGCCCGCGTCGGCGGGTGCGAACGGGAGGGACACCCATGAAGTACCGCACGATCGGAAGCGCCCCGGACAACCGCCGTGAGGTCAGCGTGCTCGCGCTCGGCGCGATGCTGTTCGGCTCGCGGACGAACGAGGAGACGTCCTTCGCGCTGCTCGACCGGTATGTCGAGGCCGGCGGCAATTTCATCGACACGTCCGACAACTACGCCTTCTGGGAAGACGGAAGCCAGGGCGGCCAGAGCGAGGAACTCCTCGGGCGGTGGCGGCGCAGCCGCGGTGTCGGCGACGAGATCTTCATCGCGACCAAGCTCGGCGCCCGCCCGCTCGCCCCCGGCACCAGCTACGTGGACAACCCGGAGGGCCTGTCCGCGAAGGTGATCCGCGAGTCCGCCGAACGCAGCCGGGAACGGCTCGGCGTGGAGAAGCTGGACCTGCTCTACGCCCACATCGACGACCCCACCGTCCCTCAGCGCGAGACCGTCGAGGGCTTCGCCGAACTCGTCGCCGAGGGCACGGTCGGCCTGCTCGGCGTGAGCAACCAGGCCGTCTGGCGGGTGGAGCGGGCCCGGGCCCTCGCCGCGGCGGCCGGGCTGCCGGGCTACGAGGTGTTCCAGTACGCCCACAGCCACCTGCGCCCCCGCACCGACGTACCCGAGGACCTGTTCCCCGACGGCAGCCTCGGCCACGCCGGCGCCGAACTGTTCGGCTACCTGCGGGCCGAGCCCGGCCTGACCCTGGTCGCCTACTCGCCCCTGCTGAAGGGCGCCTACACCCACCCGGACAGGCTGCCCGCGGACTTCGACCACCCGGGCACCCCCGCCCGCCTCGCCGTACTGCACGAGGTGGCGCGGGAGACCGGGGCCACCGCCAACCAGGTCGTACTGGCCTGGCAGTTGGGCGGAGAACTTCCGGTCATCCCGCTGGCGGGCGCCTCGTCGGTGGCCCAGCTGGACGAGAACCTGGCCGCGGTCGACCTGGAACTCACGGCGGACCAGCGGGTCCGGCTGGACGCGGCGCACTGACCGCGACACGGGGGGAATCCAAACCTTGCGGCATGTGAAGGGTGGGACGGTCCATTCGTCCGGCACCATCGATTCGTTCCACCCCACCGCAACCCGGGAGTACGCCATGCCCCGCTCCGAAGCCCGCGTCGCCACCGACCGTCCGCACCGCTACGCCAAGCAGCTCGCCTCCCACCTGGGCCGCCGCAGCCGGACCAGCTGGGACGAGGAGAAGGGCGAGGGCAGCCTCGTCTTCCAGAACGGCACCGGTTCCCTCACCGCGACCGAGGGCGCCCTGCTGCTTGCGGTGGACACGGACGCCGAGCACCTCGACCTCCTCGAGGACGTCGTCGGCCGCCATCTGGTCCGCTTCGGCACCAAGGACGAACTGGTCGTCGAATGGCACCGCGACACCGGCGAGCCCGGCACCACCCAGCGCAAGGCGGAGGACCCGGCCTGACCTCCATGACCTGGAGCGTCACGCCTCGCCCACGGTGAAGACCATGCTGCGCACCGGCGCGAGCTCCTCCAGGCGTGCCGAGTCCACGGCGCAGGCGCGGCCCTCGGCGGAGGCGAACGCGGCGCGCAGATCCTCCATCGTGTCCCACTCCAGCTCGGCGACCAGGTGGCACGGCGTGCCCCCGCGCACGGCGGTGGCGTCGTCGCCGACCGTGTACCGGCGCAGCCCGGGCAGCTTGCGGGCGAGCGGGAGGTGGACCTCGCGGTAGTGCCGGGCGAACGCCGCGGGGTCGGCCGGAGTCTCGTACAGGACGAGGAAGCGCGCCGTCACCGTCCGGTCCTCGCGTAGCGGGCGAGGACGGCGGCGCCGGACTGCTCGGCCGAGAGGCACTCCAGGTGGGCGGGCGGGCCGCCGGCGGGGAACAGGCGCTCGCCGGTTCCGAGGATCGTGGGGAAGGTCAGCAGCCGGTACTCGTCGACCAGGTCCCCGGCCATCAGCGAGTGCACGACGGTCGCGCTGCCGGCGACGATCACGTCGCGCCGCTCGCGCTTGACCTCCTCGCCGAGATCTCCTTCCAGGACCTGCGAGTTGGCCCACGCCGAGGCGTCCGTGAGCGTGCGGGAGGCGACCAGTTTCGGCGCGGCGTTCATGCGTGTGGAGAACGGGTCGTCGCGTTCCGGAAACAGACGGGAGAACAGCTCCCAGGTGGTGCGCCCCAGCAGCAGGACCCCTTCGTCCAGGGTGGCCCCGAGCCGGAACTTGTCCCCGCCGACCGTCTCGGGGCCGTGCCGGAACGCCCAGGCGCCGCCCGGATTGCCCGCGCGGCCGTCCGGGTCGGACACGATCCCGTCCAGGGTGATGAACTCGATGACGATGACGCTCATGGCGGAAGTCCCTTCGATGCGATGTCACCGGTACGTACCGGCGCCACCGGCCGGACTCATCGCGGTCGGCGGAACTCGTCGCGGGAAATCTCCCCGGGCAGGTCGAACGCCTCGAAGACGGGCGGGTCGGCGAACACCACGTTGTGCGCGACCCGCCCGCCGGCGACCGTGAACACCTGCAGCGTGTGCAGCCGGTACCCGCCCTCCGGCGCGGGCGCGGGCGCGTACGCGGCGAGCGCGGGCTGTCCGCCCGCGGTGAGCTGCCGTGTGACCCAGCCCGTCCCGCGCAGTGCGAACACGCGGTCCAGGAACAGGCCATAGTCGCGGCGGCCGCGGTACCACAGCGGCACCGGCGGCATCTCCAGGACGGCCGCGTCGGTCAGCAGCCGCACCAGTGCGGGCACGTCGGCCGCCTCGAAGGCCCGCGCGTACTGCTGGACGACCTCCCGCGCCTTCGCGTCGTCCGGCTCGGGAACCTCGCCGGGGTCGCCCGCATCGGCGATCGCGGCCCGGGCCCGCTGCAGCGAACTGTTGACGGCGGCGACCGTCGTCCCGAGCTGCTCGGCAACCTCGGCGGCACTGAACTCCAGCACCTCCCGCAACACCAGCACCGCCCGCTGCCGGGCCGGCAGCACCTGCATCGCCGCCACCAGCGCCAGCCGCAGATCGGCCCGCACCTCGACGTCGTACCGGGCGTCGGGGAACGGCTGCAGCCACGGAATGTCGAAGGCCGGCGTCAGCGGCGCCCCCGGATCGCCGCTCGGCGCGCCAAGGCCCGACGGCAACGGCCGCCGCGCCCGCCCCTCCAGCGCGGTCAGACACACATTGGTCGCGATCCGGTACACCCAGGTCCGCACCGACGCGCGTGAGGCGTCGTACCGCTCACGGGCCTTCCACGCCCGCAGCATCGTCTCCTGCACCAGGTCCTCGGCCTCGTGGAACGAGCCCAGCATCCGATAGCAGTAGGCCACCAGCTCGCCCCGGTACGGCTCAAGGTCCATGGGCCCATCATGGCGCACCCCCCTGGCGGGCCCGCTCCCGTTGTGCCTGACTGGATGTATGAGCCCACTTCCCGCCGAGCGGTCCCTGCACAGCACCCCCGAAGGCCTGCAGTGGGAGCCCAGCGAACGCTGGGTGCGCGGCCGCAAGGGCGATGTCACCGTCGTCGACAGCCGGCACCCCGTCCTCGTCTGGGAGCCCGACCTGCCCGTACCGCAGTACGCCTTCCCGCGCGCGGACGTACGCGAAGACCTTCTGCGCCCCGCAAAGAACCCACGGACCGGCCTGCACACCGGCTCGCAGATCTTCTACGACCTCGAAGTCGACGGCGAGCTGCTGGAGAACGCCGCCTGGACCTTCCCCGCCGCCGACCTGGCCGGCCACATCGCCTTCGAGTGGTTCCGGCGCAGCGGCAAGGGGCTCGACCACTGGTACGAGGAGGAGGAAGAGATCTTCATCCACCCCCGCGACCCGCACAAACGCGTCGACGCCATCACCAGCAGCCGGCATGTCCAGGTCGAGATCGACGGCACGCCCGTCGCGGACACCCACCGCCCGGTCCTGCTTTTCGAGACCGGCCTGCCGACCCGCTACTACATTCCGCGCGAGGACGTCCGCCTCGACCTGTTCGAGCCCACCGACCACCACACCGGCTGCCCCTACAAGGGCACCGCCGAGTACTGGTCGTGGCGCGACCAGGCCGACGTGCCGCCCAACCTGGTCTGGAGCTACCAGGAGCCGCTGCCCGCCGTGGGCCCGGTCCGAGGGCTGCTCGCCTTCTTCAACGAGGCGGTCGACATCATCGTGGACGGGGAGCGCCTGGAGCGCCCCGTCACACCGTTCAGCGCGATACTCAGGACACGACCGTCGGCCTGAGCCCCCTTTCCCGGCGCCGGTCGGCCAGGAAAGGCAGTACCACCGCGGCGACCTCGTCCGGTACCTCCTCGGCGAGGTCGTGTCCGGCGTCGAAGACGTGACCGGTGACGTCGTGGGCCATGAGCCGCATCTGGGCCTCGTTCCGATCACCGATGAACGCCGAGCCGCCGAGCGCCAGCACGGGGATGTCCAGCTTCTTCCGCGCTGCCTGCCGGTTCTGTTCGGCGTCGACGAGCATCGCCCGGTAGATCGCCAGCATCGCGCGGATGCCGCCGGGCATGGAGTAGCAGCGCACGTATTCGTCGACGGCGTCGGTGGTGGCGGTGTCGGGGTGGCTGCGCTCGTACTTGATCATGTAGGTGATCAGTTCGCGTTCGTGCCCGGCGATCAGCATCTCGGGGACGTCCGGCTGGAAGTAGAAGCCCAGATGCCACAGATGCATGCCGCCCGAGACGTTCTCGGGGGTGAGGGCGGTGTGGTCCTCGAAGCCGAACCCGGGGAACAGCGCCTCGGCGAAGATCAGCGAGTCGACGTGATCGCGGTGCCGGGCGGCGAGCTGGTAGCCGATCACCGCTCCCCAGTCCTCGCCCATCACGCTGAAGGACTCGTGACCGAGGTGGGCCATGAGCGCGGCGATGTCGTCGCTCATCGTCGCGGAGTCGTATCCGTCTGCGGGACGGGCGGAGTCGCCGAGGCCACGGAGGTCCGGTACGACGACGGTGTACCGCGGCGTCAGCTTCGGGACGAGGTGGCGCCAGTGGTAGCCGGTCTTGGGCACCCCGTGCAGCAGCACAACTGCCGGTCCGGACCCGCCCGTTCGATAGTGCAGGCTCGTTCCGTTGACGGTGGCGCGGCCCGTGCGGACGGCTTCCCCATGGTGGTCGTGGATCACTGGTCCTCCTGGTGTACTGGTTGTGGATCGTGCGATACAGATTCGGGGCATGAAAAAGTCAGTCGAGGGCGACCAGCGCGACCTCCACGAGGGGTTCGAGCGCGCGGGCGTCCGGCGTGATCTTCGAGGTGACGAGCAGCCCGTTCAGAAACGTGACGAGGAAGGCGGCGAGGGTGTGCGGGTCGTGGTGCGGTGCGATCTCGCCGCGCCCCGCCGCCGCGCGCAGCACGTCGGCGATGGCGTCCTGGCTGGCGGCGAGGGCGTCACGGACGGTGCGCCGGGTCGTCGCGTCCTCCGGCAGGCGCTCGGTCGCGGCATTGACGAACAGGCAGCCCCGGCCATCGTGTTCGACGGCGAGACGGACCCGCTCGACCAGCAGTGTGCGGACCGCCGATCGTGCGTCCGCGCCCTCGTCGAGGCTGCGCAGTGCGGCCGCGGCGAGGGTGCTGCGGTAGTGCTCAAGGGCGGCCTGGTAGAGCCCGTCCTTGCTGCCGAACGCCGCGTACAACGAGCCCTGCCCGATGCCGAGATGATCGGTCAGGTCACGCACCGAGGTCGCCTCGTAGCCGCGCGTCCAGAACAGATCCATCGCGCGGCTCACCACCGCCTCGGTGTCGAACTCCCGAACCCTTGCCATGACCCCCACGCTAACTTATCCGTATCGTGCGTTCAAGAAAGGGGGTGTGTGCACGGTCGGCACGGCGAGCCGCACAGGGCGGTCAGAGCACGCAGCCCACGTGGGCCAGCGCCTGCTTGAGCAGCACCCCGTGACCGCCCGGCATCTCGCTCTCCACCGCGGGCGACACGGCTTCCTGCGGGCTGAACCAGACCAGGTCGAGGGCGTCCTGCCGGGGCCGGCAGTCACCGGTGACCGGGACGACGTAGGCGAGGGACACCGCGTGCTGGCGCGGGTCGTGGTACGGCGTGACGCCGTGCGTCGGGAAGTACTCCGCGACCGTGAAGGGCTGCAGGGACGCCGGGATCCGGGGCAGCGCCACGGGGCCGAGGTCCTTCTCCAGGTTGCGCAGCAGGGCGTCACGGACGCGCTCGTGGTGCAGTACCCGGCCGGAGACCAGGGTCCGGCTGACCGTCCCGTCCGGCCCTATGCGCAGCAGCAGGCCGACGCTGGTGACTTCGCCGCTGTCGTCGACGCGCACGGGCACGGCCTCGACGTACAGGATCGGCATGCGGGCGCGTGCCTGTTCGAGGTCGTCGGGGCTCAGCCAGCCCGGCGTGGTATCGGTCATGTCAGACATTGCTTGATCATACTTTCAGGAGGTGCCGGAAAAGTCGTAGACCCGGCGGGCATTGTGTGCTCCTGCCCACTCGGCGATCCGCAGTGCGTCGGGCAGGCTCAGTTCGTCGGCGTCCACCCGGTCCTGCAGCAGACCGGCCAGACCGTGGCGGAAGGCGAGCGCGCCCAGACAGTAGAACTCGGCCACACCGTACGCGTCCGAGCTGTACAGCAGCTTGCGGAACGGCGTGATCTCCAGGGCCTCCGCCAGGACGGCACGGGCCCGCGCCGGGCCGACGTAGTGCAGGGTGAGGCCCACGTCCAGGTACACGTGCTCGAAGACCGCGGCCAGGTAGGCGGCCTGGCGCTGATACGGCCAGCAGTGCAGGAGGAGCACCGGGATCGTGCCGGTGGTCAGGTGCAGCCAGTCGGTGAGGCGGGTGGGGTCGACCCGGTGCAGACGGATGTCGTTGTCGCCGAAGCCGGTGTGGAGTTGGAGGGGGAGGCCCAGGTCGACCGCCGTCCACAGCAGGTGGCGTACGAGGACGGGATCGTCCAGCCGGCCACCGCGCGCCAGCCACCGCCCCGCCGCCTCCGTGACGTCGGCCCCGGACGGGCGGGCCGGGTCGAGGTCGAAGCCGGTGCGGTACGCGGCCACCGACTTCACCGCCACCACGCCCGGCCGCCGTACGGCCTCCTGCGCGGCCGCGTGAAAGGCGTCGCCGTAGTCGCCGGCCTCGACTCCCTTCGCCGCCACCGCCTCGGCGACGCCCTCCAGCCGTACGACCTCGTACGCCGTACCGCCCACGGTCCCGGCCAGTTCCGCGGGAGTGGTGAGGCGGTCCGCCGCGTACCCGGTGTCCACGCAGAACACACTCGTCCCCGAGGCGGCGAGGAAGCGGCGGTGCACCTCCGGCCGGCCCAACTCGGCCCGCCGGGCGAGGTATTCGCCGGCCGGGGCGTGGCGCGGGAGGTCCAGCAGCGGGGCACAGTGGCGGCGG
>Ga0307512_10004692_pt1 | contig 14801 bp, 16 predicted proteins | sample 14_EM_MG_FD_200267 | JGI IMG/M metagenome (GOLD analysis project Ga0307512, IMG submission 200267) | Populus trichocarpa ectomycorrhiza microbial communities from riparian zone in the Pacific Northwest, United States - 14_EM | ecosystem: Host-associated > Plants > Roots > Unclassified | place... | reverse complement strand
CATCCAGATTGCTGACATGCCGCATATCAAGAACAATGCCACAGGCGAGACGCAAGGAGAATTCGCAGGCACGAGCTCGTTCTACTTTGATTCGTTGTATTGCAGGTTGGTCTATCTACTCTACTATGTTGTGAAGCTGCCGCTGATGTCCTGTTAAATAGTTGGGACACGGTAAGATTTGCGAAAAGTTGGGATGTGAGGCCTTGCCTCACGTTTTGCGACAGTTCCGAACATTTTTCCCTCTCATGGCCCTCCACTCTCCCGAAACATATGCTCAGATCGTTGACAGTTACATCGATGCATATCGCAAGAGGGGTTGGATGCCAGATTGTCGAGCGAACAACCTCCCCGGGTTCACTCAAGGAGGTTGGTTTGGTATCCTTCCCTTACAACATCTCACTTTAGCGGCACTGACCCGTGACAATGGGGATCGTATAGGCTCCAGCGCCGATGTCATCGTTGGTCATTTTGCAATCAACTATCACAACGAAGCGGCAGCACTAGGAATAAATCTCGAGGAATTATATGCCGCACAAATCGCAGACGCCGAAGTCAACCCGCCAGAGTGGAACATCCAAGGCCGGCAAGCCAACATTTACAAGTGAGGTTTCTCCTGCAAAACCCGCGCGCACTGACTTAACCGACGCTGTGCTTCAATAGTCATTATGGTTACGTGCCTTACGGTGCCCTCGATACGTCCAGCACAGGGCGGACAACGCGTGAAAGCAGTAGAACCCTAGAGGTACGCAAACGTATCACTGACCCAAATATCTGCCCACTCATCATCGAGCCGGGCCTGCCTTGTTTGACATCAGTACGCCTTCGAGGACTTTGCGATCCGTCAAGTTGCTCTTCTCTTGAACAAAACCGCAGACGAGGCAAAGTACTTTAACCGCTCGCTGGTGAGAGCTGCCTTTCCTCTCGGCGGTCCTAGGCTTTTCGCCTGACAGTTTCGGATCGATGTCAGAGCTATAGGAATGTCTGGGATCCTGACATGACGAGCGATGGTTTCAAAGGTACAGTGGGGGAAACCCTTCAAGGATGAATGGTGTTTCGCGGAGCTGCGGCCGTCTTACCACAACCTCGGTTGTTCTGGCAGGATTCATGCAGAAACGCTTCCCAGACGGCACTTTCGCACCGGAGGACCCCGCAGACTGCTCGCCCAATGATAAACAGATCGAAACGCGACAATGCTCACTGCAACGTGGCAACACCGTCGGCTTTTACGAGGCATCGTCGTGGGAGTACAGCTGGTTTGCGCCGCACGACACCGCGCACCTCATCACGATGATGGGCGGAAACGTGAGTGATTCCCTCTTCTAGCCTGTACCGCCCCACTCCCTGTGGACATGGGCGATACCGACGCGGGCTCACGGTGTGATTTTCGGCAACTCACAGGAGACTTTTATCAAGCGACTGAACCACTTTTTTGATGCCGGCTATTTCGATCCGTCGAACGAGCCATCTTTCCAGGTGGGTTCTTTCGAGCACTTTGCTCCGAGCCGGACTCAACTCAGGAGGAACGCTGTGCGCTAACCATCGTATGGATGTAACTCAAAACGTCCAGACACCGATAGCGTACCACTACGCGAACGCACCCGCGAGCTCAGTAGATGCCGTTCGAAAGGCCGTTTTCACTAACTTTGACATCAGTGAGTGACCTCGATTGAGCACATCGTCGCCGGCGCCAAGTAAAGCCGCCCATTTACTCATCACCTCATCCATCCCACTCTTAATTATCATAGCTGCTGCTGGGCTACCCGGGAATGATGACCAAGCGGCGATGGCCTCGCTGCTCGTCTGGCATCTCCTCGGCCTTTACCCAGGTCTGTCCTTCGCCGCATGCCATTTACCTACAAAGACCCGTGAACGCTAACAACAACCACCTTCGTTCGGGACAACAAAACAAAAACAGTGCCAGGAACGAGCGAGCTCCTCGTGCTCTCCCCGATGATACCCGAGTACACCGTACACAACCGATACCTGAACACGAGCACGACGGTGAGAGTGGACGGGTACGACGCGCGCTCGGTGCGCGCGACGATCCCGCAGGGAGCGGCGGCGTACGTGCAGAGCGTACAGATCATCGACGCCGGCGTCGCGCAACTTGAAGAGGCGACGTCGCGCTGCTACTTTGACTTTTACGACACGCTCCGCGTCGGCGTGGACGTCGTCATCACGCTCACATCGAACAGGACGGCGGCGCAGGACTGCAAGGGGGAGGTGCCGCATTCGATCTCGACGGGCGGCTTTGCGACGGTGAGATGAGATGGGGACTCGGAGAGTGAGTGGCACGTCCCCCCACTTCATCGCCGAACCCGACGACTTTCATTTTGAGGTAGTGGAGGGGGGGAAGGGGATCCATTTTCGAAGAAATGATACCCGGCTGGCTGGACATCGTCTTGGGGGTCACTTAAAACACATTCGCTACTGCACTTCTTCTTTCGACCACAGTACTCGAGCATCAGCTCTCGCCGTTCCTTTGAAGAAACTTCAAATCACATCGTATATTGACCATCCGCCCTGCAGACCGCGGGTCAATTAAGTTAACACTTTTCGTACGCCGCAAACCCTCCCAGCCATCGATGTCCGTCCTGTCGCCCACCTGCTTCACCTTTGATTGTGAGAACCCTGCATGCCCACAAACATTGGAAGGTTCGACGAGAGGGCAGAGTTTTCTTGTCTACCCTGCACTTTTACGTCCGAGTCTCAGAGCATTGCATGGTTGCTATTTCCCGCACAGAACTGTGACTCATTTATTCGAAGAAACATTGAATGGCTTACGTTGGGCATACTTGCAATATGTACGGAGAACGGAGAAAGTAAAAAGAGCAAAAAGAAACATCCTTGTTTTCGGAAAAGCCAATTAATACAGTACATTCGGACAATCGTCGTAACAATTCAGGGTATGCGATGGTGAACCCCAAATAAAATATAGGTGCGTGGTCGCGCGTGAAAAGAAACAGGAAATCGAGCATACGCTGTATGATCACAAGATCAAAAAAAAAAAAAAAATCAAGACAGTACAATCGGTAAGTAAATAAATATATCAGGAGACAGGCAATCTGATGTTGAGGATGCCGGGGTTATCTGGATCTACCTCTGACTCTATTCTGTGACTAAACGAAAAGGTCAGCGAGGCTCCTGGGAAAAGAGGTGACAACGCACTCTTCCATCGCTTTGGTAAGCGCAAGTCTCAAGACGGGAAGGCCCCTGTCCGAATGTCTTCCTCGCCCACAGAGAATGCGAAGGCGGGTGTCGCCCGCGACAAGCGCATCGCGGATCGCGACCTCCGTCCTGCGAATCGCTTCCCTCGTCTTGAGACGATGCACGTCGATCGTGCGTTCTTCCTGCTGGAGATTATGCGCTGCATCACCGACAGAAGATACCGCGTGAGCTATTCCAGTAGAAAATACTACGGATTGGAAACCGTACCCTTGTAATACCGTTCCGCCGCGCGCCGGTGCAGGTTCATCGCACGCTCGCTGGCCTCCTCTTGATCGACCTTGTGCCGCACTGCATCTGCATACCGCTTCTCGCTGAACGCCTTCTTCTGCTCCGCATGTAGCCGATCGCGCTCCTTCTCTTCGGCGCGCGCCTGCTCCCTCAGCAAGTCCGCGCGTACAACGATCGAGTTGCGGTCGCCGCCCGAGATGATGCTCGAGCGGGCGCTGACAGCATCGGACAGTTCTAGATTTCGCACGGTGAGCTTATCTGGGCCCCATTCTCGCGCTCGACGGGGGGCGGCGGCGGTATCCGTAGGGGCTAGCGGCTCGTCAAAAGGTGGCGGTGGGTCTGGGTCTTCGCGCGGCTCAACTATCTCCGGGAGGAGGTCGATAGCGCCTGGAGTCAGAGTGGAGGATGTCGGAATGGCACTCAGGATCGGGGCGCTGTTGGCCCCTGGGAGGGGTACGGGTACGGGCATGATAATGACCGGGGGTGCAGGCCTGGGCGTCGGCGTGGGCACACCCTCCGCGGCAAGCCTCTCGAAAGAATCTTCACCGTCGCCGGGCTCCGATGCGGGAGGGTTGACCTCAAAGCTAACCGAGGACGATGAGGAAGGCTTCGGATTCGACACGGAGCGGTGGGCGCGGGGTGGGTGGGAGGTGGCAGGGACCGGACGCCGTTGGGAGGTGGAGGTGGATGGTGGATTGGATGCATCGGTGGAAGAAGAGTATGAGAAGCTGGGGAAGTTGCCCGGGACGCTGTGCCTGCGTTGGGGCGGGATGGTGGATGGTGCGCGGGGTGACGTGGATCCCTGGACAGGAGCGGTCGGGGGCGGAAGCTCGTAGAAACGCACGCGGGAGATGGCGCTGGAGGCTAGGGGAAATTTGAGCGAACTCCAGTCGAAATCACGGACGTAGCGACGGGTGCGACGATAAAATCTGCGCAGGTTTTTGTCGTACCAAAATGCGGGGGTGACGTCGGAGAGGATGAAGCCGAGTCCCGTCCAGAGTAGGACGATGGCGAGGCGGTCGACGCTTTCTGTGAAGAGAAAGTCGACGAATAGGCGGAAGCCCAAGCCGACGTAAGGGTCAAAGGACATGGGCCACTTTTCAAGAAAATGGTAGAGTACGGCGCCCTCCCAGAGTCCGACGAGGGAACCCCCGATACGGACATTATGGGGAGAGGCGGCATCTACAACGAGGCGGAGAGCAAAGCCCAAAGAAATCGCAAAGATACTGTCCATCATCGGAGAGGAAAAGATATGTGCATTCCGGTGGGGTAGGGGTGAGGATTGGGTTCAGGGTCTGTCGACGATGATGACGATGGGACACGCGATAGAATACCACGAGGCGTTCGCTCAGTCGGAGTTTACATTAATTTCCCACTCATTGTCCGTTCGTTCATCCACAACATCTGCATACACCCTCAGGCAATTGCAACAAAGTTTGGTAGGGAACAAACAACAAGTCGAATGTACCTACTTAGACAGTCTGTAGGTAAATACGGTAAGTTTGTGATTTTTGACCCCCGAAAACGTGACCTACGGTCCATGACGATCAATTGGTGTGGGTTCGTTGGGCTTAGCGGGAACAGACGATGAAGGGACGATATTGCCGACACAACCACCATCGACGATGACCAAGTGAGGGAAACAGACCACCGACGGGGGTGCATCAGGCCCCTCTTCTCGTTCCTTTTCTGCAATGCCAGATAGTGTCTTCAGGGAGGGATCGACCTAAGGTGGCTGTCCCGTCAACCGTTTACAAAGTCCACGGTTGAGGATCTGCCGTTGTAAAATAGCTGGCCACACTCTTCATCATGTTCACGGCTCTGGCCTTTTTGGATTCCCTCGTTCATTGCGTCATGCTGTTATCCTCGACACCTTTGTCGTTCTCTCCAGGAGGATATCCGCATTTTCGCGCCTCCACTTCTGTTTTGCGATCTTTCCGGAAAGGTGAAAACATATTTCCGACTTAGACGATCGCTTTCTCACCAACTCAAGCTTCGTTGATGTCTCATGGGTCTGATTCCTCCCCGGAGACGTACTCTCATCATGCTGTACCTCGGGTTCGGAGTCCTCTGTCTCTGGCCGATGAGTTGGATCTGAAAGAACTGAGGGATCCGGCCCATCGTTTTCTTCAGGAAGAGCCTCTCCACGCTTGACGGCCTCGCTTCTACGTGCGACTAGAGCTTTAGCACTTTAGGCATGGCCAACGCAGTTTTTCTCTCGTTCCGAATAAAATATCTATTTTTTGAACCTGATTACACGATGAACGACGATTGCCAAATTTCAAATTTTCTACAATTATTCAAAAGAAGCGTGGAGATCGCATTTCGGGGGGTGGTTTTTGTCCTAATAACATCGGGAGGGGGGGTGTTTACAAGAATTGTCATGGTACCAAACTGAAGTGACGGAAAGGTGAGCTTAGGTGTCTCAGAAACCGAAGGCACATCTTAGCGAAATCTCCTTCGCCAGCTCGACGATGGGTACCACCGGCAAACCAGCCTCAAGTCAGCGCTCAGCTGCTGGGTCCAGCTGAGTGGCACCAGGTCCATATACAAATTGAGGCCTGAAGGTTCTATGCTTTAACTCTGATATTTTGAAACCAGAACATTTTTCTGTTAACATATGGGCTTCAGTATAAAATAAAAAGGTAGGAAGGAAATATTCTAGAACCACAGCACGTTTGAATCCGAGAACGCGCAATGGAGCAAAAGTTGAAGCGGGATGGCGGGTGTTAACCGCTCGACCGCTGGCGAGGGCACATGCGAACTGGGGGGAAAAGAGCGTCTGCAATTCGGTCCTCGACCAAGGTCAGGCCAGAGTGGTTAAATACAAGTATACTAGGTATCTAATCAGCCTAGTCTACCTATCCATAACAACAAAAAAGAAGGTAAAACAGTAAAAAGGAGAGGCGACAGCAGCGCGCGCGCGCTGCCCTGTGGCGTCGGTCGAGTCGGGCGAGCGGTGCCGGATGTGTCGGGCAATGGTCGAAATAGGCCAGTTCCAAGCCCAGCGCACATATGCATGCGTTACAGTATAGTTTCAGTACCGCATTAGGAAGTCAAGGAGTTGAACTGCTACTAAGTTGTAATCAAGCAAGAAATCCTGATGCTCTCAGCCGCACTGGCAGGCCTCAGACCATTTGGAACGCACAATATCCCCTGTGGCTACGCCATCACGCTAGAGAACACCGGCAGGTGGACCTCGAGACTGTCGTAACACGGCGAACAGTGGTGATCGGGAGATCGTTCAAGTTGCTGCGTTGTATGTACGGCGGCTGCGATAAGAACAGATAATGCCTACCCAAGGGGAAAGTAGACAGAGAGAGGGAAAGGAAGGGGGAGCAGGGGAGAGCAAGAAGCAGGCGCACGCGCAAATGAAAGACGCTGGACAAAAACCCAAAACTCCTTATTGTTCGATTCCCATCCTCTAGTACATTGAGGAGGTGAGTTTATTTACATGTCGGTACCTACGGGCGTCTTGAATAGAGGCAGTAAGAGGAGCATGGCAAAGGGAGGGGACTACGGAACGAGGCTACTCAGTAACCCAGGCTGTATGAGACAGGTGGAGTCACGGCGTGCCAGGAAGACTTGTGGCATGTGACCGTGGGGCCTTCCGTCCTTATAGCATATGGAGACTTCAAGCTTCAACGTTTCAACGGGGGTATTTAGAAAGCCTGATGGGATGCGACGTAAGCGAACTTAGGAAACTCAGACCCCAAACTCTGGCGCATGGGTGTAACCCTCTCGACTCGGATGAACATGGACGCCTGTAGGATCGAAAGTCAACCGTGTCTGGAATTCCTCGTGTCCACCGGTAAGTAAGGACCCACAGAGTTAAAAGGCCAAGATAATTCAAGAACTTGAACGTGAATATAAATGGGCCAGGTACGGTACCCACGTCTACAGTCCATGGCCTGGTATAGAAGTGTACACGGTTGGCCAATTCGAATCGTAGGAATGCTTCAGCTGTTCCGCCCTCAGGGAACTTCCTCGGCACGATTCGAATTGGCCACCTGACCCCCAGCAGCGAGAGTCTCGACGTTGGTACGCTTCTATCATGTCTCTTACTTTATCACGTTTCTGATATGCTTTTTCTTTCCCTCGAAGACCATGTGTGGCGTGGCTGGCTCCGGGCAGCGCATGGGCGATTACTACCGAGCTAGCTCAAGTAGTCAAGTCATCAAAATGTTCTTTTTAATAACCGCCAATACGGGTGTCTGATACATGCACCACATATGCGCACTATAAAATGCGAGCGCCGAGCAGCGTGCTGGCAACGTTTTAAAACGCGGCCATTCATCGCAAAAGCCTGTCACATTGCGGCCCTCGCGTCTGCGCTAGTAGTCGCAGAAAATGGGGTTCGATCAGCACGATGCGGTCATTCCATCTCTGGTGATAAGCATAATATGTCAAACATTCTTCTATGGTGAGTCCTGTCGGACCTCCCAGTCATACATACAATCTATTGACCTTTTCATGAATCCTGGTTCATCTAGGTATATATTTTTGTCTCTTTCCCATCTCGATCTACGTCATGGTGTAAGAGACCTCCATTCTATTCCGACCGATGCGCGCAGCATTTTTCTCAATGAATTTCGTGATGGAATAGCACCAAGGGACTCGAATGTCGATCACGGAAGTGGCTCTTTGCTATGATCATCACCATGTTCGCGTTGTCGACCATGAGTTGGATCATGTGCACCATCAGCACCTTGGTCATCATCGAGGTGTGGCAGAGTCTCTTCAACGTCCCTCACAAACCACCAGATTGCCACTGGTTACCGATGGTTAATGCCGCCTTCCAGCCCATCAACGTCAGTGTGCACTACAAGTCCCGTAGTCATATCATCATCCGCGAGCATCCCTGAACTGACCCTTGACTCGGACTGTCTCCGGGGATCTGACTTAGTATATTTTCACCGACGGTGTTGTGGTCTGGCGGGCTTGGGTCCTGTGTTCTGACCAGAATAGGGCCGTCTTGATGTTTCCGGTCATCATCCTTGGCATCAACACCCGTGCGCCTTCTTCGCTTCCCGTTCTTGATCTGCTCTGCCTTACCAGTCCTTCTTTCGAATCATTTCCAGTCATTGGCCTGCTTACGGTCGTAATGAACATCGACAGGATCTTTGCCTCGGAGACAGGCCGGACGGATACTCACTACAACAACATCCTCGGCTTCGCGCAAGTGGCATATCTGGCGCTTTCCTTGCTGACCAACATATTTGCAACATCCCTCATAGCTGTCAAAGCCTGGTACGTCCCGACAGTGTCCCGACTCGATGGTCGTGTTCTTCCGTCATTTTGTTGACCGCACCTTGATGGACGTCACCCATGCGCCTAAAGGAAATACCGCAAGACCCTGATGACGAGTGGGGCCGGCATCCGAACCCCCACACGAGGAATCAGGATTTTGGCTCTGGTAGTCGAGTCGGGTATGCTTTATATTTTTATTGGCGTAAGTTCCGTCTGTCTGGTACATGGACACGAGCACGGGTCATCACGCATTTCTTTTCCCGTCAGGTCGGGGCTTTGGTCTCACCTTTCATTGACCCCTTGAGGACTGTGATGTTTACCAATATCTTCTTCGCCTCGGCTTTCCAGCTTGCTATGCGTAATCACTCATAGAGTCACAACCTCAAATTGTACTGACACCGTGAATCGACGGTCAGGGAATGTATCCAATCATGGTACTCCTACTAGTGGAGACCAACCGCTCGCTTGACACGACATACTTCTCGTCTAGCTCCATCATAGACGTCCGTGGGAGTCAACGTTCACGAATGGAACCCATGAGCTTCGCCCCCGGACCGGTACTTGCAACAGGCAGCCAGATAGAAATTGAAAGCCAAGCCTCACGGCCACGCGTAAATGGCCACGACGGAGCGTCTGTCAACGCCACAAGGTCTTGAAGTTCCTGCCATCCTTCCCGTCTCACAGCCTCGTTCCGTAGTCCCCTTCCCTTGCTATGCTCCTCTCACCGCCTCTATTCGGTACTCTCCCCGTCTCATAGCCTCGTTCCGTGGTCCCCTTCCCTTGTTATGTTCCTCTCACCGCCTCTATTCAGTACTTACAGCCTCAACCGAGACGCCCGTAGGTACTGACATGTATATGAACTCACCTCCTCACTGTAGAGGACAACCATCGAATAATCAGACGTTTTAGTCTTTCGCTCAGAATCTATTGTGCGCGCGTTCGTTCCTTCTTACTCTCCCCCATTCCCCTTCTCTGTGTACCTTCCCTTTGGGTCGACATCATTCTTATCGTACTAGCCCCCGTACGTACAAGATAGCGACAAAACCATCAATGAGCTTTACCCACTTACCGAATTCGCGGCGTTCATTACTGAAGGCTGAGCACAGAAAGGTACCACAACAGCCCGATTCATCACCCTTGTCGGCGGTTTCGCCGTGCTGTGGAGCATGCCGTCGACCCGAAATGTGGGATGGTATCCAGGACGGAGAGGGCGAGGCGCCCATCGACGGGATTGCGTATTTGATATGAAGGCAAGCAGACGAGGTCGATGAAGATGTGAACAGAAAGTAAGTGAAAAGGGGCGTGTTTGTGCAAGACGATGACAGTGGTATGACTGATTGAAAGTCCAGCACTAAAGCTGAAGGTGCTCGAGTTGAAGAGCATGTAATCGGAGAAAATAGGGTCGTTCAAAGTTGCCCTTATTGACCCCATTATTGGTTCCATTAATTTTACCATTAAGTAGTTTTTAGAGCCAAATTTCGATTAATGGACTAAATAATGAGAAAATTAATGGTTAATTAATGGTCAACTTTGAAACCCCCCTCCTGTGAAAATGCAATAATGGTAAAAATAATGGGCTGCCTTTGTCTTGGGGACCAGTCGGCATGGTGTTGGCACCTCCATCATGTTTGAGTCTCCGACCAATGCAATGTGTTTAGGGCCGGACTTTGTATTCACTTGTGAAAATTAAAAAAAACAGTGCTGGGCCTGCAACGCTGATGCTTAGCCTCTTATTTGCAACCCTTGTTGCTTGTCTCAGTCTCATGTCTGTTGAACAAAAGCAGATCACACAAGGAAAAGTCTTAAGGGGTTGATGCTTGCATGCACTCCACAAGAGCAGGAGGTTTGGTGTATATACATTTGAGTACCTACAGAGATCTACAGTATATTAAGGTAAGGATATTGTGACAAGTCCATGAAAGCGAGGGCAAGGAGGGGATGGTGTCGGAGTCATCAGGACACAGTGCCTGTGTTGTTGTGTTAAGGTCCAATGGCCTTAAGGTGTGACGTGCATGGTTTGTCTGGCAATGCAGGTAGTCACAAGGGACTGGCACCCTTAGTGACAATAGGAGGTGCTTTGAGATGAAGTTCCACAAGACAAATGTCTTGGGAGAAAGGTAGAGTGACAAGGGAGAGTCTCAAGGGATCTTGAGACAACCCAAAGAGAGATGAGATAGAGGGAAAAGAGGGACGCACATAGGAAAGGTTTGAAGAGCAACAACACTTGGATTGGAAAACCAAGTCAGGCTTAAGGCCTCTTCTACAATACAAGCAGGGCTTATATACTACTGAGGCAGCTACCATGACTAAGTGTCTGAACAATGGGACTCTGAGAACAATGGGGACGAAGACAATAACAAGGGAGAACAATGAGGAATGAGACAATGGGCCCAGAGACAATAAGGTCCCCATATATGGCAGACAATGGGCTGCAAGACAATAAGAAGGTGAGAACAATAAGGGGGTCATGTGATGAGAAAGTCAGGTGATCGTCCAGTCAGGTGACAAGGGTCAGGTGACTGATCAGGTGACATAAGGTCATGTGACTGAAAAGGTAAGGAGAAATAGAAAATAAAATGGGGGCAGAACTGGATCGTAACATCATGCCCCTCCTATGCCAGCTGCTACCATGCAACTAGTCATGTTGTTCTTCATTGTCATAGTCCCAGGTGGTGCACCTCAGCTCATATGAGTTGTCCTTGAAGGCAACTGGGCATGCATTGCCTACCATCAGGTGCTACTTAGGCATGACGCATGTATCCTTGACACATTGAAGATAAGGGGTGGGGCAATTGTCATGGGTGTGGTCTACATAGAAGCACCATCTGCAATACTTCCATAAGGGGCAATCCCCTTCAGCATGGTCGGGCTCTTCATTGCTACATTTGAGGCAGTAGGGGAAGGGGGTACACTTGCATTTTCCTTTGCACTTGTCCTTGGGTATGGTGCGTAGTTCAAGGCTATCTTCACCCTCAACGTCACTCCACTGATCTTCAGGTGGTCCCTGTGCTGCGTGAATACATGGGAGGAAAGACAAAGGGGGGGATGAGGGGTGAGTGTGAAGGAGGTGGGTCTGAAGGCAGGTGCGAACTGCAGCATGAGTGAGGTATCATTCACAATCCAACATCTTTTTGTTGGCATGGTGTTCCTGATTGTCAAGGTCAAAGCGCTGTTGCTTGATGCTTTCAAGCTTGTTGTGCTGTGTGCAGAGCATGTGAACATCAGCTATGATTCCAGGGTCTCCAAGATGGTAGAGGGCATCGTCGACGACAAGACAAGAGGTGCTGCTAGGATGAAATATGGTGTGGTTGGTATCTTTGACACCTGGGCGATGGAAGTTGGGGGTTGGGTAAGAGCGTGCATGGAGAGGGGTACCATAGATGGCTTTGTCTTTGCCTTCCGTCCCTTGATAGATGACCCCATTGTTGACTGAGAGATAGCAGATATACTTGGCTGTGCGTGGTCTAGCGTCAGTCCCAATAAAAATGAGGGGGTAGTGACTAGTGTTGCCAGGGTTGAAATGCATCCACTGGCCTCCTGGATGATCAGTGTCTTCTTCTACCTCTTCAGTCTGGGTGGAGGCATGAGCTATTTCTGCTGGGGTGGTGATATGGTGGAGGAGGGTAGGTGGGGGTGTGTTGACTGATCCATCGCTGTCTTCCATATATGGGTCAATGATGTCGGTGAATATTGGGATGAAATGGAGGTGGGATAGGTTGTCAAAGGCATCATCTGTGATAGGAACAGGGTATGTCAGTTTGCCACTGTAGCTCATGATTTTGATGGCACCTATGAGGTGGTTAGTCCACTCTTTGATGACGTTGAGTGGGATAGGGTGAGCTGCGCAGTAACATAGAATACCTTGTGCTAATTTCTGCATGTTGCATACTTCTTCTTCACTAGGTGGGATACAGTGTTCATTGTCAGGGGTGGGTGGGGGAACAGGGGAAATGGCTAAGCGGATAGCTTCAGACGGTCCCAGGGTGTAGCTAGCATCAAGGGTGTAGTTCTCTATTTCGCTTATGATGACCATAGCCTTGGTGATTTCAAGGGCTTCATTGTAGGGGTCAAGAGGGGGAGAGGTAGGGTGATACTTAGGGGAGGGGATGCGTTTGCTGATGCGATCAGCTAGAGGTCTCTCATGGAGCTCCAAGAGAATCTCTTCTCCTACTGTGCTGTGGGGGGAGCTGAGGTTCAGGGTCGGCATTGGGACTCTCAGAAAAGGTGGTGATAGAGTACATGGGGGAATAGGGGTTGGGGATGGTGATGTCGATGATAAGTTTTCTGTACTGGAGCATGGTGACCTCAGACCTAAGATGGTTTGTGTCTTGGCCAACTGTATACTGAGTGTTGAGGAAGGTGGGTTGGGGTTCTCCTTGACAGTAGATAGTTGAATGATAGGTGATGGTGTCTTGATGCTGGTGGGTACGGGTAACAATGGTGCAGTCATGGTATAGTTCATTGTAGACTGTGGAGGCTGTAGGGAAGACGTTGGGGAAATAATCAGATGGCATTGGTCTGTTTTGTCAAACAAGAGGGTTCTTATACTAGTGGGATGCTTTTGAAACTCAGCTAATAGGTCTGATATGTGGAGGTCTTTTGCAGGTTATGGGAGTGATGGATGATTGAGGGATGCTCCGACAGGAGCAAAAAGAGGGTGTAGGGGAGTGGAGCGACTTAGAATGCTTCTGGCTTTTGGAAGTATTGGATGTGTGGGGTTTTGGAAAGGCGAAAGAGAACACTTTGCTAATATTCTTGAGCCAGTACTGTAGCCCTTTTATAAGTTACAAGTATTCTAGCATTGTCAGCAGTAAAAATAAGATAAGACATCAAGAACAATACTAAGACACAGAGCCATTGTAAAGAATTGCGTCAGTATGTCAAGAAATGGTGACAGTCGCGCTTGACTCTTGTACAGTAAGACATTCAATCTTGTAAGTGATTTTGGGGGTCATCGAAAGAGAAAGTCAAGACCTATTCTTCAGAGATAGGAAGAAAAAGATAAGCATAAAATGAAACATTTGATCAAGACATTACCAAACACAGATTCAGATACAAGATTTAGATCACTAAACAAAAAGCCCTCGATGAAGAGGGGGGTTCCAAAAATTATGAGTTGCACTAAGGCGATCTTGGTTTAGTTGAGTGTGGTGCGGCACAATGCATGCTCCTCCAGCTCAACCTGGCAGAATGGAAATCCACCACTCCCCCCTCAAGCATGATGTCACAATCCCAGGGAGGAGTTGTGTATGGTTGCCTTCCACTTTGGAAGGGCTTTCATCAATGTATCTGCCATCATATCCTTGGACGGACAATACGTTAGTACAAGCGCTCCATTCTGAGCTACTTGCCTGATAAAATGGTACTGTATATCAATGTGCTTCGTTCTTGTATGATAGTTGTTGTCTTGGATGAGTTTGAGGGCGGATTGGTTGTTGCAATATAGCGGCATTGGTTGCTTCAACCAAGGAAAGAACTCATGTATGAGTCTTCGAAGCTACAAGGCCTCCTTGGCTGCGTGCATTGTGGCAACATACTCAGCTTCAGCAGTCGACAATGTGACAAGCTCCTGCTTTCGGGAGCTCCAGGATACAGCCCCACCATCTATGAGGAAAACATGCCTGGAGATGGCATGCCTATGTTCTTGTGTTGCACCATCTGTGTCTGTAAACCCTATCAAATCATGGCGATCTTCGCCATATGTCAGTGTGGCTCCCCTTGTCCCAGACAGATACTGTATGATGCACTTAACAGCCTTCCAGTGCATGTCTCCTGGGTTGTCCAGGAATTGGGAAAGTGTTGACACTGCAAAGGTGATATTGGGTCGGGTTGCCACAGTGGTGTACATAAGGCTGCCTATTGCCTCTCAATAGGGCATGTGCCTCATGCGATTGGTTTTGGTAGGTGTGGAAGGGGAATCATGTTGAGAGTAAGTCACTCCTGGTACCATGGGCATGGCATAGGGCTTTGCATCTTTGAGACCATAACGTTCGAGGATAGAGTCGATGTATGATGATTGGGATAAAGAGATGGTGTGCTCTTCGTGATTTTGGGTGATTTTGATACCCAGCAGCCAACTTATTGGCCCCAAGTTT
>Ga0307512_10004691_pt1 | contig 14803 bp, 9 predicted proteins | sample 14_EM_MG_FD_200267 | JGI IMG/M metagenome (GOLD analysis project Ga0307512, IMG submission 200267) | Populus trichocarpa ectomycorrhiza microbial communities from riparian zone in the Pacific Northwest, United States - 14_EM | ecosystem: Host-associated > Plants > Roots > Unclassified | place... | reverse complement strand
AATAAAAATCCTCCTTAGAGGTACGTACCACAAGTCAACCAATGAGAATGATTCGAGCCGACAAAGCATGTGTATATATATTAGATGACAAGACCATATTGGCCGCTCCGCCATCAGGCGGACTCGGGTGTGGGGTTGAGCAAATTTCCAACATGGGCTGGATGGGTTTAGATGGGTGGATATCTATTTCTTCCTAGTAATTGCTTATTTGTGATATCCGTATCGCAACCTTTTTGAACGGAGATAACGTTTGATGAGATGACAATGCTTTCATCGTGTTTAGTAGTATGTTCAATCTGACGCACGGTAGAATCAAAGCCTCTATTGAATTAACACATCTGTTATGAAATCTTTTCAAATGTGTTCCCCCAGTATGGCGAACCCTCGCGACGCGTCAAAACTATCACCGCATCCTCATTTCTAGCACGAGGCAAACTGAAACAAACCCGGAAACCATATTTCTTACTCAATACTCCCCGCCCAGTGAAACAGGCTCAAAGTCAGAATTATTTCGATCCAATAATTCCCTAATTGCAAAGATCATCGACCTGGGCAACAGGCCTAACTCGTAACATACCCAAGTTTCACCATATTTTTGTCAATTATGTTCACTAAACAATACTAAACACTAATGGTAGTGTGCATGAGCAAAACATCAGGTTTATCCAGTGTTTATAAGCGGCTCGGCCCGGCCGGCCTGCATGAAGCCGAGCTTGATCTTTGCTAGTGAAAACCTGTAAATCGAAGCCTGACCGGCCTCCAGATAGCCTGCAGGCCGCCAAGTCTTATGCAGGTACATGTAGGCTTCCGCAGGCCCCAAAGATATACACAGGACGGCCCTGGTTTATGCAGGCCTCAAGCATATATGCACGCTTTAAATATATGCAGGCTGGCCGTCAAAATATCTGCAATGATGTCAGCCGTCTCGTGAGACGGCCATCGACGGTAGTCCATCCGAAATTTCTCCAGGACGGACGGGGCGGCGCCAAGGCCGTCCTTTCCGTCCTTACTCGATGAGACACGGCGCTAGTGGGTCGACAACAGCGAGAAAAGTGCGCAGGAGATGCTGTTGATGGATGCAGACATCCTGACGATGCGAATGGAGCCGTAGTTGTATGGGACGATACAAAGATCCTCCAAGGGCTACTTAGATGTTAGTAGTATGCGTATGGTGCATGCATCGGTATATCCTTACGCGGTGAAATTGGTGAGCTTTGTAGGCGACGACTTTGGGAGTGTGGGTGTCGCGCTAGTCGGGAAGTCGCGGGCCGTACTATCACATACTAGTAGCAGAAAGAAGTAGGAGCCAGACACGGGTGAGAGGTCTAGAGCAATGTCTATAAAAGCACGTGCTCGTTGAGCAAAATCGCTTCGCACGGGCGGCTCTGTGCCGTAAATTTGGGCGACAACTAGAGAAGTGTGTATGCCGCCAAATGCCCAGCCACACAGTGCAGAAATTCCCGGAAGGCAATGCGACTATGGTAGAGCATGATAGAATGTGTTCCTATACGGACTAGAATGAGGTCTAGATAGATCTCTGGAAGTTGCAGCCCTGGAGCAGAGTCTAGAGGGGTCTCGGATTTGTCAGTATACGCCTACACAAGTTCTCACTCTCACTACCGGGCATCGGCCATATTCAAAATAGAGAGATAGAGAAGCTTGATTGTGTGTATTACCTAAGAGGGCCACAAAGCAATATATATGGCATACAAGTGTGAATGCGTGCGTACGCATCTATGTATAGATCCGGCGGAATGCCATCAGCCCGACAGCAATCTCCGGCCATACGAGAAAGCTGAGACCTATATGCAAAAGGCCACTTTCCACTCGCCAATTGCCACTGCCCTCTTGCTCTTTAATTATTCAAATATTCTTTTTCCTATGTATGTGCACATGTGATAGCAAGTCCGCGGAGGTCGTTCGGAGTCGTCGCTACACTCCAACACGATTTCACACTCTTGCTACCCGCATCTTCCGCATCTTTCCACTTGCCACCCTACCGCCACTCCCGGTTGCATACGGAGACCGACGGGATCGCCGGACTCTGATTGAATATAGGACACTAGTTCTACCTTTAGATAGACCGAGAGACTTTATTTGTGTCGTATAACGAAATAAGTTGGAAGGAATGGAGCTGCCAGCAGAGATCAGTTTAAGGTCGAATTTCAGGCTGGTTTACAATATTCTCGGTAAAGGTAGGACACATACACGGTTGTTAAGAAGGCCATAGCTTTGTAGATATTGTTTCATGGATTCTCCAGTAACAATGAATAGATTTTACAATGCTACTTTGAGATCATCCTATCATATTGTAGCTCTAGTTCCCTCTGACTGATCTCCGACGCAACTGGTTCTCACTGCAATCGGGAGTGCTATGGCGATTTGAGCGGCGGTATCCAGACTAACCAGAACTTACTATTCTGTGCAAAAGATGCGTCGTTACAATCAACAACGATTAGAAACATGAGCTTATCTATCAATCAACAACGCTTAGAAACATGAGCTTATCCATATTATCCATTTCTACCACCCTGCCATATAACACAAAGACTGATATTGCGGTCGTAGTACAGTGGACGGAAACGGTCTGTCCTCCCGCCAGTTTCTACAAGGCCCGAAGCCGTCGAGCAATCCAGGTATTCAAATGATATAGACTAGAGGGTCCGGTCTTCGTCCCCCGAGGACCGCAACTTCGCCAGGGAGACTGCAGGCACCTACAGGAATTAACACTACATTTAGTATAGGGTTATCTCCAAAACAAAGCTGCGTTTGCAGGTTCAGCTCAAATATGGAGGGATTTATATGCATATATGTACATCTGCAGCGTCTAAAGGGCAATTTCAGCAGCTACAGGGCCGTTATGGCTTCTGTCAGTGGGGTGTTACTGCAATCACATACATGGTGATATCACCCGATCATGGTTGCATCACTCGTGTTGTGAATGTAGAGCGGAAGAAGTCTATTGAACTATCTAAGGGAAAATCTCTATCTTCATATACAAGAGAGAATGGAGCTTGGGGGAAGTCTATGGATTGTGTACTATCTAAGAGGGCCACAAGGTCATATATATATGGTCATACAAGTGCGAATGCGTACGTACTCATCTATGTATAGATCCGGCTGAATGCATCAGCCCGACAGCAATCTCCCGGTCTCGCAGAGGAGCCATCATCCCCGGCCATACGAAGGCTGAGATCTATTTATGTAACAGATTTGTTGCATATCCTGTGGCGAGTGACTCAGAGTGGCAAGTGGCGAAGCATCAAAGTTTTCTGATGATCCTCTGTATATAAATCGAGCCTTTCTCCTTCTCTGCTTCTCTTCACTATATCATAGAATCAACACACGGTTCTCCCCTAAGTACCATATCGTAACAAGATTGGAAATTCCAGTGGCGAGCGAGAACTCGTGTATGAATACGTGTATGAGTCCGCAGCTTGTGAGTTAATTTTGTGATTTCTAGTGTATCAGCGACTTTCTTCTACACTATATAGTAATAACTCGGCTGACAGGGGCCCGCCATGTTGAATTGTACTATACATATGAAGTCTCTTGATTTATCTAAAGGTAGAAACTATGCCTTATATATAGTGAGAGTCGGTGATGCCGCGGAGATGCCGTGGTGGAGATGCAGTGATCAGAGTGGCGTATTAAGAGTAGCGGTAGCCAGAATGAGAATTTGTGTAGGGTGTACCGACAACTCCGGCAGACCTCTCGAGACCTCGTTCTAGACCTCGCAGTTACGCGCTAAATTGGCCGGTTAAAGTATATAATACATAGGGCCAAAAACTCCGGATACGTGGGGTGTCCACTTTCGCCAGTAGCAACTGTTAACTCTTCCCCCCATGACAAAGGAACTAACCAGATCGTCAAGTAGCACTTGTCTGGCGTATCGCCTTTCATGCTCACAGTATCCCGCCTCTACGCTCAAGCCTCTGTTGTCCTGGTATAATGAGGGCACTTGCAGGACACATTCGCCGGGAAGGACGAGGATATTAGTCAAAGTACGTTGCGATGCACAACATTAACTGCAAGGAGATGATTTAGTATGGTTATGGTGGTGTCGTTGATGCGTCAAATATTGTGGTGATGTCAATGGACTCGGCGTTAGGGGGTCGCAAACGCGGGAAAGGTACGCTGGCGATTCTGTTGATGGATGCAGGCACATTAACGATACTAATGGAGCAGTAGCAGTAGGAGGCGATACAAAAATACTCCGAAGACTACAGCATGGTGCGTGGGTAAATCCTTAGGCGGTGGTGACGGAGTGCTTTGTAGCCGACGGATTCAGGAGTGTAAGTGTCGCGTTGATTGGTAAGTCGTAGGTTGTACTATGGGACAATCGCATGTCAGTAACCAAACGAAGTACAAGGTTGAAATGGCTCCAGCGTGGGTGAGAGGTCTAGAGCAAGATCTGTAAAAGCATGTGTTCATCGAGCGAAATCGCCTCACACTGGCCGCTGTAGACTAGGTGCACTAAATCGGCAGCTGAACCCAGCATACAAGGTACGTGTCACTACTGCAGGCGTATTACCTGGCTGCAAATAGGGTGGGTGCGGTTGGTGGCCGAGAGTTAGTTGGCAAGGCAAACTCCGTTCCGAGGAGTTCGGCGACAAGCACGCTGCACGAATGTCAAGCTAAAATGGTGCAACATGAAATCAATTAGAAACATCAGAGAAGAAGAGATCTATGAATCTTGCAGCAAAAGGCAGTTGGGGGATTTTTTTCGGCGCACGCGGGTTAATTTTTGGGGTTGTTTTCCTGCTACTGTATCGTCTCCCACTGCACCATACGCACAAACCAAAAAATTACATTTCGCACAAACTAAATTATTAGCTTGTCCACTTTTGCACCCTATATACAAGTTCGAGATTTTTTGCGCATGACTTTTGATTCACAGTGTAGCTAACTTTCCCGTGCATTGATCTTGCCCACCAGGGTCGAGCAACGATGATGATGGAGAGCGAAGATGCTTGGATGGTAAACTAGGACAATTTAAGGTCATTAGATTATGGGACATGATTAGAGTCGATTTGTCGGAGATTGATGTAATTAAGTAGATAAGTGACAGAGATCACGATCACATGATGGGGTAGATCGTCTGAGCGTGAGTTCGATCATCCTTTTCCCCCACACATTATCATGCAGCACCCATGAAGAAGCCGCCGTATTGTGACAAAAGCATCCTCCTCGGCGTGGGGGCTGTAAGGCACCGCAGCCTCAGACCGACAGCGTTAGACCGATGGGGGCCATAAGCGTCTGAGTGCTAAGGAAGCCATCCTAGCCAACACGCGAACCCACAACTGTTGTGGGACTTTTGTATAACTGCATAGATTTCTCTCCCATTCATCTGGGCACCAGGTCATTGTATGAATAGGTTGTGGCATTGTGATAGTACATAATACAAAAATTTACCCAGTCTTGGCATCTACATGTTTTGTAATAAATTCACAGAGACCATGCGACAATGGCATAGTACGAAAGAACGGATCCAACGACAGGAGGTCGATTTAAGGTTGTTTCACGGTTCGTCCTTTGCATAGACCCGATTGACTTACCTCACAGGATGCCGGGAGAGGAGTAGTCTTGCAATTCTCTCCTGCCTAGATTTCTAGCTAAGCTCGCAAGGTCGGCTACAAAATATATTGTTGCAGTGTGGGTACGAGATTAGAGTTGCAATAAGATCTTGCACAAGTTCTTGAGAGGTCTCTCGGAGTTATCAGTACACTCCTACATGGTTTCTCACTTGTTGTCGCCAGCCATTCCGCCAATTCAACAAGTGTGTTCCATATCCGGTGGTGGCAAGTGGCGAGTTACTCAGAGCGGCAAAGGCAGGCAAAGGCATCAATGTTTTCCGCGATGATTTTCTGTGTATAAGTCGAGTCTTTCTCATTCTCTCTATATTATAGAATCTACACACACCGTTCTCCCCTACATATCGTAACAAACCCAAATGCATAGAGTATCGAGTGATAGATAATAACTGAGTGATGGATATCCATATTCTTGTGACTACGCTATACCGCTACATCAACAGTTCGTGCGTCTCGCCCGGGTTACCATCATAGTCTGGACTATTAACCAGTATGTGTTGAAATGGTAGCGGGGCGCTGTGAGAAAGTCTAAAAGCGATATCGTTCTCTCTACCTTAACGGTCTCTCTAGTTATATACAGAATGACAAGGCTAAATTGGCTGCTCCACTATCGGGCGGACTCGGGTACGAGGTTGAGCAGATTTCTAACAGTATGTTCGTATTTCGAGGAATGAACGAGTCTACGCCCATTTACATATGCCGTTAGGATGCTTTACAAATAACTTCGCTTATCGTGGTGCGTTCCGATGTAAAGCAGCTAGTTCTCCAGGGGACCATTCTTCATGTATTTACTGCCGCGTAGATAGCAGTTGTTATAGTCAGTTCACGGAGGATGTTGCTCCCGGTCATTTCACGGAGCAACATCCTCCGTGAATTTACTAGAAATGTAGCCCTTGCTATAGTCTGTAGATATTCAAGTTTATATACAGGTGTATATATATTGGTACATGGGACCGTCAGAAAACATCCAACATTCTCAGCCCTTGCTGCGTGGTATATTTCGTGGGCCAAGTCTGTTTTGATCAGTACGATTAGGAGTTGTGCGCGTGAGATTGAAGACGAAAGAGAAGAAGATGTGCTATATTTTGCGTCCTCGCCGACCGTTAAGCCGAAGAGCAATAAATGATGAAACAATCACCTGCGAACAAAAGCTATCTAAGGGTAAAATCCATGCCTTTGTATACAAAAAGAACTGTTCCGCAAAGATACTGAAAGTGAAGAGTGGCGCAGTCAGGTGGCGTGTGAAATTCGTGAACGAGTTTACAAAAATGACTTCGTGTATTAGCAACCGCTCTCCAGTCCTTTCTAGCAGCTTCGATGGCCTTCGAGTTAAATCCTGAGTTAATAAAATACATATTTTGTCACCGGTAGGGCCGAGACAACGTTCCGACAACCTGACTGAAATTGCTAAAGATACACACTGTAAATGACCTTTTTTTCCGTAATACAGAGGAGCGATGACATGTAGTGCTACAAGCACAGGTTTGAACTGACCAAAGGAAATTGCGTTGTAAACGAAAGGTTGAGTATGCCCTACGCAGAACATTCGTCACGAGACCTATGCAGTTTGTACGCGAGCATAGCAATTCAAAGTTAGATCTGTCTGATTTTAATCCTCAATCACGCTACCAATGACATCTACTTCTGGTGATACATAACTGCTCTGACTCTAATACTTGTGTGGTATTCGAAGATACAAACACCTAGCCTGACATCTAACATTATCTCCGCCCTACCCGTGACCGTATATTAAAAGTGCCTATTAGTTTATTATCTATTGCAGTGACAAGGCAGATATGTACGGTAGCCATACATGCATACGCATAGACTCATCTATCTATAGCCACAAAATGCCCCAAACGTGTGCCATAAGCTAATCAGCCCGCAGGCCAAACAAAGGCTGAGATTGATTCATGAATTAAATGCAATATGGTGAGGCCGAGTGAGCTATTTGTTTCGATCCGATAACTCCATCTCTCTACACAGCCTACACTATCTATTATTCGAGCAGGGCGTACAGAGTACATAAGCTAACATCACAGCCGCAAAGATGTCCATCATTGTCTTACCCTAGTCTACAGCTGGTGTCTCAGAAGTGTTTTTTCTTCGCAGTGGAAAACGCCTCCTGTATCAGCCCCCAGGTTAGATCCCTACTGGGAGTGCTATGAGGGGCTGGCATGTGAGTTTAGCAATGTAAAGTACACACCAAACACGTTCGGCTTTCCTGCTCCCAAGTAACAAGAACGATGAGCCCAATTAGTACGAGCTAGCGACCACCTTTAGGAATCCTTCAGCCGCTTGCTCTCTGGTTACCGCACCTGATGGACATGTGTGTGCGCTAAGGAAAGTTCAATATTGACTTTGGGGCATTTACCTCAACTCGGTAAAAGCTAACAATGGCCAGATAACTAGACGATTACAAAATCATCGTGATGTTACTCTAGATAAGGTCAGGCAGCCTATTCTTGATACTGCTAACATCCTCCCATGCAATCACCAGTCTGCTTGGAATTCTGCATGTTGGTAGGCTGGATCCGAACGGTGGATGTTCCTATAACTTGTCACATTTGTAGGCTGTGTCCTGATTCATGCGCATGGAACGATCAAATTAAATCTGCCAACTTAGAATCAACCAATCCATCAATTTAGTGAAACCTCTGAAAGTGCATTATCTACACTGCAGAAGGAAGGCCAGTCCCCCCACATTAAGCCACCACCATCGTCATTCACTCTGAGGCTGAGTACAACCACCATGCAGGCTAGTACTCGGAGAATGCACCCAAGAATAACTCGAGTATGATGCGTTTCAAGTGTTGTGGGACAGTTTCTTCTTGGTCGTAGCATGATTGTCTTCGCACCATTTTCAAATATTTATGACATGACTGACCGCCTTTGGGTCGTCTTCACTCTGTTGTAAAGCGCACCGTTATTTTTACCAATATATCCTGTATCACGGCTTGTTTTGAAAAATTTCTCATCTCAACTCGCTTTGTATTGATCTTACATTGAGCGCGAGTATCACTTTGGCACAACTTTGCATGCCACGCCCGATATCCAATGGAAATACGCAGACACTCCCTCGAAGGGATGCTTCCCCAGCGCAAGTGAGTTAATCCCAATCCTGCAGCAGGACATTGTTGATCAGATATATCATTCTAATTCACTAAGTAGTAAACAAAAGATACCGGCATCTACCAGTCGTAAAGCATTACAGCTTCCCGCAGGTGTGGAACGTTGGATTTCTGCCTTACGCACTATCGCGTATAACCAGCGGCAACGGGTCAGCGAAATTTTTGGTCCTAAACTTAGATTAACGGGTTGGCGCATGGGTGTATTCGGATCGATAATCGGCGTAACACTAGTACTCCTCATCAACTTCATTGCTACAGTATGGGCTGTCATCAAACACCCTGTGGATGGGGGTATCGGGATATTTTTTTCTGGACCTTGCGAGAATGTAAAAACGATGTCGATCTGGGTCCACTTTTGTATAAATGCTCTGGGGACACTTACTCTGTCCAGCAGCAATTACACCCAACAAGTTTTGATGAGGTATTTCCCAAATTGTTTCAGCATTACTGCAGACGTCTAACTCTAGAAGTCCTACTCGGGCTGATATCAACAATGCACATAATCAAGGACGGTGGCTCGATATTGGCGTGCCGAGTGTTAGGAACATGTTGGCGGGGATAAATCGCAGACGAGCTATATGCTGGTGGTGTCTCGGATTGTCCTCAGTCCCTCTGCATCTATTGTAAGTATTCAACGGCCCCTGGAGGTTGATGTTGTAGTTGAGGTCTAACACCATGTAGGTATAACTCTGCCGTCTTTTCTACACTGTCCGCAAGTAATTACGCAGTTGCCGTTATTCAAGGGAATATCTTTAGCTCCACTTCAGTGATGCCAGTACTTTATCGAGGATCAGGAAACGCAACTTATCGCAACCCTTCCGAATACACATTCTCGCACAACTACACGTCAACAACATTGTTATACAACTTTGAATCAATGTTAAATAACTATACATCATTGGTTAAGCTATATTCAACGCCAAATAATAGCACGTTTGCATCGCTCAACCAGTACAGCTTATGGCTCGACGGTTATATTTCGTATTTCTTAAGTTTTGACGTTACAGATTTTGGGGAGGTCAATCAACTCAACACCAACGGAGGTCATTATTTAAAACAGAACATAACGGATCCAACGTTAAAAAAAAATACTACGTTGTTGCTGGATGATTTTTGGTCCTTGTTGTCGGACGCGAAAGCCGATTTCAACAAAAGTTGGCGTTGGCCTTGGGAGACCCTGATCGATGACGCTCGAAAGTCAGCGACGTCACCTGAATATGAGACAAACTGGACGAAGTTGGCAATACTTGATTGCGTCAACACGTACAATTCGAATTTTCTCTCCACAAACAGGAATCTCATAATATTAGTGCAAAGTGAGGACAATATGGACGGCTTCAAATACGGAATGGAGATTTTAACTTCTAGAGCAGGACTATGGGGCCAGGGTTGGATTGGAGAACCACAGGGCTGGATTGCATGTCCGGAAGCGTATCACGCTAACCGTTGCTACACACTCGAATCTGTAGTGTCGGACATCAGAAATGGAGGGAACTGGACAATCGGCCAGTACGGAGTTGCGAAGGAATGCTGGACTGAAAGAACCAACGAGCAGTGTAAGCTGCAATTTTCTACGACAATTTTATCAATTGTGATCATTTGTAACTTCGTCAAAGCGTTGTGTATGCTCCTAGTCTTCTTCGAACGAGATTTTTATCCATTGGCGACAATCGGTGATGCTATCCAAAGTTTCATGCAAGAACCAGACCCTTATACATCAGGCATTTGTTATGCGGGAAAGTCGTATATTGAGGGCCAGACCAAATTGCATCGTCCGTGGAACACTGGCAAGCAAGCACCAACAAAGTGGGAATCAGGGGGGCACCGTTGGTGGAAAGTAGCCAGTTTAAGGAGGTGGATTGCGACTATAGGTATCATATCTGCTTCACTAATTACGACGACCGGTCTTTTATTATCAGCAGTGATTAGCGATCGCCAATCTTACGGCAATAGCGATATTAAAAATATGTTGGCACGAGGATTTGGTCGGGCTAGTCTCGGTTCGGTCCTCCCGTGGCGCGGCTTCGCCCAATCGTGGCTCTTCAAGGCTGTTCTTCTCGCCAATACACCACAGCTGCTCTTCTCCATTCTTTATCTGGTTTATAACGCGATTTTCACTAGCGTACTCATGGGTAGAGAATGGAACCAATACGCATACTACCGAAAATCTCTACGGGTGAGCGACCCAGCGATTGGACAGAGGTCAACTTACTGGTTGCATGTCCCGTTCCAGTATGGTATTCCTCTAATGATACTCTCTGGAATGCTTCACTGGCTTATATCGCAATCATTATTCCTTGTGAGAGTTGAAATTTTGCAAAATAGTGCCAATTACACAGAACCTAACCCAGAGGACACCAGTGGTACGCTCTCTGCAGTCGGCTACAGTACAATTTCCATCATCTTTATGTTACCGGTGGCGATCGTTTCAGTAATCGCGGTCGCAATCTGTGGATCCCATCGGTTCAAGTATGATATGCCGGTTGCTGGGTGCTGTTCGGCAGCAATCAGCGCAGCGTGTCACCCGGTGGATATTGACAATACGGCCACCCTTCGCCCACTGATGTGGGGTGAGATTGACACTGTGGATGAAGCTGGCGTCAGACACCTGTCATTTTCCGACGGCAATGTGAATGGGCCAAGGGAGGGCATATTGTACACTTGATGCGATACATCGGCGACTGCGGGAGAGTTGAACCTGTTTAATTGGACCAGCTACAGGGTCGAGTCACGGGAGGTGGCGAGTACTGGTGGTGGAATGTGGCGTTTCTCTACGAATTTCATTGGTGAGATTGGAAATGGGGTTGAGAGGATCAGGAATAATAGTAGCTTTAACGAGTCGGAAATGTGCATTCGTCCCTTTTCGCGTAAAAATGAGAAATGAAAAGGCACTAAACAATACTAACACCTTTTCGTGCCGTTTGCAGTGTTACCCTTCTATTTATGGTTCTTATAATCCCATCAGAAGTGTCTTAAGTCGGAAACATTCTACTATAGCCGGTGCACGCTTTTCTATAGGTACCTTGAATTAGCGATATAATCAAATTCCGCTTAAACTTGGTAGTCATCATATCCGCCTGGTTTTAACTAAGATACCTTAAAGCGGTGCATTTAAACCAGTGGGCCACGAAGACACTTTGTGGATAGATAGTGGTCAGTGTTGACAACTGCCAGCATGTGCTAGGGATGTTGCCTAGCAGCCGCGTAAGTGTAACTCTAAATATACCTCGTGCGGCTATAATAGTCCGCAGCAAAATATTTAGTCCGTAGAAGGCTGGTGGTCACTGGCGCTAGCCACGATAAAAACCAGATAACAGACTACAAAATCTTATCTCTTATTGTACCTATTATTCATACTAGCACTGGTGGCGGCTCTGCCGCTCCCAGAGTAGCAAAGCCGGATAGTGTGGTTGATGGAATCTTCCCCTGAAACTTCTACCACATACCCATAACAACTTCACAAACATTTGTCCAATAAGGACTGGAAGACCCTAGAAGGTTGTTGGTCTCAAAACTCAAGGTCCTATGGTTAAAGTGGTTGTGGATTCGAAGTTTGGAAAACTCTAGTTCACAATCAGACATGGCTCTAAATAGATAGGACAGATAGTTGAGAACCCTCATGTGCTGGATGGTCTGGCCAGATGCAATCTGTACAGAATAGCAGGCTTCAGGCTGGACACAACCTGAATTGCCTGGCAGGCATAGAGATATGCTTATGGGCCTATGGAACTATATATGGCTGCCGGTCCAAGATGGACTTATATCTGTTGTTACTGCCCGCAGTCTTCATGTTTATACTGGTACTATACACACTATCGCTGCGAGTCCGCATGAGAGCCCGCTGGCGATTGAAAGTCTGCTCTAGACCCTGCTTGCAAGACTGCTTGATAGCCTGTTTGACAGCCTGCTTGAGAGAGCCGGACTTTGAGTCGAGTAGAGTTTTCTATGTGAAGCTTTTGGCCGATGGCAAACTCTGAGTTTGTGTAAGCTTTGGCTGATAGAATGCTCTAAATCTGGGGAAGCTTTGATGCAAACGTTGATGTAGCCAACCTACTTGTCAAAGTGCAACTGATACTGTGATCACCATCACTGACACCATGGCCATCATCACCATTGCCATCATCACCGTTGCTATCATCATCATGGCCATCATCACCATGGCCATCACCACCATCACAATCATCACCATTGCCATCATCACCATCAGCCTCAGACCGAATACGCACATAAACACCCTCACTCAGTGGGAAGTGAGCAGCAGATTTCGCTGGAATATCTGAGTCAGGGATCTGCTCTCCTCAAGATCCAATTGTCTACCTTGCCAGCAGAATCAAAGGCTGCAATCATCAACACCATGACCATGAGGCATCCTGAGATCTCGTCACGGTGGCTGAACTAAAAATCATGTTCAGACTATAATATGGACCAATGTCATGACTTCAGCGGTGACCATCTGCCATCGGCCTGCCATCTCAGGCCACTCGTCTCCTACCATCCACATGCTGGTGCCCAGTGCCTGCAACTCAGCCAGTCTCTGGATCAAGCACCCAGGTACATACATGGGAGCATACAGTCAAGTGAGATTGGAAGTGTCTTGTCTCTGGAGAGTGGAATGGACAGCGTGCTCAGAAGTGTACTTGAGAACATCTTGAGAGGTTATTTGGGAGCGTATAGTCAAGCAGCATGGGAGTGCTGCATCGAGCGCAATGGGGAGTGTATTTGAGAGCATACTCGGAAGTGTGCTTGAGAGTGTCTTGAGAACTTACTTGGAAGCGTATAGTTACACAGGTTGGGAGTGTCATCAAGTGCAATTGAGAGTGTGCTTGAGAGTGGTTTGTGAGCATACTTGGGAATATGCAATGAGGTGCATTTGGCAGTTTTGTTGATTGCAGTATAACGTATAGTATTGAGCACACAAAATTGAATGTGTATCATAGTAATGTAGTCAACGCGCAGGTCCATAGAACCTCATAGTACCACATGTCAAATATGCTCTGAACTACGGTCCCAGAAATAACTTCTGTATGAGTTACGTATCGCGTAAGGTCATTTTTCACAGTTTATACTCGCCAGCTGAGTTGATAAATTTGCAACTGTCAGTTTACCTCTGATTATGATGTAATGTATACATGCATTGTACCTACTCAGATGCTGTTTCACCTCCACATCCCAGAATTACCATATGGTCAAAATTGATACAGCGGCTGTACAAAAACACTCAACAATTGCCACTAGATACCAAAAATCAACCATTTTCCATAATCATGCAATGAATTTCGAAGACATGCTCAATTTGAGACTACAGGGTGCAAGAGCATTGAATTCTGAACATTTCATGTAAACATCACATTCTGATCAGAGTTGAACTCAAATACTTAATTGGGAGTGGATAATTGAGGATCTTTGATGGTGTATGCCAAGCCATCGAAATGATTGAGGCTGTGGGTTGTCAGCCAATAAAAATCCTTCTTAGAAGTATGTACCGCAAGTCAACCAATGAGAATGCTTCGAGCCAACAAAGCATGTGTACATCTATTAGATAAGCATATGGAATGTGTCTTTTTCGATTCTTATTGGTCAGAATTCTGTGGCTGAGTGGCTGAGTGGCTGATAGTGGCAAGTATAAACCACAAGAACACAAATTAAAAACAACCTACCAATTTAAGTCTGCAAGTTGCACTCTGACAACAAAGTGTGATATATATGAAATGTATATAACTCTACCTGCTTTCACATCCCAGGTTGACATTCACGATATTTTTAATATTGGGTGAGTAGTTGTGGATTAATACGTTTATTGTAATGTTTTGTGACAGTTGTATGCGGAGAATTTGCAATGGAGTAAATTGGCAACTGGGAAGTGAAATACAACCTATTAATGGATGTTTCATCCCTAGAACATGTTGTGATCAGAGCAAAAACTTGGTGACATCATTGGATTTCAAATAATTCAAATAGCTGCACTGAAAGCTTTTTTTCAACTGACAATAATTGCTCTGGCCATAGAAATAGTACCAACTTACAGAGACTTGGAGAGATATACTAGTGGGCTTGGAACCTGTACAGTGGGTACACTGT
>Ga0307512_10004690_pt1 | contig 14806 bp, 15 predicted proteins | sample 14_EM_MG_FD_200267 | JGI IMG/M metagenome (GOLD analysis project Ga0307512, IMG submission 200267) | Populus trichocarpa ectomycorrhiza microbial communities from riparian zone in the Pacific Northwest, United States - 14_EM | ecosystem: Host-associated > Plants > Roots > Unclassified | place... | reverse complement strand
AATGCCAATGCCTCCAACAGAAATTTCCGAGACCCTGAAGAATATCGGAATTAAATACAGTCACGTGAATGACCGAATCCTCCGTGACAACCCAGTGCAAAGGGCACGGATTCAGAAGGCTGAGAAGGTCGGTATCCCAGATCGACCACCCCGAGAGCCCAACCTTACACCTTAATTCCATCGCATAGATCCAACGGGAGGCGAGGAGAAAGAGCGCCAAGGGTAGCGAAGAACAGGAAGCTCCAGTCTGGCCCCCACGACGGAAGAACCGCAAGAAAACCAAGCCATCGGATCTGTAAGGAGAATTCACCACCCCTGTATTTCTCAGCTTACAATCGAAATCTCTCAGGGTGTCCAGCAGACGAGACGCCATCCTTGGCCTTGGTCTCATTAAAGATCCTTCCGAAATGCCACAGTTCGCAGAAAAGTTGTGAGCGTCTTTCGCACCGCCACTTCCGATCAAACTTGCTAACTTGTGATCGATTAGTGTTACAATGTCGGAGGAGGAACAAAACGAGTTGATAGCTCGATTGAACGAGTACCGCAGGGCGGTCGCACCATCTTTCGTAAATCAGGACATATTCTATCGTTAGGGATTTACGTGTTGTATTGTGGGTGTCTTCGCACAATTTATGTTTGTACTTTAGCCATCATTGGGATGGTGGAGAACGGAAGCGGTGTTCGGATCTACCCTGCAGATTTTCCCAGCACACCCGCGCCCCCGAAGGTGCCAGTGCTCGCACGCTACAGCGTCCCGATGCTGTATATCGGACCGAAGTTAGATGTGCTCTCACCCCGCACCGATCTGACCGTGGGGAACTTCCGCAAAAAAGCGCCGGGATGGCGTGATGACCCCATTGGTCGAATTGAAGGCGAGGGTATTCAGACAGGCGGTGTGGATTTTCTGCTACGGCACTCGGACGCTCAACACTCCTGGAGGCGGGTGGCATCTATTGCGGGCGCCGCATGTAGCGCTCGTGGGGGTCTTTCGCCCGGGCGGAGTGTCAACCATATTATTTTTTAGCCCAAGAGACCAACCACCCGAGGTTTACGGGGTCGTGCCCGGTCTCACGCACTGGTCTGCGAGACGAGTGGACCGCATCGATTACGATGCCAAGAAGCGAAGACAGCGCACAGGTTATCGCTGTAAGAATGAGCGAACGTGTTGGAAACCCCAGAGATTACATGTCAGATATGGTACTGGATGTCCGAGATGATTAATCTTCCAACATCTCATCCTCCCCGTCTCTTGCCTAGAAGGTGACGGGGTCAGTAAGGGTACGATAAAGATGGAAGTTGAGTCCCAAACACTTACCTTCTCCACGAGTTTTCTCTTTTTCTCCCTCGCCTTCTTCTGTACCTTCATGTACTTCCCAAGCGGTGTTTCCTCGATGTTCAACCGCTCTTCCCAGTCATCGACCTCTGTTATATCTTCCGGTCCGAATCTCACGCTCAATCTCTGCTTTTCGGATACTTTTGCGCTCTCCTCCACCCTCTCTACCAAGTTCTTCACCATTCCAACTTCTTTTGACTTCGCTGACCCGCCAGATGTCTTGCTTGTCTTAAGGGCTCGACGTAGAGTGACAACAATGGGGGTTACAACTTCCGGAAACGCGATGCTGCCCATGATTGGTCTAGTTGAGAGGTAATCACCGAGAAGATAGGTAGCCTCCTCGATCAAACCTCCCTCGTAGACATGGGTCCGTAGAAGTTGCTGGGGTGCACGGATATTTGTTTCCATGTCCAGTGGTCGGAGTGTGGATGATTTTGGCTTTCCGGTACTCAGGGTAGAAGTAATGATGGGCAAGAGATAGGGAGCGAGGGGAATATAAGTATGGGTGTGTCGGACGAGGTGGATCAAGGACTTGATCAAGTGGAAGTGATAGGGGTACGACCGGGAATTCGAGATGAGCTTGATGGCACCAGTGGCTACCTGAACCAATGGGTAAACCAAAGGAGCTAGCGAGCTGGCTTCTCCGCCGCGCTCGGCTTTAGCCTCAGCACCGCAAGCCCGGGTTAACACGAGGCTCCAGAAGTCAACACAATGCACATATTGCCAGTTGTAAACCTGCTTGTATGCGTCCTGTGGGGCTCTGATGTAATCGTTATGGAACACGGGGATGGTAGATTCACATGCACCTTTGTTTGCACTTTGACACTTTGTCTTAGCAGGATCGCGAGTTGGCGGATATACTTGAATGCATGTTGGTAAGCTGTGTTGTGGTCGGCGATGTAAATCTCAGAGGCAGAATTCTTCATGAGGTTGATGAAAGGGAGTGAATGAACGGTCGTGGACTTGCAGGCGCTGACAAGTGTTTGATATACACCCTAGAGATGCACAAAGTTGGCCTGAGAATGTGGCACGTGGTTATGAGGGGCGCATAAAACCTTGAAAACAGAATCGATGATGGATTCGTCGCCGGAGCTAACGAACTTCCGAATGGCAAGGATTGCAGCAATTCGAACACGATCCTCTGCTGTCGACCAGGTTTCTAGACACGACTATAATACTTTCAGCTGACATTGGAATCTCAGCGAGTTCTTGCTCCTACCGTCAAGAAGGCCTTCACGGTCTTACGACTAGAAATGATGTATGGAATGACCTTGGTAATCTCCAGATACGCAGTGTGGAGTAAATTTGTATCCGTGAGTTGTGAAATGAGGTGGACGGCATTGTGGAAGTACGCCAGGATGAGTCTCTGTAATGTCTTGAACTTGGCTGTCTGGGTTGGTTGTTTGCTGGGAATTGGGTAGGTAAGTCGGAATATCCGTGGCAAAAGTAAAATTTACAATTTCCCGTTGGCCATTTCCTTGTAGGGGACATGGTGCTGCAGCACTATGGGGGTGTACTTCAGCGCTGTTGTAACGAGTTTATTGTAAACTAACGATGTCTGTCAGCGCATCTCCCCGTGATGTAGGATCAATGCTTACTCGATGAATTGTCAATTGTGTACGCCAAAACCTGGTCTTCGTCGTTCATGTGTGCGGCGGAGCGGAACGCAATTACGAGTTTTCTCCATGCCCGAAGTGAACGATGCTATCGGTACACTGAGTGTTCCGGACTTCCAAGGTAGACAGTCAAATACCTCCAATAAACTCTTTTGCCACCGTTGAAGCTGCTTCTTGGTGAGTACAGGAGCAAGTTTAGTTTCCTGGGCTTCATCCATGTCCACATCCTCTCCTTCGTCTTCCTCGGACCCAAGGTCGTCCTCATCCGGGTTGAACTCGAGTAGCTCACTGTCGTTTTCTTGTAGATACTTGTAGAACTCTGGGTCTTTTTTGGCAAGTTCAGAAAGCTCGATGAGATGAGCAGCACCCTCATCTGAGTTTCATCCTCAGCATGCACCAAAGGGCCAAAGAGTAGCGTCCCACGCACCATCAAGATCATTTACTGAAGGCAAAGAGCCGTTATCCTCGAACTCCATTTCGTCTTCCTCTTCTTCTTCGTCAGAATGAGGTGCCTCCGGGTCCTCTTCCTAGAAAGATTGAATTCGGGGCGCATAACGCGCGGGGACTACATACCTCGTCGCTGCCCTCTCCCATGAAACCAGCACCGAGGAAGTCATCGACAGACATTCCCTTCAATCTGTCCAACGGGAAGGGATTAACCAAACAGTAAAGCCCAAGACCCCAGCACATACTGCATCCCGGTCTCCTCGACCTCCTCATCTTCATCTGATTCAGGTACCTTGGCAGGCGGCTGGGACTTTCCCTTGTTTCCTCGCCGTTTTTCAAACTTCTTTTTCACTTGCTGGTGTTTATGGCGAGTCTGAATTGTCTTCTTGAGCTGGCCGCTTGCCGCGAATTTCCGCGCCGATTTTGCGGTTTTTTTGCCCATCGAGCACCGGAGGGCGGATGGACGGAGGAGAAATTTCGAAGTGATCGGCGGTCGGCTAACCCACTCTCGTGCTTGTCACCAACGCAAATACCCGTCGCGCACCAACGCTAAAACGCGCCATGGCTAGTCGTGCGCTGCGTCCGCACCATCTGCTGGACTTGAGCGTTACACGTACCCCACAACGACTGTGGAGGAAGCAATCTGTGCGGGGAGTCCACTCGCAAGCGGTCGATCTCGCATTTGCGTCCCAACTCGATGCCGTTGATATATCGGCCAAGAACCCAGGCCAGGAAAGAAGCCCGGAAAACACTTCGTTATACTCCCTGTCCGTATGAATTCCTACAATCCTATGACCATCCTAACCTCCGTCACAGGAAACGGCGTAGCAACGGTCCATCACACGTAGTCAGTGCCCCACCGGAGAAAGACAGACAAGCTATGAGTTTCCTTGAACAAAAGGTGGAAGATCTAAAACTTATGGTTCCAGACCAGGTAAGGCGTTATTTGGAGTTTCTCCTCTGTAATGGTGCTAATGTCCCGAAGGATGACGCAGACCTTGCATATGGTCGTTATGAGCCGGTTTACACGGAAATGCAACTTTTGGATATCTACCAGGACCTCCTCAGCACCAATGTCCAAACATCTGGACCTACGGAATCAGCCACAGACGAGCTTGAAGAACAAGCGAATGATCAAAAATTACTGCATTCGCTCGTCAACAGACTCAACGACCATTTACCCCCAGAACCAGGAACATCTCAGTCGCATACGATGGGTACCAATTTGCAAGACCCTGCCACTCGTTATCGACAAACCGTCTTTCAGTTGGCTGCCATACTCCAGGACCCGGATACCGCGACGGAACACCCTGATCCTTCACCCTCGCTAGGCAGGGTGAAACGGCAGATCCTACCATCACCGCTGGAATGGGCGGCGTTTATTCGGGAATGCGTGAGTACATTGGAGGTTGAAAGTTCTCTGGACTGACTTTATTTTTTCAGATTCGTACAGATGATGGGGAATCCGCTGCAGTGTTGCTCGCCTTAATAAAGGTCCGTTGTTCCCTTGAGTCATCGTGGCTAAGCCTGTGTAACATTGTTCCAGAAAGCTGGGTTAGAGCTGGATGATAACATCGTCACACCCGTGGTAGCTTTCTATGCTCGTGCGGGCGATGTTACAAGGACAGAGTCCATCCTCTCTCGCTTTGTAACAGGTATGAACAAACTTTATCTGAACGACTGACGCAACCTCACCCTGACGGCCGTTAGGTACTCCCAACCCCTTACAGCGGCATCAACATATCAAAGCATACATCAACTCGACACCCCCAGATACCATACCATTATCCGCTCTATCCCTTCTTCATAAGTATGAAAACATGAACCTTGCGCCTCCCATGAAAACCTACACCTCTCTCATTTCCACCCTAATCTCCGTCCCATCGTCTCTCGCTAAAGCACAAGCTTGGGACCTCTTCTCACACATGCGTTACGTGGCCCATCCAACCCCTGACGCTGTCATCTATAATTTAATGATCCTAGCGTGCGCCCGTGCGCCTCCCTCCGGAGGAACTGGCGATTCAGAACCACAGAGGGCACTGGATTTGTTCACGGAAATGACGGTAGATAACAACATCCCACCGACTCGAGATACGTATACCGCCGTCATCCTTGCATGTGCTCGGTCCGGAGAGACAGGATTCGTCAATGAGGCTTTCAGGCTCGCAAAGGAGATGTTGGATAGCCATAGAGACGCTCTTGGTCGCCCTGCCTTCACACCGAACAATGCGCTATTCGGGGCACTACTTCAAGGTGCGAAGAGGATCCGGGACCTTCCACGAGCGAGGTGGATTTTAGCAGAGATGGTTCAAATCATTCTTCGACGGTATCATGCTCGTGTTCACGATGGAATGGAGATACCCAAACAAGACAAGATGGTGCTGACGGAGAACGAGATGGCCCACATATTTCATGCCTATGCCTCATATAAGGTCCCTTTCCATCGCTCTGCGACACGAGTCACGAAAGATCGAGGAGATGCGATTGAAACAGCACAACCAGAACCTACTTCATCCGATTCTCCCCAAGCTTCGATCGATCCCTCTGAGGCAGAAACGGACAAGGAGGACGACGTTGACGAGGTTGCGACTGCGGACACAAATCCAAGGTTCAATTCAATCCCCCCTCAGTCCCACGAAGAAGTCTTGGCGGAGGCCAAAAACCTTTTCGAAGGTATCCTTCACGATACCCAACGTCTACATGTCGTCCCCCCTCACAATCTGGGCAACGAATCGCCGATGCTGTTCAAGGATGTTCGTGTCTCTACTGAGTTGGTCAATGCCTATCTCTCAGTCCATTACAATCACGGAAAAATCCCTGGGACCCAGAATTTGTTCAGAACTCTGTTCGAGGAGGTCGACGTAAAGAGGAACTTCCTTTCGTACGTGGAGGCGCTGGAGGCATGTGGTCGATGGTCCGGCGGCAAAAACAAGCGGGTTCAGGTGTTGAAATTCGCCGAGGAAGTCTGGGAACTACTTCAGAAGGACGTGAGCGTCCACGATGAGATGTTCAGTCTTCGGGCTCGATTGATTGAGAGGGCGAATCTCGCTTTGATCCGCGTCTTTTCTTTGTAAGTTTCTTCTACAGTACCTTCAGGCCCCTCCATTGCTGACTCAATTCGTTTCAGGTTCAACCTGCTGGACAAGGCAATGGAGCGCATCAAGCTGTTCGCACAAACGTTCCCTCCCAAAGTACTCCTCGCTCTTCCGACCTCCACGAAACCTACCCTCCGTTCCACCCAGACAATTCTTTCCAACTCTGATCAGACTGTTAAAACCCCTGCCATCCCCATACCGCCTGCGTCCTCGGTCTTGCCCGATAGCGGAGGGCGCGTATTGGTTCGGCTTACATCAGAAACGGAATTGGTTGACGACTCTGTTCCACCGTTCCTCACTTTCAAGGACGTCGAGTTCCTGCACCATCGTTTAATCACGGAGAACCGATTGGTCGACGTCAAATATCTCACGTGGATTTTGAAGTCGTATTCAGGGTCACTGAGGAAGAGGAGAGAACGGACGCTTCGGCAAGGGGTAGTTCATTCTCCATCGGAGTGAAGGCTGGTCTCGCTTGCTTCGATGACTGGTCGGAACCTGGGAGCTAGTAGGCCGAAGGGGTTTCATAGAAAGTAATCTACCCATTTATATAACGGTATAATGCGATAATGATTGGGTCGTTGAGGTCAAAGGGTCTGCCATGACCAGCGACTTGGTGCAGTCGGAATTGTGATGAATGATGCACAACGCCCGTTGCCCGCCCTGATCTTCGGGCGGGATTTTTGAGCTGCCGACATCACGTGATCGATTATTGGCGCCTAATCATCCACTGTTCAGACCGAGTCAAATAAAAAATCAGCTCTCAGGTTCGGATATCCAACCACAAGACATCTTTCCGAACGTAATCATGCCTGAAGACGAAACACCACGACATCACTCCGACGAATCCGATTCCGAAGTTGAGGAGGAAGAGGAGATCCCTCTCGTCGAAGTGGACGTTACAAAGCTGACTGCACTCTCTCCGGAGGTGATCTCAAAACAGGTACGTCCACCACAAATTTTCTGCAGCTTTTGGATGATAGCTGACTGGTTATGGTGGGATAGGCCACAATTAACCTAGGTATGCTTCGTGCTTGAATGGTTAAACCAGCCGATCTCGAAGCCCCGTCGTTGACCTACTTCGTGGAATAGGCACAATCGGACATGTCGCCCACGGGAAATCGACAGTCGTGAAAGCCATCTCGGGTGTCATGACAGTCCGATTTAAGAATGAGCTCGTCAGGAACATTACAATCAAGCTTGGTTATGCCAACGCAAAGGCATTATCATCTCATCCTCTCGTCCACGCTACTGCCGTCCTGATTGTCGTGTTAGATCTACAAATGCGAAAATCCCGCTTGCCCGCGACCAGGATGTTACAGATCTTATCGTTCCGACAAGGAAGATAACCCTCCATGCGAGCGACCGGGATGTGGGGCCAGGATGAAGTTGGTCCGACATGTGTCTTTCGTTGACTGCCCTGGACACGACATTCTGATGGCCACGATGTTGAACGGTGCTGCCGTTATGGACGCTGCCCTGTTGTTGATCGCCGGAAACGAGACGTGCCCCCAACCGCAGACATCAGAGCATCTTGCCGCTGTCGAAATTATGAAACTCGAACACATCATCATTCTCCAGAACAAGGTCGATCTCATTAAAGAGGCCCAGGCTCTGGAACACCAAAAAGAAATTTCTGCATTCGTGAAAGGTCGGTATGATTTTTTTCTGGATGCTTTGGTCCAGCCGTTGACCATCCAATAAGGAACCGTTGCCGAGTCCTCCCCTATCGTCCCCATCTCTGCACAGCTGAAATACAATATCGATGCAGTAAACGAGTACATCGTAAAAACAATCCCTGTTCCATCACGGAACTTCACCTCCGACCCACGGCTGATTGTTATCCGTTCATTCGACGTTAACAAACCCGGCGCAGAAGTTGATGACCTGAAAGGCGGTGTTGCTGGTGGCTCTATCCTCACCGGAGTTCTGCGGCTTGGTCAGGAGGTTGAGATTCGACCTGGTATTGTCACAAAGGACGCGCAGGGTAGGAACAAATGCAAACCTATCTTCAGTCGAATTGTCTCGCTACATGCCGAGAGCAACCACCTCCAGTTTGCCGTCCCAGGTGGACTGATTGGTGTTGGCACCAAGATCGACCCCACTCTCTGCCGTGCTGACCGCTTGGTCGGACAGGTGCTCGGAGCTGTTGGAAAGCTCCCAAAAATCTTCACTGGTATGTGACATATCGTCCGTTTCTTAGGTCCTGGTTGATGGATTTTTGTCGACGTTCAGAACTGGAGATCAGCCTGTTCTTGCTGCGTAGGCTACTCGGAGTAAAAACGGAGGATAAGAAACAGACAAAGGTGGCGAAGCTCGTGAAGAACGAGCTGTTACTCATCAACATCGGCTCGACATCAACGGGGGGACGCGTTTTGAGTGTGAAAGCCGATCTAGCGAAGATCCAGTTGACGTCTCCGGCCTGCACGGAGATCGGGGAGAAGGTTGCATTGTCGAGGAGGATCGAAAAGCACTGGCGGCTAGTTGGTGAGAATCTTGCTTGACCCACTACAAGAACGTCCCTCATTTCTCTGTTCACAGGTTGGGGAAGTGTTCAACGGGGAACCGTACTGGAGGTTGACTAGACTGTATATCTGGCGTACAGGGCTTTGTATCCCTTCCTTCGCTTTATGTTCGTTTGTAAAACCACTCTCTGCATTATTATCCGAGCCTTTGAGCGGGAGCGGGAGCAATCGTGAGATCGTGAGAAACGCGCGCCACAGCCACTGGACACGGTACACTTGTGCGCGGCGGAATCCAGACCCTAGGCCCTAATATCCACTGAAATCTACCTTTAATTTGGCCTTATCCAACACTTGACTTTCTCTTGGTAACGGGTGGACGATGAGCGAACCATGGGTTCCGACTGTTGATGACCTCAGGGTGAGAACGAGATGCCTACGGACGTGTCGGTGGACGCTGCTTATAGGGATGCAACAGGTCAAGATGTGCTACATTTGCAGAGAGGAGGAACGATACGATGGTGTGTGATTCAGAACCTCTCCGTTTAGTGAGAGAATTATCCTGATGATACACAGTTCCTGCGCAGGCGAAAACCAAGTGGACACATCCATGCCAATGCACTCTTATCGCTCACGGTGTGCCGCCACGTCCTTATCCGCTTTCTGCTTCGGACAGCTAACGCATTCCTACCCACGTGCCGCTAGAATCCTGTTTGCTTCATTGGATCCAAAGCTCTCAAGAAACCCAAACACGAGTCGAAAAGGCCTTCAAATGCCCACAGTGTGGCGCAGACTATGAGATCGAGAGCGACAACCCCCCAATGTTGAGGTTTTTGAACAGGCTGAATAAGGGTTTGACGAGTACGGGGAAAGTTGCTACGGTGGTTGGAATGGGGACCACTGTCTTCACGTTTGGAACGTGTGCGTCTGTTCCTTCCAATTCTACCGAGCGTACGCTCACCCTCCATTTGTTGGAAACACAGGCATCTACCTGATGTGTACTTCTTATGGAGCTTGGGCAGTCCGCGAGTTTTTGGGCCAGGAGATGTGAGTTCACGAGGCGGGACTTTGAGAGTCACCGGCTAAACGATCGTAGGTTTGATCTCATCCTCACCGATGACCCAGCGAATTGGCCGTGGCACGCATGGTTGAATCTTCCCATAATCCCTCTCAGCCTCATTTTGTCCCGAACCACATTGTGGCGGGGCAACGTATCACCCATCGTCCCGCTGTTCCTCGCCTGGCCAACCACACTTCCTGTGCGCGGGAAGAGAGTCGACCCTCAAGCGTGGTTGCGAAGTCAACGAGGGGCTCAACCTATCTATCCTTTCCCATCGCTGATGAGTTGGCCTCCCGCGCCGATTGTCGCGACCATCTTCTTGCCCCTTATCCAAAACGTATACCGGAACCTGTTCTCGAGGTTCCAACACTGGGTATTAAACTCGGAGCCTTCTTCAGAACCCCCCGCGCCGATTTTCCCGTGGCGTCTTGAGATCCGGTTTGGACGGGACGCCGGGGATGGTGCCAATGAGGAAGTACGCGAGGAAGGAAACAGGGCTAATCAGCAACAGAACCGGGAGGGAGACGGTAACCAGGATCCGGTGGCCGCCGCCGAACGTGTCCAGAGCATTTCTAGTGCATCTGTTGGAAGGTTCGTCGGCGGTGCGCTGCTCATCCCCCGAATCTCCAACTTCATGGGGTCGTTATTGTTCCGATTATCAAAACATTCAGACCTCCTTCGAAAGCTTTTGGCCATTCGACCTCCGCTGAAGGAGAGGTTGGATGGGTATAGTACAGGCGAAGTGGGGTCTGTCAGTGACTTGGGCCAGGCGGCGAAGGCGGCATTTAGGGTGTTGGTCGGAGGAACCAGGTCTTGGGCTGAGGCTGATCCCGTTTGGTAGGCATTTTAGGGTCCCTCCCTGCTGTTTTCCTGCTGATCAATATACTCTGTGTACTTGCTAGGTGGCGAAACTCTGTTGGACTTGGTATCTTCGTTGTGGTACGTATTATTCGTTTTGGAAAATCTCGTTCTGTTGTTGACACTATGTCTCAGGTAAAGGACTGTGTCAGTTTACTGCACCTCTACCTCACGAAACGCGAAATTCAGACCAGGAGGGTTAAGAACAAGTCCTTCAACGGAATTGACATCAGGGAGTTGGACCTGATTCTGCCACCTCCGATGACTTTGTTTTGAAATTTGTACAATTTCACTACGTACTGCGTCACCAATGATACTTGACATTTTCTTGCACATCTCAAACTGTGTCCTCGTACCCCGTTGGAGAGCGACGGCGTCATCCGTCAAGCCACCGATCATACAGTGAGGTCATAACGCCCCACTTTGAGGGATTTAACCACTGGAGAGAGGCTGACACCCTCCACCTACAGTTATGACCACTACCACTACCATGTCTTTAGGGGACGGTAGGATGTCCTTTCTTCTGGTTTCTTAACTTGACTTAAGGATTATCACGCGATGTTATCTCCAGCTAGATTTCCAGATCTGCACGAGGAGGATTCGATCCTCCCTCCGGCGACCAGAGAAAACCCTGGTCAGGTAATGTACCATGTATCTCTCCGGAAGAAATCCTTCGCTGATCTTCTCTTCACCAGGTTTATCCGAAAGTCAACCCCTCTTGTGAGCTGCTTTTGCAATCACCGCCTCCCGTTTTTTAATTTCTTCACCTGCCACCTAGCCACGGGAAATGGGCCAACGGGGAGTCGCACGGAGGATGGAATTTTCCCCAACAGCAACTACGGTAACCCTCACCACTTCCAGTCTGAGTTGAAGAGACTGGGTAACGCTCTAAATGACGTCATCGCCATGATCGAGCAGGAGGCCACCAACCCCGGTCGCACGGGAGATGAAGACAAGCTTTTGATGAAGTTCAAGGGGTGGAGACGAGAGTTGAGCGCAGTTCGAACCGGTACTGGAGATAGGATAGGACACAGGTTAGATATGGGTGACGGCGTTCCCGCTGAACTGGGCGGTATATTCGCAGATTGAGGTTTCCACTCTGTATGGGTGCAAGCAGAATAATGTCGCAATCATAACTTGGGATGCAAATTTTGGATTTCGTATTGAACTGTGGACCGGCAACCCACCTTAGTCGGGCGTGACAATTTCAAGTTGATTTTGAGTGAGGGGTATTCCGACCTCCCCCGCGGTACATCCAAGGCAAGGACGTTGGATTAAATGCACGGAAATAACTCACAACGCTGTTGCGCGCCCGTCACTAACATGGATTTTTTGGAGGGGCAGCACTCCACGTAAAACCTTTATCCTGGAAGTTGGAAAAGGAACGTCCATCCTCAGCGGTTGGGATACTCTCTAGATGTTGATTTTTACGATACTCCAGGTCGTCGAGCATCGCGTCTTACACTACACATAAATCCGTTAGCAAATCTTGCATTGATCTCGAGGTATGCATTTTTTGTCCGATATGGCCGAATCAGGTTGCATCGTCGTGTTTATCCCCCCCCGTCTAGGCGGCGTTTCTTCACTCGACTCGATCGCTGCGATCGAGAGGATTCCGAGGAAACCCTTGATTTCTGCCGTTTGAGGTACTTTCTCCCTGGAATCCTGTTATTGCATCAAACCTTGCTATGTAACCTCGCGGTACATGTTTTCAAGTGAGGTGTGGCACGTGGTAGTCCGGCGTTGTAACTTGAAGAGTTTAGCAGAACTGAATGTGTGAGAATTCCGGCGAAATCAAAATTTGGCAGGGGGTTGCCGGTCCACACCGTATTCACCTCCTTGGTTTTGGGCGTCGGTTTTGGCCCCAGCGCTCGTGAGAATCGTACTATCTCGGGTCCCTTACTACCAATAAGTCCGGCAGTGGCGATCACTGCAATGTCGAGAGGGGATGATTTATCCGTCGGCCAACTTTTGGCCTTGCTGAACAATAAGGTGCGGTATCTCTCCTCATTCGGAACCAAGTGTGAATCTACGGTGAGCAAATCCCCATTTACATTTGACCTCAGTTTCGACCCAATGATCTTGACGTCACTAGCTCGCAAGCGTCGATACAGAGCTACGGTCCACTGTCAACGCGATCCGACCGGTGAACCGAGTCCCAACCGAAGTCCTGACTGAGATATTCGCATACCTTCACCCTCGATTTCCCCAACATTATCTCCCATTGATCCGCGCAACGCACGTATGTCGTCATTGGAGGAACGTCATTTCGTCTACGCCGACCAATTGGACGTGGATAAACCCCAAGTGGGCTGAACTCCTCCCTCTCTTACTACGACTTTCCGATTCCGCGCCCATCGAAGTCGAGGCTTCAAGTCTCGAGAGCTTCAGCTTCGAGTTTGTGGATCTTCTTCTCCCCTACTGTGCAAGGATCGCCTCCTTCACTCTGGCGTTTTCGGCAGCAACTCGTGGCTACTGTTCCCAAGTCATCAGTAGGCTTCATCGCATGCCTAACCTCCGCCACCTCTCCATTCTCGCGGAACCCGGACTCACCCCCTACTGGCTACCTATCCTCACCAGAGGTATGCCCAATTTGGAGAGCATAACTCTATCCTTCTTCTCGTACGGCCAACAGGTTGCCCAACTCACTCATCTGACGACAATCAACATCACCGTTGAATATACAGCACTTGCGGACGTCGTCGGGTTGTTTGCGAATAACCCAAAGCTGAGGAACGCGGTTCTCTGTGGATCCTTTCGGGACAAGAGTTGTCAGCGACCGCACGGGGCCATCCGTATGGTTTCCTTACGACAACTAGATCTCCTTTCTTGGAGTGCAACCTCCCTCTTACCATTTCTTGCCTTGGAAAAAGGTGCTCACATTCGCGTGTTCGGCCCTTCCTCCATCCTAGAGACGGTTAGTGCTAGGAGCCTCTTCCCCTCGGACACCAAATTCCTGCCGAACTTGGTTAGCCTCAAGCAGCTCCGTTGGTACCTTATGACTCGTGACACGCTCATAGAGTTTACCGGTCCGAACGGAGCTTTCTCAATCCTTCTATCGCGACCAGACGTCCATATCTTCGACGCCGACTCGTTCCTGCTGGGAGAAGTAGAGGAATTCTACTGCGAATCCAGCAGTGCCCTGGGTCCGGCGATCAGCACAAACGATTTGAACCGGATTTTCGGAAACATGATCCCCGCTATGAGCCAGCTTCGCAAAGTCACTCTCGCCATGTGCACCAACTCCGTAATTCACGCCGCCCTCTCCAACTTCGACCGTGCCACTCACCTCAAGAGCATAACGCTTTCACACTGCGATCACCCTGATCCTACCCACGAAATATTTCACGCCCTCCTCCTCCTCGCGAAAGGCAGGATACCTATCGATGCTAAATTAGAGGAGATCCGTGTTATTTGTAGAACGAATGCTCAACGGACCGGATTCCTTGATCACAGGCTTTCAAAAGTGGTAAAGTCGTTTGCGTTGGTTCACCAGTCACCATGGGAAATCCGTCGGACGGATATCGAAATCCAACGCGGTTTCCCTGCGTCGATGCGGAAAACATACCCTCTGTATCTTTAAACCATCGTACAGACCCCCAGAGGGTTGGGTGTTACTTGCGGAGCGCACACTACATTCATAATCAAACGTTATTCCCTCGAATAGCACCCAGATACAATGGAACACTCCAGTAAATAGCTGTACAATAAATTCCAGATGCGGCAACTTCGTTGGTTATTTAGGTCAGGCTGCGACGATTTGTAAAGATGCAATTCTATAATACAGCAACGATGATTATGATTATCACCTTTTCGCGTGTCACGCTCTTACGGTACGGCTACACTAGATGGGTTAAAATGGGTGGTAGGAGGATGATCGGGGGATGGCAATATATTTATGGGATGGGTATATCGTGCAGGGGTATCGGCGGAGGGAA
>Ga0307512_10004689_pt1 | contig 14806 bp, 15 predicted proteins | sample 14_EM_MG_FD_200267 | JGI IMG/M metagenome (GOLD analysis project Ga0307512, IMG submission 200267) | Populus trichocarpa ectomycorrhiza microbial communities from riparian zone in the Pacific Northwest, United States - 14_EM | ecosystem: Host-associated > Plants > Roots > Unclassified | place... | reverse complement strand
GCCCAAGTCTTGGGTTGAGCGCTGGACTACGTTGGGCACAAGCGAGAGATTCTTGACCATCGTACGATAGTTGGTGCGCGAGAATTAGGATGTCAGTCGGCCCAAGTCAAGACGATGACAAAGTCGATCTACAGTAGTACTACGATAGTTTGGCAAATTGGCAACGTCTACGAACCCACACATGGCACATCCATTCGTAAGGATGAGACGGAACAGAACTCGTACTGTTAATGATATAAATTCATCTCTCTATAGCTAGTAGTGTACACCTTTGTGGTTGCATCCCAGCATTCCCCCAGAACCCTGGGATGCTGCCTTACTTGTATTGCGATATCCAGTGGTCGCACCACCTTGTCATTCTCCCCCAAAGACTGAAACACCCTCCAATAGACGATACCTTATGGCCTGGTGCGTACATTGGTTGTCACGAAATAATAGCATTAGGATAGAGAGGGAAGCGATGGTGATAAGTACTGAGCTGGCGGCGAGATAACGGAGAACAACAGGCGAGCATGCGATGGGTCAACAGTGCGTATCGTGAGTGTATCACTTGCGCGTGGCACGACGGACCAAACCTGCTATGAAGAGCGTGCCAACGGCCGCAGCACCACCAGCAATGGCCATGCCGATGTATCCTTCTGTGTTGGGATTCAACAAGCTTTCCACAAGGCATTATGAAGGGAGAGGGTGAAGGGACATACCACGCTTGACTGCCTTGTCGATGAGTGTGTCGAGAGACAGTGCCTGCAAGTTGGTTGGTTCCCGCTCTAAAAGCCGTGCTGCGTGCGGTAGCTCGATTATTGACGCGGAGCGGGTGCGAAGGATGATGGACTCTCACAGTTAAAGCTCTTCGCTTCGTCGAAGTTGCCCATTTTGTAGTGTCCGAGTGCTAGATAGTACAAGCATTCACGTCTCCGCGTAGGTTCAGAGCGGTAGATATCTGCGAGAAGAAAGGGGGTGTGTGAGACGATACGAAGACAAGACGGGGATAAAGGACGGCAACGCAACCTGCTAGGAGCTGTACGCCTTCTGCTTGGTGTTCGCGAATTGGGCTCTTTACAAGACCCCACGCATAGTTGAACTTCGTTTGAGTCGTGACGTGGGACTGAGCAACCTCCTTTTCGTACTGCGTACGCAGCACCTATCATACATGGAAGATTGTGTAGAATTCGGGGTTCAAGGCGCGTTCAGAAAGGATAGAAGATAATAGAGGCAGACCTGAAGCTCGTCAAACGTGAGGGAGACTTCCGCATCGGCGGCGTATGGGACATCTGCGGTTTTCATGTCGGTTGGCTTGTCGTGGATCGCAGCAGTGAGTGTCACAACACTGCAAGAGAGGGAGCGGCAGTGAGGGGTCCGTGGGGTCACTGTGGGGTCTTCTGGGCATTAGCCATGGGGTGTCCTGGGTCCGACTAACCAACTGCTTTCTCTTCAACTCCAACATGGCAGACGCAGTCCGTGAGTACATTACCATACGCCCACCTCTCAAGTCAGAATACACTAACAAGTAACTCTTTTACAGCTGATCCTTACGCTGGTGATAGAGGTGATTACCCCATTCCGCTCTTTTTCTTTACCTCGACACAACCCACTTATGGTGCATTCCACCCACGCACCAGCTAGCTAGCTTCGAGAATCCTTGTCCTCTTCGATTATTGCCAGTCGACCGGCGCACCTTCTACTAACAGACAGCTATCCAGCACAGTGCTCACCTCCTTTCTCCTCTTCCTTTTACAGAACGTTCTCATCACCATCATGGCGACTCGGAACGTCATCGCTCCTCTCGCCAAGACCATCGCGACCGCGAACGAGGTGATCGTGGGGACAGGGATAGGGATAGAGAAAGAGACCGTGGCAGGAGAGAGAGAGAGGACCGCGAGCGCTACTCTCACCGCGACCGGGAACGCCCAGATCGGGGTGACCGCGAAAGGGATCGCGACAGGGAACGCGAACGAGGCCGCTATCGCGAAGAGGGACGCCCGCGCTTTGAAGAAGAACGCCGACGAGACTACCCGCGCGAAGACGACCGACGTCGCCCACACGGCGGCCACGATGAGGGAAGCCCCTCTCGCGGTGCTCGCCGCGGCCGAGGTCGCGAACGTAATGGTGGTTCTCCAGAACGCCGCTCACCGACGCCCGTCGGTACCGTCCTGCTCTCGCAGCGCAAGCGCAAGGCCAGCGGTTGGGACGTTCATGCACCGGGCTACGAGCAGTATTCGGCTATGCAGGCGAAGCAAACCGGTGCGCACTGCCTTGGGTTTGAACACAAGAGTTGTGTGTATGAGAGCTAATGGGTAAACCGTGTTTTCAGGGCTGTTCAATCTTCCTGGCGCGAATCGTACGCAGATCCCACCCATCCTGGCAGTTCCTGGCCTTCCGCCCCCGATGCCTGTGCCTACGTTTGGGATGGGCATGGCAGTGAACCCTAACCTTTCTCGTCAGTCTCGGCGCTTGTACATTGGCAGTATCACGCCAGAGATCAACGAGCAGAATCTCGCCGATTTCTTCAACAACAAGATGACTGAGATGAAGATCGGTACTGGTGCTCCGGGGAACCCAGTCCTTGCCGTGCAGTGCAATTACGAAAAGAGCTATGCGTTTGTTGAGGTACTTTCTTTTTTCATGCGCATCTGCCATCTTTCATTGACTGAGGCTTCGTAGTTTCGCAGTGCTGAGGATGCTACCGCTGCGATGGCCTTTGATGGGATCATGTTCCTTAATGGCCCACTTAAGATTCGCCGACCAAAAGATTACGGTGGCTTGGAAATGCCTGCAACTGCTAGCTTCCATGTGCCAGGGGTCGTCTCGACTAATGTGCCAGACTCGGAAAACAAAGTATTCGTCGGTGGCCTTCCATCATACCTCAACGAAGAGCAGGTGATGGAGTTGCTGAAGAGCTTTGGCGAGCTCAAAGCGTTCAATCTTGTGCGCGATAATGGGACTGGGCCTTCAAAGGTATGTGCGCATTTGTCAACTCTGTTCCAATGGTTTTTGAGCTGGATTGGAATTCAGGGCTTCGCATTCTTTGAATATGTTGATCCTGCTGTTACGGACGTCGCCATTCCCGCACTCAGTGGTATGACCCTTGGTGATCGCCAGCTGGTCGTCCAGCGTGCCTCGGTCGGCGCCAAAGCCGGCCAGCCAGGTTTCCCCGACTTGCCGTATGAGCAGTTCCCAGCCATCCCGCGACCGATTATGCCGGCCGGCGACGTTTCTGAAAATGACGAGCGGGTTCTTCTCATGCTCAACATGGTCACGCCCGACGACCTCATCGACGATGAGGAGTACGCCGAAATTGTGGACGACGTCCGAACCGAGGTTTCCAAGTATGGTCCGGTCGAGGATGTGCGGATTCCACGTCCGGCCCATGGAAGGGGACACCACCCAAGCGACCAGGCGAATGGCGTTGGGCGCGTCTACGTGAAGTTTGTGGACTCTGTGGCAGCCGCGGCGGGCCTGAAGGCGCTTGCAGGTCGCTCGTTCGCGGGGCGGAGCATCATCGCGACGTTGCTTGGCGAAGGGAGCCAGACATCGCCACCGCTAGACGTGATCTTTGCGCCACAGCCGGATGCGGCACCTCCCCTCCCAATGGAACCGTGATGCGGGTATGTGAAAATGAAAGAAAAAGTGCATACGTGCTTTTTTTACCTCAGTTCCCTAGGTCGTTTCTCTGTACTTTTGTTCCTGCTTTTTGTCTTGTCCGGGCAATTATGCTTGTTGTCAGTCAAGCCCGCAATACAGTCCTCGTTCTTTGATTTGGCTGTTGGCGTGGATCTCGTTTAGCTGTGTGAGATTTTGAGGTATGTTGGTTTCCAACCGGATTGCCGAATAGTACTACTTTATATTATTAATAATCGACGCGTTTTGCACGTGTTCATGACCATCAACACTGAAACTCGCCTGTGCAGAGAGGTACCGAGTCTGCTGTTGTCCGTTCATGTTTTCGGCTACCCTCCTAACTATTCACGAAAGACCGTTATATTCTTGGGGGCTTACTACATCTAGTGGGACCCTAGTCAGTCATTCACGCATTTCACGCAGAGAAGACCCCTAGAAAACTATTGACCGAAACAAATGTGATCCACTCTCGCTCCCACTGTCGCCAGTGGACCGCCATCTGACAGCCCTACTGTACCCCGCCAAAGCCCGGGCCACAATCTTCGCTAAACTGAGCATCAGAAGAAAGTTTCCTTCCGGATCCTCAGCCACCCGTGCCCATATGTGGTGCGTCACCTTATGAAGACCTTAGAAAGTAAGGAGTTGGTGTGGTGGATAGAAGTACGTGCCACGGCACCATGACTCGGATCGCTGATGTCAGGTCCGAGTCTGGACTTCGATCTGGAGTCGGACGCACTAACGAAAGGCCGAGTAGCGCTGACTTCCTCGACGATTCCGAGATAAAGGCTCCTTAAGGTAGCTTCCCTTCCCCGCTGCCAGTGGGTGTGGTCCTGCTTTCACGAGACCAGAACAGTCCAAACACAAAGTCTCCAAACGTCTGGCATGGAAGTAAATACAGTCGGAACTATAAACACTCCACCAAAGAAGTCTTTCAAACTGTAGGACTGTGGTCACACATACCGAACTCCGAAGCGCCATGCACCCGCCCCTCGTTCAGTCGTATCCCTCTGGCATGCTGGTAAACCACCCCGCCTCCCTCGGCTGCATAAAAAAAAAAAGAGGGGGAAAGATTCCCATTTGATACTGTATAGCGCCCGTATTAATATAACACCACCGCCACCGGAAATGGGACACCAGTACTGCTCCAGAAAAAGTGCCAACAGGGACTATCAGCAGTCCCGACCGCCTTTCTCCCTTCACTGTTGGTCAAGAGCTGAAGCAGTACAGTACATGTCAAGCCTGTGCCTGTCGGACCTTTTGTTACTTTTTTCAGCAGACAATGGGGTGTCGATGACAAGCGGGCCCGGGATGTCACACACACTGGCAGTTCTGACAGTGTTCTGACACCTCGATGATCTTCGACTTCTCCGTAAACCCCTTAGCATCGAACGTCTTCCATCAGGGCGGGTTATCCGTATTTTGTTTGTATGCGTAGAAATATTTCTGTTAAGAACATTTTGGAGGACAAAACATATGTGGGACTGGGTGGGGAAAACCATTCTTGGTCCATTCCATTGTTAAATCATACAATCCCTACAGTTTACACCGACAGCGTCTTTCCCTTTCTGGACTTTTTATATACACACGCACGCATCGCACAGTAACCTCTAAAGCGTTTCTTTTAACTTCCACCAACATTGCGCTATCGACATTTATTCTGTCTTCGTCTTCTGCTCAGGCTCGATGTCCGATTGAGACCTGTCGGGTAGCAACGCTGCCACGTCGTCGATTTTCCTGAACTGCCACGGGAAGCGCGACGGGTACAAGAAGGGGCGCATGTCGAAGCCTGTGATGCGATTCGGACCACACAAGCGCGTTAGTAAAGGCACTACGTGACAAAAAATAATTAAATTGATAAACAACGTACGGTTGTCATCCGGGCTATACGCCTCCTAATGTGTTTCCCAACGAACATTAACAGCGTCAGCAAAAGAGGGAACGACAGAACGTACAGCGTGATATGACGGCGTGAGTGTCGTCATCTTGTGTCGGTTGCGCGCGTACTCAAAGTAGAACAACTTGACCTTCTCGGCGATCTGCCGAGGCGACAGCCGCGCGCCCCACTCGTGAACGAGCTTGGTGAAGATGCTGTAAGGCCCGCACTTCTCCACCTTGCGCAGCCGCCCAAACTCGGACAGCTCGTCATACGTCATCCCCATGTCGGCCTTCCGATGTGATGTGCGCGCCCAAGCAATTCATGTGAGCAACCCACAACAGAATCTGGTGGGAAAACCAATCACACCTCGTCGGCCTGTACATACGTTTCTGTAAGAGGCTCCAACTCGGCCGTGGGAACGGCGGTGATGAAGCTGCATAGTCAAAGGCTCGGATCCTCGTGCCGACAACGACTGGAGTAGGACTCCTTACCTCGAGAGAATGGGAAGCTGAAACTTCTCTTGCGCCCACGCAATGAATCGTTTTAGGTCCGTCTTGCTTATCCCTCCAATAGGGTTGACGTCCGCTGCAAGTCCGCGGCCCCGCGCACTTGGTAAGGACTCGGTCCAGAACAAAAGGAGCGAAGAAAGAGCCAAAACTGACCGGAAGAGCAGTCGTACTTGGTCAGGTACCCACGCAAGCTTTGCGTTCCGAATCGGCGCGTCAGAATGGAACGAAGAAGGCCATAGGTCCCCGCCGAGAGCGAGCACAAACGCACCTTTCGTCTACGTTCGCGCTTCCCAGCACGAGCAGCCCGCCGGTGCGCCCGCGCACCCACGGGAGGAGCTGCGCGAGGAAGTATGCGATCACCATGCGCAAGCGTGCCTGAATGTTCTGCAGCGCGAGGTTCTCTGCGTCGCTCCCGCCGTGCGAGCGGAATCGCGGCCGCACGCCCGTCACGACCTGGAAGAGCGTCCGGAGCGCCGTCACGATGGTGTCCATGTTTAGGTCCGTGTGATAGCTGAGGGCCTGCGTCAACCACCATCACACTATAGGGTCGTGGTGTGCCCTAAGAGGGGGGAAAGAGAGGAGGGACGTACCTGCCTATGGCCTCTGCGAGCTCCTTCGCGCGGGCGCGAGTCTCTGCGCTCGAGTTTTCCGTGCCCATATAACACGTGTGCAGGATCCGTCCACACAGTTCGCGCGCGTCTGTAGGAACATATTCTGAACCTTCGGGCTCGCCCACGATACGTCGCGCATCCGAAATCACCTGCTTGTCTGATCCACGACGCACCAGCGGGCATCAGCTATGACCACACACAGTCAGAGAGGGGCATCATACTCCCGTTGCGCGCGGCGTCGACGGCCAATCGGCACATCGAATAGACGATGACGGCGGTTGCGCAGCTGTCGATGCCACCGCTAAGCGGCAAGAAATACCCCTGCGTGCGTGAGCGGCGCAGGTAGTCCCAAAGCCAACAAGCGGGGCCCAGCCTGTTTATCATTACAAAGAACGAAGTGTAAGGAGGTGGGATGGAGAGGAACGGTGACTCACGCTATCTCCTCCTCGGGCGTATGGTACTTCACCTCGTTCGGCAACACCGCAGGCCGATTGAGTTCCTCGATCTCGTCAAACTTGCCGCTGGAGAGGGCGACAGGCGCTTCGATGCGGTGGTAGCGCTCTGCACCAGCAGCTTGCATGCTGCGACTGCTCTTCGCGCGGTGCGCGCGCACGTCTTCAATGTCAATTGTGGCTGAGACGACCTCGACGTCCGCGAAGGAGAACTGCGAGCCTTGTGCGATGATGCGCCCATTTAGTGCGATCATCGCGCAGCCGTCGTAGTACAGCCGGTCGCCATCGCAGCCTTGCTGGTTTGCGTAGAGATACACGCCGCCCAGCTACGTCAAATCAGCGCGGTGTCCTCCTTTCGAAGAGTAAGGGATGGCGGGTGGTGGTCACCTTGAGAGTGGCCTCTTTGATGAGCTCGACACGCCGGTTGAGCTTCCTGAGTTCGTGGTGACTCCCGCTCGAGTTTGTGAATATTTCGACGCCGTCGAGGCCCATGAGGATATGTGGGCTACAAACGAAATAAACGAATGAGATGCGTAGTGTCCTCCCTCTTTAACCGAAACAACCAAGTGGTGTACAGTACCTCGCTGGCGTGAAAAGCTCCTCGCACAGTTCGATTCCGATGCATGTATCGATCGTGCTGACGACACAGTCCCCAAACGGCACCTTAACCTATCTCCCCATTCCTCTTTTTTAAAAGGTGTTTGGTGGTGGGCCAAGAAGTATTTTGACGTACCTGGCCAGTAACGGCCTGCACGATGCGGGGCAGGTAGTGGTCCTCCCACTGGCGCGGCTTCATCCAAGGTGTGAAGTAACGCAGCTCGCGATAGTTGCCATCATTCGCGAGCCACATCTTTGGGCGAATGAGCAGGATCTTGCGGTTGTGGACGATCACGCGGCAGTTGTAAATCACGTTCTTGTGTATCACCGGCCTGTGCGTTGCGCACGTTATGAGACAAACACACAAACAAATGTAGGAGGGTGGAACGAGTAGTGGCATTGCTCGCAAAGCGAGTTATCACAAAAAAAGGGGGAGGAAAATGCACGTACATCCCGATATCGCAGAGAATGCCGAGCGTGTCGTCAGTGGAGAGTATGCTCGCCAGCACCTCCCACGAATGCAGCACCGTGTCACCTGCATATATATGTATCCATCCGTCAACATCAACATCATCCACCATTCTGCGTCCAAACACAGAAAACTAGGGAAGGCAACCGGGCCAACACGACAAAGCATGGCACAAGAAAAAGAGAAAAAATTCTCACCTTCGAGAAAATGGTCCAGACATCCATACCCGGGTATCTCAAGTTCGGGCCCAACGCGCACCGTAGCCCCGCGCGCTCTGGCGATGGCGATGCTCTCCAGGATACGTTCCATATTTCCCTATTCGACACCCACACAGATACGTGCATGCATGCCCGCGCAAAAAGCGATGCAGTCAGTCAGTCAGTCAGTCAGTCAGTCAGTACATGCTAGCGAGAGAAAGCGGCTAGGCGCACCTGGAAATCCATCGCCCACTGATTCAACGAGCTATTTTGTATGATAAAGAGAAAGCGAGAGAGGTTGTGGTGGAGAATGAAGGGACATTACCATCTGGAAGCGATGGAGGGGCAGGCATGTGGGGATACGAAGGCGCGATCGGGGAGCGGGTGCCAGTACGAATGCCAAGCGATTTGGGGGGGTTGGTTACTGTAAGTTAGCACACCACACAGAGACACGCGACGGGACGGGGAGGACCATGCGGGAGAAGGGGAAGACAACTGCTGTATGCTCACGTTGCAAGAGTGATCAAGTGACCCATCCTCTTTCTCTTCTTTCACAATAAACCAAAATTAAAAAAACTTGTAGCGCGATCGATGCTTGTGAGGGAGATACACCTCGTTAAGTTTGCACGTTGGTCCGAGTCGTCGCTGCCAGCGATCACGGAACACGGAAGGTCCGGGCCGATGTATGAACGCCACTAAAAGTTAGGACGCCACTGATATAAGCGGCGCTCGTCGACAAACGTGCTAGCAATCTCATCGCCACAAGTCGCTGAATACAGTAACGCCGAATCTCGGGTATTACCCGCGATCCAGAAAAAGTCTCCTCTGTACATCGACCGCGAAGAACTGAATTTCTCGGCCCTGCACCCAAGGACGCCAACTTTGGGTGGTGAATTAACTTACTGAAACCGAAACTCAAAGCTGAAACTGATAATGTTTTCGTCTCCGCTCATATCGTACCAAGTAATACAGCAACTAGGTGCTAAGTAGTAAAGTAAGAACAATCGAAACAACCATTGAACATAAGCATAAATAAGGCACAGCATTAAAAAAAAATGTCTCCAGAAAAGAAAAGAAACTGAAACCGACGTGCAAAATCTGTTACCTCCAGTACGGTGCCGAGTCCCGACGTCCAGGCGATCCAGACGATGTACCCCGCCCTCCCCGTCCTCCCCATCCAGTATCAGACATCCGCCTATAGTCACCTCTACCATCCTCACGCCCTCCATTCCCACTTCCAACCCCGCCGCCCCTGCGCCCTCCCCCACGTCCACGCCCGCGCGACGACTCGTCCCGACCATAGTACCCACCGTGGCGCGCACCACCACGCTCGCGTTCATCGTACCCACCATAGGGCTTCTGCATCGGCATTGTTTGCGTCGGTGGCTGGTGCTGCTGCTGCGCACCCCAAGGAAGCGGTGGCCCTGGAACATGTATAGGTACCGGTCCTGGCGGCAGGGGGGCTTGCATCGGTGGTGGGGGTACTGAAGGAACGGGAGGTGGTGGCAGCCCAGAGGGTGATGGGCCTTGTGGTAACTGCGGCTGTTGCTGTAGCGCAAGTAACATCGTTTGAATCTGGTCTGGACTGAGCGATGCAACCTGTGCTGCTAGTTCCGCCGCTGATGCTGGCGGGATGGAAGGTGGTACCGACGCAGGCGTGGTTGGCGTGACTGATGCCGGTGCGATGGGAAGATGGGACAGCGCGGCGGCTAGAGCAGCGGGTGCTGCGTTAGGCAAGGCAGCGCCAGCAGGCATGATGCTCGCCAGGGCAGATGCGAGGGCAGGTGGTAAGCCTGACGGGTGTTGACCTTGTGGCGGCGCGAACGGCAATGGCTGTCCTGCATGCGTGGGTTGGGAATGTGGAAGAACCGACGTCGCCGGTTGGGGTGGTGGCGGCAGTGGTGCCAGCGGCGGCAGTGCGGTCAGTTTGCCGCGGTTGAGAACCCAAATCCCGACGAGACAGTCTTCGTTCCGTGTTGCAGGAAGGTGCAGATCATCAAGGAGCTCAATGTATTCGGGCAGTGTGTGAGAACTCTGCAACGGAATGACGTAGAGTTCTCGGCCCCAATCTCGTCCTCTCGAGCCCCACGGGAATATCAATCCATGACGGCTGTTCGTTCATATCAAAAAATGATTCAGTAACGTGCGATGAGAAAAAAAAAAAGTGAACGGCAGATAGTGACGCACTCCTTATTAATGAGAAAAGTGGAGATCGTCTTGAGCGCCGCCATATCAGCACCGGAAACGGGCGTCCAAGCGACTGCGATCAGCTCTTTTGCCGAGTTGAGCCTCGACGCGAGCAGATACTGGGCCGAGTTGCCCACCGCCACGCGGCCATCGATCCTGAGGTGGTCGAGGGGGAATAATGTCCGCCAGAGCGGTGAATCAGACGCGAGGCCGCGTCCGCCGATCTGGCGTGCGACGACCCTGAGCTCTTGCGGTACGCTCGAGTCGACTGGCATGCTGATCTGTCCAAGAACCGTTCAACGTTCGTCCTTCTCTGACTCTCAGAGAAAATGAAAGACGCCGACTTACGATACCGCTCCAAACGTGGGGCAACCCTTCGAAGACAACCTGCGGGTCTGGCCGCGAAGCCAGCCCGGCCGTTTCCTTCTCTTTGTCCCTTTCTTTGTCCTTCTCCTCTTCCTCTTGACCCAAGAACATGGCAAAATCCAGATCGTCTCCACCTTCACCCTCGTGCTCCGCTCCTCCGCGTTCTGTCCCACCCTCGTATGCCAGTTCACCCCCACGTGAAGAGACTTCCTCGGCGGGAGGCGGGGGCGTGCCCAGGTCCATCGCATCTCCGCCGTCATTTGCATCCGTGCCCTCTCCTGAAGCACTACCATCTTCATTGGGTGGAGCCGGCGCTGACCACAGCGCATTCAAGTCGAACGACGCACGTGGAGGCATGTCCGGTTTGCTCGGCGCGAAGGGAGAAATCCCAGTAATCGCTGTCGACACTCCCTGCTGTCCTTGCCCCTGTCCGGTTGCGGACGATTCGCTCGAGGACGCGGGCAAGTTGGGTGCCACAGGAGAGGCAATAGGAGCTGACGCAGAATCTGAAGGTTCATCATCCATGTGGATAAAGTCGCCCAAGTTGAGCTCTGTGTCCATTGTGGGCGCCAAATCGGGCGCCTGTGTGGTTGGTACAGGCGGCGGTGCGCCCCAAGAGGCCGGGGCCGCACCTGAAGCGGAAGAGGGGACGACGGGAGATTCCGGTGGGGCAGAGGCAGAGGGCGGGTTCGAGTGCATATGCGATTGTGGTTGGACGGTGCGAAGCCTAGCGAGGCGCTCGCGCTCGCGCTCCTGTTCGGCCATCTCCTGTTCTCGTTCACGCTGCTTGGCGACAAGCGAGTCTTCATTGACGTCTTCGATGTCCTGCAGTCCCTTGTGCGTGATCTTGGCGCGCGGGACGGTCGCCTTGACCAGAATCGAGTGTTCAAGGGCTTCCTGCTCAGCCTGTTTGATCGATTCCTGCTGTTCTTGAGACGCGAGTTCCGTGGATGACATCGTCGCGAGTTTTGTGGGTGCGACTTGCCCAGAGGAAACGCGCTTATGCAACACGGCACGATCGGACTGCTGTAAATTGAAAATAAGAGTACGAAAGCGCTCCCTGAATAGAGACAGTAAAAGATGAAGGCATCGTTGTCAGTAACAACTTATGAGCTAACGGTTGAAAAACGTACTTGTACTTTACGCCTGCACCCAATTTGCCATGCTTGTCCGACTCCGCATACGTATCGAACGCCGCTTGCTCAAGTTCTGTCGCAAAGGCCGTTGCGCGTTCCCGTACTTGAGCCTTCTCCTCCTCGGTCAGCTCCTCGAGTTTTCTTTCCACCATCACCTTTTTGCTTTCCTCCTCCTCTTCGGCTTTGCCTTCCTGCTGTATGTGCGGGTACTGCATATATATGCCCGTGAACATCTCGGTAAACTTGCCGAGGCAGTACTTGCGCGCGGGGTCATCTGTTGCAGAAGTGGTGGTAGAAGTTGATTCGGCACGCTTGCGCTTCGCCACAGCCGGCGCTGCCGCTGCGCCCGTGGCACTGATGGACTGCTTGCGCTTGAGTCTGCCTGGTGGTGGAGACGTGGATGTGACCTTTGCTTTTGTCGACGTGACGCTTTTGCGGCGCAGATGCGCACTCGTCGCAGTAGCCTTTTCCTCTCCACCATCCTCTTCAGAGTCGGACGAGGAAGCTGTAGGAATGCGCCTGTTGTTCGCACGCTTTTGGAATAGGTTATGGTGAGAACGTTGGATCCTTGTGGTAGGCGGCGCGCGATGACGCACCTTCCGCTTGTGCCCGTTCCCCGCTGCATCCTCGCGACGGCCGCCTTCCTCGACGTACTCGTCACCACTTCCGTCATCACTTGATTCTGATAACTCCGCGGGGGATAGCCGCTGCCGTCGTTGCTTCCACTCGGGCCCCTCGACCTCCCCCGCCTGTGCGGGCTCCTCTTCCGGCTTCGTCTGCGTCTTGACCGTTCCCGATGGCTCCTCGGTTGTAACGTTCTCAATAGGTTCGAGCGCCTCGAACCCCTCCCATTCCACTATCAAACTCGAGTCAGCACTGCTCTCTCCCAGGGTGCGGAGAATAAAAAAGATGGGGCACAGGTAGGAAGAAAAACCGTCAGAAACGACTTGAAGTCGGAAAGAAAAGAAAGGAAAGGCAAGACTGCCTGCAGTCTTGGCGTGTGGTCTCACATTACATATGCGTAGTGGGGTGGCATGTCTGACCACGCTGATACCAGACGGTATCATTCAGAAGTCGGTATATGCAACTGGCACTGGCAAGCGTGGGGCACATGCAGCTCAGGCTGGCGCAATGGCAGCGTACCGGTACCAAGACGTATTGGGACGAACACGGGTACCAGCAGACGTAGATGTGAGGTTGTTACAAGATGGAAGAGTACAACAATACGGAAGCAGAGAGAGGGGTAGTGGGAGTTGCCGCTCACGGGTCGTCTTCTGATACTTACTCACTGTACGCCTGCCAGTCTTCTCCTGACATGAAGGACACACATACACCACTAAGAGATGGGATATTAGTCCGGCGTAATTGATGCACGTGAAAATGAAAATATGACTCACTTATCTCACTCGCGTCGTCTTCACTAAGCTGGACACACCGGAAGTGATACCTAGTTGGATATGTATGAGCACCATTCGAGCAAAGAGGAAGGAAGAAAATGAGGAAGGGAGAGTGGCACTGACCATTCGTCACAGGTCCCGCATTGAACCATAGGGGTTCCGTCATCCACCCCACGACACGAACAAAATTGCTCCTCTACTTTCTTTGCCTTTACATTTCGAGCAGGCTTTTTAGGGGCAGCTTTCTCCTTAGCCTTCATTGATGGTGAAGGGAGGGAAGCGTTGTCGTTCTCTTTATCTGAGGGTTGCGTGGCTACCTTGCGTGAGCGAGTTGTACGCATGTTGGCGGCAGCAGCTGCCGCTGTTGCAGCTCGAGTTGGCATGGGAGCTGTTGTTTGAATGTACAACAGAGTCAGGAGGGAAAAAAAAACTTTTTTTTTCACAGAAATCTGACAATGCCTGTGACCGTCGTCGTGGTCGTCGTGGTCGTCGGGTGTGTTGAGGAAAGAGAAAAATAATTCGTTATCGATCGTTGTCTCGATGACTGCGGCGCGGCGGACGTTTGCCGAACACAAAACAAACAAAGTTTAAAGCCAGACACCATTCTTCCGCTCCCACGCCACAACCACCCACTTTCGCCCCTGCCCCTGGATGGATGGCTCTTTGGTTCCTTCACCGAGTCACAAGGCAAAAAAGTCGAGTTAATGCGATAGGTCGAAATAACAGAAAACCGCCACCGATAAGCCCCCGAGCTTCTCCACTTCTGTGCGGCCCATGCACTTCTCCAGTTATACTAACCCTCGTACGATTGATCCTGGTCAGTGGTTCTTGAGACATGCGACACCCTGACCTCAAGTTATGTACTCGCCGAAGCAACGCATAGGAGATCCGTTCCTCAGTCGGGTCCAGTATAACTGTGATAGTGGGTTTTCGGAACGCTCGGGAGCGATTAGTTGCACGGTTGTCATCAAGGAATCTTATTGGCGCTTCGCGACACTCCACACATCATGCGGATTCCAAGAAAGAATTCTGTTCATCTTTGGTGATCCAAAAGGTGTACCGAGAAGACGTCACGACGTGAAGAATACGTTCCTCTAACTGAAAGTGTGAGTATGTTCACACCCAGGCTTACTGCGCACTGCATCTCTGTAGGACGGCGGGACTAGGGCTTCCCAAGTATAGTCCACGAGGCCGTCTCCACAGCCACAATCAAGGTTGGTCCGGCCGTAGTTATTAGGATGACCACATGCCCCGCTGCCAATCGTGGAACCCTCTACACGTGATCGTGGCGTACTCCACACGTGCTCGTACGCCGATATTTTCGGCCGTGGGCCGTACAGTATTGTGGTGTAGGGTGGAACACAGAAAAGGTACAGGACAGAATCAAGAAA
>Ga0307512_10004688_pt1 | contig 14809 bp, 12 predicted proteins | sample 14_EM_MG_FD_200267 | JGI IMG/M metagenome (GOLD analysis project Ga0307512, IMG submission 200267) | Populus trichocarpa ectomycorrhiza microbial communities from riparian zone in the Pacific Northwest, United States - 14_EM | ecosystem: Host-associated > Plants > Roots > Unclassified | place... | reverse complement strand
CCGGAACCGCGGCCGGTGGCCGCAGCCGGCGCGGGCGGGCGACGGCCCGGACCGCCAGCGCGCCGACGAGCCCGGTGAAGGCCACCGCGAACACCGCCAGCCCGGGCATCGCCGCGCCGACCGCGGGCCCGGCGACCGTGACCGCCGCCACGACGGCCCCGGCCACCAGCGCGAGCACCGGCCAGCCACCGGCCGGCGGCAGCCACAGCGTGGCCCGGACCCCGCTGATCGCGAACCGCCACCGGGCCGACCGGCCCGGCACCTCGGCCAGCTCGGCGGTCATCGCCAGGCCCCACTCCCGTCGGCCGTCCGGGAGTGCCGCCACGGCGGCCGCGAGCAACCGCGCCGGTGGATCCATCGCGGACATCCGCGCGCCGGCCCCGGGCCACCAGTGGCGCAGCACGATCCGGGCGGCGAAACTCCACAGCAGTGCCAGGAGCGCCATTCGCACGGCGGCGCCGAGGGCGAGCTCCGGCCCGGGCAGCGGGTCGGCGGTGACCAGGGCGACGCCGAAAGCCAGGGCCCACAGCACCACAGCTGCCCAGGTCGCGACGGTCTGGAAGCCGCGTTGGGTCCACCTCATGCGCCCTGCCACCCCACCCTCGGCTCGGGGCGCCGGGTAGCCGGCGCGGGGGCGCGGGTGACGGCCAGCTCGGCGGCCAGCTCCCGCCCGGAGCCGGTCAGCCGATAAAGGTGGCGGGGTGGCCGGCCGGCGGGCACGTCGCTGTCCCAGGCGGTCTCCAGCAGGCCCCGGTCGGCGAGCCGCATCAAGATCGGATACATCGAGCCGGGCTTGATGTCCAGCTGCTGGCACAGCTGGTAGCCGTACTGCCAGGCGGCCGGCTGGTCGGCGAGGGCCAAGACCACCGCCACGGTCTGCGCGGACGGGCGCCGGGGACGAGTCATGGGCTAACTCTATATAGCTAGAGTTATGTTGTCCAGCGTGGTCGTGGGCCTAGGGAGTGGCGGTCAGGGGGCGGACCCGGGTGAGCAGTTCGGCGAGGAACAGGTCGGGCCGGGCGAGCATCGACATGTGCCCGGTGCCGGGCAGGCGCACGAATTCCTTTGCCGGTGCGTCGACGGCGCCCAGATACTGCTCGGCGAGCGACGGCGGGGTGTGCAGGTCGTCGTCGCCGTGCAGGAGCAGGACGGGCACCTCGAAGCGGGTGCCGAGAGTTTCGGGGGTGCAGGACATGGTCTCGGTGAACAGGCGAGGCGGCAGGAAGAGGGCACCGAGGGCGCTGCGGTAGACGTCGGCGAGCGTGTAGGTCGGCCAGGACAGCACGGTCGCGGGAGCGCTTCGTTGCCAGGCGCGCTGTTCGGGATCGGTCGCCATGCTCCAGCGCAGTTTGGTGATCCAGGTCCGGGCGTCGCGGTACGGCGGCACGAACCGCTCGAGGGCCTTGACCGCTTTCCGGTTGCCCGCCGCGCGCGCTCGCTCCAGCGCCATCCGATGGGTCAGCTGCTCGTTGCGGGCCATGTCGACGATCTGCCCGGTGCCGACGTAGGCGTGCAACAGGTCGGGCCGGCGCCGGGCCATCGTGACGCCGACGATGCTGCCCTGCGAGTGACCGACCAGGATGACCTTGTCCTGACGCAGGTGCCGGCACAGGAACTCGACGACTTCGATGCCGTCGTCGGCGAGCCGGTCGAAGGTCCACGTCTCGTTGCCGGCTTTGCCGTTGCGTCCACGGGTCCGGCCGACGTCCCGGCGATCCCACAGCACGACGGTGAAGTGCCGCTCCCAAGACTGCAGGATCGGGGTGAACGGCTCCATCGGCAGGCCCGCACCGGCGGCGATCAGCAGGACCGGGTTGCTCCGGTCCAGGCCCCGGATCTGGATCCACTGGTCGACACCGCCGATCCTGAGGTACCGCCCCTCGGCGATGCCGGCCGGCATGTCGATGACGAGCGAGCGGGCGACGCGGCGTTGGCGCAGCTTGCGATAGGCCAGGACGACGGCTGCCGCGAGGGCGGCACTTCCGAGGACGACACCGATCATGACCTTCTCCTTTTCGGGCTCGGCCGGCTGGGGTCAATATGAAGAAACTGACATGTAGATTTCTACATGTCAAGCTCTACAGGTACGCTGACCGGACCGACCGGGAAGGCCGCCGATGTCATTGCGCTACGCCCTGCTTGGACTGCTCGCCGAGGAGCCGGCCAGCGGATACGAGCTGACCAGGAAGTTCGAACGCGCGCTACAGCGCTATGCCTGGCACGCCCAGCACAGCCAGATCTACCCGGAGCTCAGCCGGCTCGCCGGCGACGGGCTGATCGCGGTGGTCGCCGAGGGCGCTCGCGGGCGGCGGACGTACGCGATCACCGAGAACGGCCGCGCCGAACTGCGCAGTTGGATGCTCAATCCCCCGGACGTGTTCGTCGTCCGCCACGAGTTCGTGCTGCGCCTGTTCCTGCTGTCCACACTGGAGCCCGACGAAGCGCGAGCCCTGCTGCGCCCGGTGGCCGAGGAGAGCGCCCGGGAGCTGGCGGCCCTGCGCGCCGCGATCGAAACGGCCGACGCCGGCACACCGCCCGGCGAGGGACCCGCGATGGGCCGGCTGGTCGCCGAGTACGGCCTGCGTTCCTTCCAGACCATGCACGACTGGGCGCTGTGGGCGCTGAACCGGATCGACCAGTCCAAATGAAGGGCTTGCTGGTGATCGTGGGCGCGGCTCTGCTGCTGCTGGCGATCGCCCTGCTACTGGGCCGCTTCTGGGAACGCGGTCGGCTGCGGGAGCGCTACGAGGGCGTCGTGGTGGGCAAGGAGACCGGGCTGCACCAGATGGTCGAGGGCCCGAGTGAGACGCTCTGGATCCTGGAAATCCGCGACAAGACCGGCAAACAGTACCGCCGGCTCGTCAGCGCCGAGTTCTACGAGCAGGTCCGCGCGGGCGACCGGGTCCGCAAAGACCCGGGCTCCGAGATCCGGCTCGATTGAAACGCGTCCCACTCGGGATGAGCCGGAAAATGGGGCGAGCGGGCGTGACAACGGCATTACGATGCCCGGATGACGGAGAGCGGCGTACCGCGTAGCGTGCGTGTCGCGGCCAGGCTTACCTGGGCGATGGCGCCTGCCGGTCTTTTTCTCGTCGTCGCCGGTTTGCTGGACCTGCACTGGTGGGGCACGCCGTCGGCGGCCCGGCTGGTCGATCTCTTCGCGCAGATCCGGATCGAGCGTGGATTCCAACCCCCGGCTCTGCTGCGCAGCCGGGAGAGCGCGGTCGAGCTGGTCGTCATCGGCGCCGTCTGTTTGGCGTACGCCGTGCTGGCGCCCTTGATCCACAAAGGGCGGCGGTGGGCGCGCACGGGTGCGCTGGTGCTCGGCTTCGGCACGTTCCTGATCGGGCTGGTCAGCATCGGCGCCGACGCCAGCCAGCCGGTCGACCTGCGGGGCTATCTCGACGCGCTGGCCCGCTCGGCCGCCGGCGGCCCGATTCCCGAGATCCAGGCGCTGGTCTATCCGGGCTGGTACGCCTGGTTCGAGGACCTTGCGCAGGGGCTGCAGGTGCTGGTGTCGTTCGCCGCCGCCGTGGCCCTTGCCGGCGCGGTGGTCTGGCATCCGGACTATTTCGCCAGCAAGAAGGCGGCGGAGGTGACCCCGGACGCGTGGGGCGCCGCCATCACCCGGATCCACCAGGAGACCGTGCGGCGGCGGGACCAGCCCGGCGAGCCGCTGTAGGCGGGACGCTCACGGCGAGTGGCTGACCCGCTGGAAGCTCTGCGTGGACACCTTCTCGTTGCCGTAGGTCGTGAGCCGGGTCTCGCTGCAGATGTACGGAAGGTCGTACGACGAATTGACCCCCTGGTTGAACGGCCTGACCTTACCGTTGCGGGTGACTTTGACCGTCTTGTTGCCGGTTATCTCGCTGGTGTACATCCGGCCGTTGCGGGTCTCCGTGTACGACTTCTCGACGCCGCGGAACAGCTCGGACCACTTGGCGCCCCCGATGGTCGCGGTCAGCGGTGCGGCCTTGGCGTAGTTGTCGACAGACTTTCCGTCCGGCCAGATCCGCGTCACCACACCACCGGAGCTGGTGAATCGGCGTTTGACCCCGTCGATGGTGTTGACGAGCTGCATCGACGTCATTCGCCACGTCCCCACCACGCAGGAGTCCAGCGACGGGTTCGCCGGCGCGGATGCCGAGGGGGCCGCCGGCTTGACCGACTGGCCGGCGGCGCGGGCCGGGCTCGCGCCGGAGGACGCGGCGAGGGCATCGCGGTTGGTCCGGCTGTCGTCGGATCCGGGCCAGACGGTCCGCAGGATCCCACCGGCCAGCAGCACCGAGCCGACAGCGAGGGCGGCGAGCCACACCGTCCTGGGCCGGGCCGTCCGGGGTCGGCGCGCCGGCTCCGGATACGGCGCCAACGGCACGGCGACCGGGACCAGCGGACTGGCCGCGACATCTACGGTTTCCGCGGCGATCGTCGCCGCAGCGACCGTTTCCGCGGGGACTGTCACCGCAGCAACCGTTTCCGCAGGGACCGTGGTCCCAGCGTCCACCGCCAGCACGGTTTCGTCGGTCGACGCCGGTGCGCCAGCCGACGCCGATGCGCCAGTCGACGCGGATGCTGCAGACGGAGCCGATGCTGCAGACGGGGCCCGTGTGGCCGGTCTCGGGAGCGGTCCGGGCTGTTGGTGGGCCGTGGGCGCGGCGATGGTGGGCGACGGCGCCGCCACGGTGCCCGGCAGTCCGTCCAGGGTGGACTCTCGCCGCCGGGACTGGGCGGGCCACCAGCGCGGCCTTCGCCCGCTTTCAGCCGGTCCGGCGGGTTCGGCCGCACCGGCCACGTTGGCCAGCAGCGTGCGGGCCTGCTCGGTGCCGAGCCGGCGCGCCGGATCCTTGTCCAGCAGGCCCTTGATGACCGGCCAGAGCCGGCCGGCGTGCGCCGGTGGGGCGGGCCGGGTGGTCAGCACGGCGGCGAAGGTGGCCTGGGTGTCCTCGCGCTGGAACGGGGACCGGCCGGTCACCGCCGTGTAGAGAGTGACGCCGAGGGCCCACAGGTCGGCGGCCGCGGTCGCCGGCTGGCCGTTGATCCGCTCGGGTGCCAGATACGCCGGCGAGCCGACCATCTGCCCGGTCGCGGTCAGCGCGGTCGCGTCGTCGATCGCGGCGATGCCGAAATCGGTCAGCACCACCCTGCCCGCGTCATCGAGCAGGATGTTGGCGGGTTTGACGTCGCGGTGCGCGACGCCCTCGCGGTGCGCGGCCCGCAGCGCGTCGAGGACCTGCAGCCCGATCTCCGCGGTGCGCCGCTCGGTCAGCAGGCCGTGCTCCTGGATGGCCTCCGCGAGCGAGTGCCCGTTGATCAACTCCATCACGATCCACGGCCGGCCGTCGTCGAGGACCACGTCGTACACGGTGACGATGCCGGAGTGACGCAGCCGGGCGGCCGCCTGGGCCTCCCGCAGCGCCCGCCGCAGCAGCGGGTCCGCCGGATCGACCGGCTCGTTCCCGGCGCTCGGCAGCCAGACCTCCTTGATGGCGACGTCCCGGCCGAGCAGCGTGTCCTGCGCGTGCCAGACCGCGCCCATCCCGCCCCGCCCGACCGGCCGCACCAGCCGGTACCGGCCGACGACCACCCTTGCCGTCCCCTCGGTCATACCGAGAATCTATCGGCAGCGGGCGACAGTCCACTCAGCACTCGATGACGTTGACCGCCAGCCCGCCCCGGGACGTCTCCTTGTACTTGTCGCTCATGTCCGCGCCGGTGTCCCGCATCGTCTTGATCACGTTGTCCAGCGACACGTGGTGCACGCCGTCGCCGCGCAACGCCATCCGGGCCGCGGTGATCGCCTTGACCGAGGCGATCGCGTTGCGTTCGATGCACGGGATCTGCACCAGGCCGCCGATCGGGTCGCAGGTCAGCCCGAGGTTGTGCTCCATCGCGATCTCCGCCGCGTTCTCCACCTGCTCGGGGGTCCCGCCGAGGACCGCGGCCAGCCCGGCGGCCGCCATCGAGCAGGCGGATCCCACCTCGCCCTGGCAGCCCACCTCGGCACCGGAGATGGACGCGTTCTCCTTGAACAGCGCGCCGACCGCGCCCGCGGTCAGCAGGAACCGGACGATGCCGTCGTCGTCCGCGCCCGGCACGAAGCGGGTGTAGTAGCTGAGCACGGCCGGCACGATCCCGGCCGCGCCGTTCGTCGGCGCGGTGACCACCCGGCCGCCCGCGGCGTTCTCCTCGTTGACCGCCATCGCGAACAGGGTGACCCATTCCAGGTTCGGCGCGCCCTCGGTGGCCTCGAGCTGCCGGCGCATGCTTGTCGCCCGGCGCCGCACGCTGAGCCCGCCGGGCAGCACGCCGTCGCGGGTCGAGCCGCGCTCGATGCAGTCGTGCATCACCCGCCAGATGTTGAGCAAGCCGTCCCGGATCTCGGTCTCGGTACGCCGGGCTTGCTCGTTGGCCAGCATCACGTCGGCGATCGACAGGCCGGCCTCCGCGGTCCGCACCAGCAACTCCAGGGCGGTCCGGAAGGGGTACTTCACCGGTTGATCGATGCCGGCCGCCGGCGCGGCCCCCGACTCGGGCTCGGAAACCACGAACCCGCCGCCGATTGAGTAGAACGTCTCCTCCGCCAGCACGCCGCCGGCCGGGTCGTAGGCGGTGAACCGCAGGCCGTTCGGGTGGTAGGGCAGCTGGACGCGCCAGTTCAGCACCAGGTGCTCGTCCTCGACGAAGCGGATGTCATGGACCCCGTTCAACGCGACCCGCCCGTCCCGCCGGATGCCCGCGACGATGCCGTCCACCTCGTCGGGGTCGATCACCTCCGGCGCGTGGCCGGTCAGTCCCAACAGGACCGCGCCCGGCGTGCCGTGGCCCGGGCCGGTGGCGGCCAGCGAACCGAACAGCTCGGCGCGCACGGCCTCGGTGCGGCCGAGCAGTCCGCCGGCGGCCAGCCCGCCGACGAACGTCCGGGCCGCCCGCATCGGCCCGACCGTGTGCGAGCTGGACGGTCCGATGCCGACCGAGAACAGGTCGAAAACACTGACTCTCATCGCTGTTCGAGTCGATCCTCGTGGCGATCTTCGAGCGTCGCGTCGAACAGCCAGTCCGCCAGGTACGCGGCGAACGACGCGCGGACCAGCACCCAGAACTCGCCGGCCGGGAGCGCCAGCAGGATCACCGGTGCGTGCGCGAGCATGGTCTGCGCGCACGCGCCCGCCGGGAACCGGCTCGGGTGCAGGTCCAGCGAGCAACCGTGGGCCAGCACATCGCGTACGCGGGAGCCGCCGAGGAGCAGGGTGGTGCGCTGCGCGGAGACGTCCACAACGGACGCGTGCTCGGTGCCGATCGCGGAGCGCAGTTGCCCGGTCAGCTGCTCCGCGGCGCCGGGCGGGGCGACGACGAGCCACTCGTCCGGGCCGAGCCAGAGCACGGTGACGTCGCCGGAGCGGGCGCTGGTGCCCGCTTCGGTGGGCAGCGCGAGGCCGAGTTCCTTGCCGACCGCGTCCGCGATCGGGCTCTCCGGGTCCAGCCGCAGGTTGATCTGGGTGCGGAACGGCACTTCGGCCATCGTTATCGCGCCACCGGCCGCACGGGTCGCCTCGGCCAGCAGGTCCGTGGCGTCGGCCAGGGGGGTCCGCCGTGGTTGCTGCTCAGCCATCCCGCCGTGCCCCTTCCGGGTCGTAGAGAACGGAGTCGGTGATCGTCACCGGCACCAGGTCGTCCCCGACCGGCGCGTAGACCCGCTGGCCGACCATTTCCCGGCCGCCTGTGATCAGGGCGAGCGCGAACGGGCGGCCCAGCGCCGCGCTGTGATACGCGGAGGTCACGTGGCCGAGGGTCGGCACCGGCGGCTCCGGCAGGGTCCCGGTCGCCACCAGGTGGGCGCCTTCCGGCAGCAGCGTGCGGCCGTCGTCGGCGAGCAGGCCGACCAGATGCTTGCGGTCGGTGCGGCTGGTGTCGGCGCGGCTGAACGAGCGCTTGCCGACGAAGTCCGCCTTCTTCTTCGAGACCGCCCAGCTCAGGCCGAGATCCTGCGGGGTGACCGTGCCGTCGGTGTCCTGCCCGATGATCGGGTACCCCTTCTCGGCGCGGAGCACGTGCATGGTCTCCGTGCCGTACGGCGTGATGCCGAACCCGGCGCCCGCGGCGAGGACCGCGTCCCAGAGCGCCAGCGCGTCCCACCAGCTCACGTTGATCTCGTAGGCCAACTCGCCGGAGAAGCTGATCCGGCAGACCCGGGCGGCGATGCCCGCGACGTCGGTGTCCCGCCACGTCATGAACGGGAAGTCCTCCTTGCTCACCTCGAGGCCCGGGGCGAGTGCGGCGAGTACGTCCCGCGATCGCGGCCCGACCAGCGCGACCGTGGCCCACTGCTCGGTGACCGAGGTGCAGTGCACCCGCAGCTCCGGCCACTCGGTCTGCAGCCACTCCTCCATCCACTCCAGCACCAGCGCGGCGTTGCCGGTCGTCGTGGTCACCAGGAACCGGTCCTCGGCGAGCCGGATGGCCGTCCCGTCGTCGAGGACCATCCCGTCCAGCTTGCACATCACGCCGTACCGGATCGCGCCGACCTTGAGCGTGCTCATCATGTTCGTGTACAGGCGGTCCAGCAGCACGGCCGCGTCGGGTCCCTGCACGTCGATCTTGCCGAGCGTCGAGGCGTCCATCATCGCCACGCCCTCGCGGGCGGCCCGGCACTCGCGCAGCACCGCCGTGACCATGTCCTCGCCGTCGCGCGGGTAGTACCACGGCCGCTTCCACTGGCCGACGTTCTCGAACAGCGCCCCGTTCGCCTCGTGCCATTGGTGCAGGGCGGTCACCCGGACCGGGTCGTACTGCAGGCCGCGGTCGCGGCCGGCGAGGGCCGCGAAGCTGACCGGGGCGTACGGCGGGCGGAACGTCGTCGTGCCGAGCTCGCCGACCTGCACGCCGAGCAGTTCCGCGACGACGCCGCTGGTCAGCGTGCCGGAGGTCCGGCCCTGGTCGTGCGCGGTGCCCGCGGTGGTGTACCGCTTGACGTGCTCGACCGAGCGCATGCCGGTGCCGGTGGCCCGCTCGATGTCGGCGACGGTCACGTCGCGTTGCAGGTCCACCAGGTGCGTGCTGTGGTCACCGCCGTCGGGCGCGGGCAGCATCCAGACGGCGACGCTCGGCCGCACCGGGGTTTGCCCGGCCTCCGGGATCGCCGGGCTGCCGGCCGGCAGCCCGGCGGCCTCGACGGCGCGGACGCCCGCCGCGGTCCCGTCGGCGAGGCAACCCGCCAGCGTGTACGTGCCGGCCACCGAGCCGGCGACCGCCAGGGCCTGCCGGGAGCCGCCGTCGGGCCGGAACGCGCCCAGGCCCGGGTCGTAGGAGAGGCGGCCGCCGGCCTGGCTGTACAGCGCGCCCACCGGGTTCCAGCCGCCGGAGACGAGCAGGAGATCCGCGTCCAGGTGCTCTGCCGGGCCGGTGAAGGCGCCGCCTTCGAGCCGCTGGAGAGTCACCCCGGAGACCCGGTCCTCGCCGGTCACGCCGGCGACGGCCCAGCCGGCGAGCAGTTCGATCCCACGCTCGGCGTAGCGTCCCGCCCACCCCGGGCTGCGCGAGGTGCGCAGGTCGGCGACCGCCGCGATCTCGACCCCGGCCGACGCCAGGTCCAGCGCCGCGGCGTAGGCGCTGTCGTTGGTGGTCAGCACCACCGCGCGGCGGCCGGGCAGCACGCCGAAACGGTTGAGGTAGGTGCGGGCGGCGCCGGCGAGCATGATCCCGGGCCGGTCGTTGTCGGCGAACGCCAGGGAACGCTCGTGCGCGCCGGTGGCGAGCACGACGTGCCGGGCCCGGATGCGCCAGATCCGCTCGCGGGAAACGTGCGCGGGCGCCGACGCGCCGAGGTGGTTGGTGCGCCGCTCGACGGCGACGATGTAGTTGTCGTCGTAGTACCCGAACGCGGTCGTGCGGGTCAGCAGCCGCACCTCGGGGTTGGCCCGCAGGTCGGCGGCGACGGCGGCCACCCAGTCCAGCGCGGGCGCGCCGTCGATGATCTCGCCGGTGCCGAGCAGGCTGCCGCCCGGCCGGGGCTGCTCGTCGAGGACGATCGTGCGGGCGCCGGCGGCCGCGGCGACCGAGGCGGCGGCGAGGCCGGCCGGGCCGGCGCCGATGACCAGCACGTCGCAGTGTGCGCGCAGCGCGTCGTAGCGGGCCGGGTCGGCCGCGTCGGCGAGGCGGCCCTGGCCGCGCAGGCCGCGCGCGACGAGCCCGTCGTACAGCTCGACGGTCGTGGCCGGCAGCATCGGCTCCGGGAACGGCTCCTCGATCTGCACGAGCGCGTTGGGCTCCTCCACGCCGGCGGCGAAGATGCCCCGCGGCCGGCCGAGCCGGATGCTCGTGGCGGTGCGGTGCACGCCGTTGGCCAGCAGCGCCGAGGCGAGCGTGTCGCCGGCGTACCCCTCGTACTCCCGGCCGTCGAACCGGAACCGCAGAACCTGGTCCCGGTCGACAAGCCCGCCCCGATCAACCCTGAACTCCTGCCCCGTCATGTGAGCACCGGCCGGCTGACGGAGTGGATCTCGTTGGTGACGGTGTCGCGGACCATGGTGAACCACCGGCGGCAGCCGACGCTGTGGCTCCAGCGCTCCGCGAACGGGCCCTTCGGGTTGTCGCGGAAGAACAGGTACCGCGCCCATTCGGCGTCGGAGAGCGCGCCGGGGTCGGCGGGGTAGGCCACGCCGGCCTGAGCGCCGTAATGGAATTCGGACTCGTCGCGGGGACCGCACCAGGGACAGGGAATGAGCATCATCGTCGTGAGTTCCTCGGCTCTCGTCGGCGACTCAGTGGGCGACCGCGGCGGCGCCGTGCTCGTCCACGAGCGCGCCGGTGGTGAAGCGGTCCAGGCTGAACGGGGCGTTCAGCGGATGCGGCTCGTCGTGCGCCACGGTGTGCGCGTAGCACCAGCCCACGCCGGGGGTGGCCTTGAAGCCCCCGGTGCCCCATCCGCAGTTGACGTACAGCCCGTCGACCGGGGTCAGCCCGACGATCGGGGAGGCGTCCGGGGTGACGTCCACGATGCCGCCCCAGGTCCGCAGGACGTGGGCGCGGGCGAAGACCGGGAACAGCTCCAGCGCCGCGGACATCTGCCGCTCGATGATGTGGAACGCGCCGCGCTGGCCGTACCCGTTGTAGCTGTCGATGCCGGCGCCCATCACCAGCTCGCCCTTGTGCGCCTGGCTGACGTAGACGTGCACGGCGTTCGACATCACCACGGTCGGGTGCACCGGCTCGAGCAGCTCGGAGACGAGCGCCTGCAGCGGGTGGCTCTGCACGGGCAGGTCGAAGCCCGCCATGCCGGCCACCACCGAGCTGTGGCCGGCCGCGGCGAGGGCGACCCGGCCGGCCCCGATCGTGCCCCGGGTGGTCCGTACGCCGGTGACCCGCCCGCCGCTGACCTCCAGGCCGGTCACCTCGCAGTGCTGGATCAGGTCCACGCCCAGCGCGTCGGCGGCCCGCGCGTAGCCCCAGGCGACATAGTCGTGCTTGGCGATGCCCGCCCGGGGCTGGTACGTCGCGCCGAGCACCGGGTAACGCACGTCCGGCGAGATGTTGACGATCGGGCAGACCTCTTTGACCTGCTGCGGATCGAGCCACTCCGCGTCCACACCGTTGAGCCGGTTGGCGTGCACCCGGCGCACGCTCTCCCGTACGTCCTGCAGGCTGTGCGCCAGGTTGAGCACGCCCCGCTGGCTGAACAGGATCGGGTAGTCGAGTTCCTCCTCGAGTCCCTCCCACAGCTTGAGCGCGTGCTCGTAGATGCCGGCGCTCTCGTCCCACAGGTAGTTGGACCGGATGATCGTGGTGTTGCGGGCCATGTTGCCGCCGGCCAGCCAGCCGCGCTCCAGCACCGCCACGTTGGTGATCCCGTGGTTCTTCGCCAGGTAGTAGGCGGTGGCCAGGCCGTGCCCGCCGCCGCCCACGATCACCACGTCGTAGCTGGACTTCGGCTCCGGATTGCGCCACAGCCGGTCCGGGTGCTCGGGCAGGTCGGCGCCGGGCGCCGGTTCGGTCAGCTCTGCGCCAGCCATGCCTTGACCTTGTCCGGGTTGGCGTCGACCCACTTCTTCGCGGCGTCCTCGGGCGACATCTTGTCCTCGGCGATGTACTTGGCGACCACGTTCTGGTCGTCGTTGCTCCAGTTGAACGCCTTGACCAGCTTGTACGCCGGCCCGTTCGCGTCGGCGAACTTCTTGCTGACGATCTTGTCGAGGTCGTACTTCGGGTAGTCGCAGGCGACCTTCTCGGCGTCCGCGTCGCAGCCGGCCGTGTACGCCGGCAGGGTCACCTTGGCCAGCTTGACCTCGGACAGGAACCACTGCGGCTCGTAGAAGTAGCCGAGCAGCGGAGTCTTCTTCGATTCGGCCTGCCGGAACGCCTGGATCAGCGCGGTCTCGCTACCGGCGTACACCACCTTGAAGTCGAGTTTGAGGTTCTTCACCAGGGCCTCGTCGTTCGTGACGTACGACGGGTCGCCGTCGAGCAGCTGGCCCTTGCCACCGGACTCGGAGGTCTTGAACATCGACGCGTACTTGTTGAGGTTGTTCCAGTCGGTGATGTCGGGGTACTTCGCGGCCATCCACGGCGGCACGTACCAGCCGATCACGCCCGTGTTGCCGGTCGAGCCCGCGGCCACCGCGGTCTTCTGCTCGTCGATGTACTTCTTCTTCAGGTCGTCGTGGCCCCAGTTCTCCAGGACCGCGTCCACCTCGCCGGTGCCGAAGCCCTGCCAGGCGATCTCCTCCTTGAGGTCCTTCTTGTTCACCTTGCAGTTGAGGTCCTTCTCCGCGACGTACGCGACCACCGCGGCATCGGCCTCGTAGCCGACCCACGGGTTGACGGCCAGGTTGAAGGTGCCGCAGTCGCCCGCCGCTGCCGAGGACCCGCCGCTCGACTCGCCCACCTTCGCCCCGCCGCAGGCGGTCAGCGTGAGGGCGATGGTCGCGGCGGTCACGGCGCCGGCTATCCGGCCGGATCGCGCGGGGATATGGAAAGTCAGTCTCATGATCATGTCCTTTTGAATGGAGTGGTGCCCGAGCGGTGGGCGGCCGCGTGGGCGATGCGGTCGAGCATGATGCCGAGCAGCACGATGGCTATTCCGGCCGCGAGTCCCTTGCCGTAGAGATTTCCCTGGGAGAACCCGGCGACCACGTCGTAGCCGAGTGCGCCGGCGCCGACCAGGCCGCCGACCACGACCATGGCGAGCACATAGATCAGGCCCTGGTTCGCCGCGAGCGTCAGCGACTGCCGCGTCATCGGCAACTGGACCTTCGTGATCACTTGCCAGGTGCTCGACCCCGCAGCGGTCGCGGCCTCGACCGTGGTGGCGGAGACCCCCCGTACGCCGTCTGCGATGATCTTGATTGAGATGGGCGCCGCGAACACCACCGCCGCGACGATGGCCGTGAAGCGGCTGGCCGAGAAAAGTGCGAGGAACGGCACCAGGTAGACGAAGGCCGGCATCGTCTGGCCGGCGTCCAGGATCGGCCGGATGATCCGGTCCACGTGCCGGTTGCGGCCCATCCAGACCCCGAAGACCACGCCCAGCACCATCACCATCAGGGTCGCGACGATGGTCATGGCGAGGGTGGTCATGCTGTCCTGCCACAGCCCCGTACCGATCAGGAGCGCGACGCAGACGACGGTGGTGACGGCGGCCCGCAGGCCGCCGAGCAGCGCCGCGAGCGTGCCGATCACCGCGCCGACCAGCCACCACGGTGAGCCGGTGAGCAGCGCCTGGAACGGGTTGAGCAGCGCGAAGGTGACGATGTTCTTGAGTGCTTCGGTGGCCGTGGACAGGTCGTCCTGGGCCCAGGTGGTGACCGCGTCGGCGCCGCGGGCGAGGGCGCTGCCGAGGCCGGCCCCGCCGGGGAACTCCGCCGCCCACACGTAGGTGTAGGACAGGTAGCAGCCCACGACGGCCAGGGCGCCGAGCCCGATCACCAGCAGCCGGCGGACGCCGCCGCGGCCGGTGGTCTGCTGGACCCGGGCGCTGGCCGCGGTGGTCACCCGGTCCAGCACGATGGCCAGCACCACGATCGCGAGGCCGGCGTTGAAGGCCGTGCCGACGTCGAGGGTCTGCAACGCCTTGATGACCGTCTTGCCGAGGCCGGGGGCGTCGATCAGGGCCGCGATGGTCACCATCGACAACGCCGCCATGATCGTCTGGTTGACGCCGAGCACGATGGTGCGCTTCGACAGCGGCAGCAGGACCCCGGTCAGGGTCTGCCAGCCGGTCGCCCCGAGCGAGTCGGTCGCCTCGATCTGGGAGCGGGGCACCGAGCGGATGCCGTGCGCGGTGATCCGGATCGCCGGCGGCATGGCGTAGATCAGGGTCGCGATCGTCGCCGAGGCCGGCCCGATCAGGAACAGCAGGGTCAACGGCGCCAGGTAGACGAACGTGGGCATGGTCTGCATGAAGTCGAGCACCGGCGTGACGAACCGGTGGAACCGGTCGGACAGCCCGGCCCAGATGCCCAGCGGGATGCCGAACAGCAGCGAGATCGCCACGGCCGCCACGGTGAGCGCGAGGGTGTCCATGCTCTCCTGCCAGAGCCCCTGCAGGCCGAGGAAGACGAACCCGCCCGCGGCCAGCAGGGCGACCCGCCAGTTGGCGAAGACCCAGGAGACGTACGCCACCACGGCGACCACCCCGAGCCAGCCCAGCACCGGCACCGGCCGGCCGAACGAGGGCTGGGAGATCACCCCTTGGATGAACGTGACCAGGGCGTCGATCGCGGCCCGGATCTCGTTGAAGAAGTACAGGAAGATCGGGCTGGTGTTGCGGTTGGCGCCGACGGTGTCGTTGACGTCGTTGAGCCAGCGGTGCAGCGGG
>Ga0307512_10004687_pt1 | contig 14815 bp, 13 predicted proteins | sample 14_EM_MG_FD_200267 | JGI IMG/M metagenome (GOLD analysis project Ga0307512, IMG submission 200267) | Populus trichocarpa ectomycorrhiza microbial communities from riparian zone in the Pacific Northwest, United States - 14_EM | ecosystem: Host-associated > Plants > Roots > Unclassified | place... | reverse complement strand
CAGGATGATGTCCGGGTCCTGGCGCAGCGCGTGCTTGAGCGCTTGCGGGAAGGTCTCGGTGTCGGTGCCGACCTCGCGCTGGTTGACCAGGCTGCGCTTGTGCGGGTGCAGGAACTCGATCGGGTCCTCGATGGTGATGATGTGCGCGGCGCGGCTGCGGTTGGCCAGGTCGAGCACCGACGCCAGGGTGGTCGTCTTGCCGGAGCCGGTCGGCCCGGTCACCAGGACCAGGCCGCGGGGCAGATGCGCGAAGCGGGACACCGACTCGGGCATGCCCAGCTCGTCCAGCGGTTTGATCTTGTGCGGGATGGCCCGGAAGACGGCGCCGCACGAGTTGCGCTGCACATAGAGGTTGCCGCGGAAGCGGGAGATGCCGACGATGCTGTGCGCGAAGTCCATCTCCTGGTCGCGCTGGAACGTGGCCCACTGCTGGGCGGAGACGGCGGCCCGGGCCAGCAGCGCGGTGTCGGAGGCGTTGAGCTTGCCGTAGCCGGGCAGGGCCTGCAGCGCGCCGTCGACCCGGATCATCGGCGGCGAGCCGACGGTCAGGTGCAGGTCGGACCCGCGGGACTCGACAAGGGTGACCAGCATCCGATCAAGAACAGCGAGATCGGCCGCAGCGCGCGGGTTCTCCACGCCGTCCGAAGGACCAGGCGTCGGTTGCGGCACAGCCGTCGGTTGCGGCACAGCCTGTTGCGGCACCCCGTGTTCGAGCGTCTGCATGTACCGTCCCGATCTCTCGGCGAGTTTGACGCCCTCTCATTCGGCACGGTATTGGACTGCTTTAGGGCGTTTTTCGTGGGATTTGCCCGAAGTCCCCGAGTGGGGAGTAACGTGGTCAGATCGCGACGCGGGAGATCTCGCGCAACGAGGTCAGCCCGCCGGAGGCCTTGGCCAGCCCGTCCGCGCGCAGGTCGTACATGCCCTGGTGGAGCGCGACCTCGCGGATCTCGTTGGAGGACGCCCGGCGGATGGTCAGCGACTCGATCTCGGGCGAGACCGGCATCACCTCGTGCACCGCGATCCGGCCGCGGTAACCGGTGTTCGCGCAGTTCCGGCAGCCCACCGGGCGGTAGAGCACGGTCGGGATCTTCAGGTCCTGGTACGGCCAGCGGGCGCCGATCAGCTCCTCCTCGGTCGGCGCGTACTCCTCCTTGCACCAGTCGCAGAGCCGCCGGGCGAGCCGCTGGGCCAGCACGCAGTCCAGCGACGAGCCGACCAGGAACGGCTCGATGCCCATCTCGGTGAGCCGGGTGACCGCGCCGGGTGCGTCGTTGGTGTGCAGGGTGGAGAGCACGAGGTGGCCGGTCAGCGAGGCCTCGACCGCGATCTGCGCGGTGTTGCCGTCCCGGATCTCGCCGATCAGCACGACGTCCGGGTCGGAGCGCAGGATGGCCGGCAGCACGGCCGCGAAGGTCAGCCCGGCCTTGTGGTTGACCTGCACCTGATTGACGCCGCGCAGCCGGTACTCGACCGGGTCCTCGACGGTGATCACGTTGATCTCGGGCTTGCTGATCCGGCCCAGGGTGGCGTACAGCGTGGTCGATTTGCCGGAGCCGGTCGGGCCGGTGACCAGCACCATCCCGTGCGGCTTGGTGAACGACTCGGCGAAGCGGTCCAGGTTGTGCGGGGTGAAGCCGAGCTTGTTCATGTCCAGGTCGATGCCGCCGGTGTCGAGCACCCGGAGCACGATCTTCTCGCCCCACACGGTCGGCAGCGTCGCCGTACGCAGATCGACCGACCGGCCCCGGATCAACGCCGTGATCCGGCCGTTCTGCGGTATCCGTTTCTCGGTGATGTCCACACCGGACATGATCTTTATCCGGGAGGTCAACGCGGCCATCACGCCACGCGGCACCGTGTCCAGCTCGTGCAGCACGCCGTCGATCCGGTAGCGCACCCGCATGTCGTCCTCGGTGGGCTCCAGGTGCAGGTCGGAGGCCCGGTTCTGAACGGCCTGCTCGATCAGGTTGTTCACGTAGCGCACGATCGGGGCGTCGTCCGCACTGGTCGCCTGCGCGGCCATCGGCTGCTCGTCCAGCGAGTCCTCGGCGAGGTCGCCGAGGTCGCTGTCCTCGCGCTGCAGCCGCTCGATGATCCGGCGGACCTCGCTGCGGGCCACCACCACCGGCCGGATGACCATGCCGGTCGCGGCGCGCACGTCGTCCAGCGCGACCACGTCGCCCGGGTCGGTCACCCCGACGGTCAACTCGCCGTCGTGCATCGACAGTCCGAGCACCCGGTGCCGCAGCACGACGGTCATCGGGATGCGCTTGAGGGCCGCCGGATCGGGGTTGAACCCGACCAGGTCCAGGGTGTTGATCCCGAACGCGGCCGCGGCGGCCGTGGTCAGCTGCTCCTCGGTGACGACCTGGTCGTTGATCAGGACCGCCCGCACCGACCGGCCGCTGCGCTGGGCCTCGTCGGCCGCCGCGTCGACCGCACGCGGATCGACGCCGATCTGCTTCAGCGCGTCGAGCAGCGGGCGGAAGGTCTGGTCCATGACCTCCCAGTCTGCCGTTATTCGTGCTGTTGTGTGGTGGATCGCCGGAACGTCCGCCGGTACGCCGCGGGTGCCACCCCGATGGTCGCCTGCAGGTGCTGCCGCAGGGCGGTCGCGCTGCCCAACCCGGAGCGGCGGGCCACCGCGTCGACGGCCAGATCGGTCGACTCCAGCAGCAGCCGGGCGCGCGCCACTCGTTGCTGGATCAGCCAGCGCGCCGGGCTGAGCCCGGTCTCGTCCCGGAACCGGCGGGTGAACGTGCGCACGCTCATCCGGGCGTGCGCGGCCATCTCCTCCAGGCTGACCGGCTCGGCCAGCCGGGTCAGCGCCCAGGCCCGGGTCGGCCCGGTGCCCGCATCGGCCGCGGCCGGGACCGGGCGCTCGATGTACTGCGCCTGGCCGCCGTCCCGCCACGGCGGCACCACGCAGCGCCGGGCGGCCCGGTTGGCCACGTCGCTGCCGTGGTCGCTGCGGACGACGTGCAGGCACAGGTCGATGCCGGCCCCGACGCCCGCCGAGGTGAGCACGTCGCCGCAGTCCATGAAGAGCACGTCGAAGTCCCACTCGACCTGCGGATACAGCTGGCGCAGCCGGCCCGCCCAGGCCCAGTGCGAGGCCGCGGGCCGGCCGTCGAGCAGGCCGGCGGCGGCGAGCACGGAGGCGCCCGTACAGATGGAAATGATCCTGGCTCCGCGCTCGTGTGCGGCTTGCAGGGCCGCGGCGACCTCGGCCCCGACCGAACCGTCCCGCATCGCGCTGCCGTGGATGCCCGGCACGATCACCGTGTCGGCCGTCGCCAGGATCGAAAGATCATGCTCCGGTACGACGGTGAAGCCGGCCGCGCTGCGCACCGGCGCGCCGCATACGCGCACCTGGTAGAGCCGCTGGTCGGCCGCATCCCGGGCGGCGTGGAACACCTGGCTGGGCACGCCGAGGTCGAAGGCCACCACGCCGTCGAGGGCGAGCACAGCGATCGCATGAGTCATGGCTCAATTCTTGCGCATGATGGCCTCCCGGCCACTCGTCGGCGCGGTCCGAGATCCGCAGAATTGACAAGTGACCAAGCAGCAGACCGCCCCGCGCTTCCATCCGGCCTGGTTGGTGGCCGTCATCGCCTTCGTGGCGCTGGTCGGCGCCGCCGGGTTCCGGGCCACCCCCGCCGTCATGATCCGCCCGCTGAACGCGGAGTTCGGCTGGTCGCTCGGCACTATCTCCGCCGCGGTCTCGGTCAACCTGCTGCTCTACGGCCTGACCGCACCGTTCGCGGCGGCGCTGATGGGCAAGTTCGGCATCCGCAAGGTCGTCATGGCCGCGCTGCTGCTCGTCTCGGCCGGCAGCGGGCTCACCGTGTTCATGACCGCGAGCTGGCAGCTGGTCCTGCTCTGGGGAGCCCTGGTCGGCCTCGGCACCGGCTCGATGGCGCTCGGCTTCGTCGCGGTCATCGCCAGCCGCTGGTTCGTGGCCAAGCGCGGGCTGGTCACCGGCGTGCTGACCGCCGGGGGCGCGGCCGGCAACCTGATCTTCCTGCCGATCCTGGCCCGGCTGACCGAGAACCACGGCTGGCGGATCGCGGCCCTGACCGTCGCCACCGCGGCGCTGCTGGTCGTGCCGCTGGTGTGGTGGCGGCTGCGCGACCAGCCGGCCGATCTGGGGGTCACCGCCTACGGCGCCGGGCCGGAGGATGCGGCCCCGCCGGCGCCGGCTGGGGGAAATGCTGCCCGCATTGCGCTTAGCGCGCTCGGGCGGGCCGCCAAAACCCGCCCGTTCTGGCTGCTCGCGGGCGGCTTCGCGATCTGCGGCGCGACAACCAACGGCCTGGTCGGCACCCACTTCATTCCGGCCGCGCACGATCACGGCATGCCCGAGACCACGGCGGCCGGGCTGCTCGCGCTGGTCGGACTGTTCGACATCGCCGGCACTATCGCGTCCGGCTGGCTCACCGACCGGGTGGACAGCCGCCTGCTGCTGGGCGGGTACTACGCACTTCGCGGCCTCTCGCTGCTCGTGCTGCCGGCCCTGTTCGCGGCCACGGCACACCCCAGCATGGTCATCTTCATCCTGTTCTACGGCCTGGACTGGGTCGCCACGGTCCCGCCGACGGTGACGCTGTGCCGGGAGTACTTCGGCGCGGCCGGCCCGGTGGTCTTCGGCTGGGTGTTCGCCGCCCACCAGATCGGCGCGGCGATCGCGGCCACGGCGGCGGGCCTGCTCCGCGACCAACTGGGCAGCTACAACTGGGCCTGGTACGGCGCCGGCGCGCTCGCCCTCGCGGCCTCGCTGCTGAGCCTGATGCTGCTGATCGGCAAGCGTACGAAGGCAACCGGCCCGGCAGGCCCCGGCATCGGCCTGGCCTTCCCGGCCACCACCGGTCCGACCGTACCGGCGTGACAGTCCTTTCGCTGTGGTCGTGGTTCCACGTACGGTAATCGGCGTAGCCCAACCGTGAGAGGAACGTGACGTGCCGATCCGTGGCTGGCTTCCCCCGCGCAACCCGCGCTTCGCCGGACGCGAAGACCTGTTGTCGCAGGTCCGCACGCTGCTGGCGGACGGGCCCGTGGTGTTGCTGCCGGCCACCGAGCATCAACTGGGCGGCACCGGGCGCACCCAGCTCGCCGTGGAATACGCGTACCGGTACGCCGACACCTACGACCTCGTCTGGTGGATTCCCGCCGAGCAGACGGTCGGCACCCGGATCGCGCTCGCCGGACTGGCCCGCGAGCTGGCGCTGCCGGCGACCAACGACGTCGACCGCACGCTGGCGGCGGTCCGGGACGCGCTGAGCCGCGGCGAGCCGTACCGGAACTGGCTGGTCGTCTTCGAGAACGCGAACCGGCCCGAGGACATCAAGCCGTACCTGCCCAGCGGGGTCGGGCACGTGCTGGTCACCTCGCGCAACCCGCGCTGGACGTCCGAAGTGGCGCAGGCCGTCGGCGTCCCGGTGTTCGCCCGCGCGGACAGCGTGGACTTCCTGCGCCGGCGTACGCCGGACCTGTCCATGCCGGACGCCGAGCGGCTCGCGGCCCGGCTGGACGACGTGCCGATGGCCCTCGACCAGGCCACCGCCCTGCGCGCCATGACCGGCTGGTCGGTCGACGAATACCTGCGCCGCTACGACGAGCGCGCGGCCGAGTTGGCGTTCCCCACCGCGGTCAGGGTCGCCGGGGGCCTGGCCGCCGACGGGCTGCGCGCGGCTTCCCCGGCCGCGCTGCAACTGCTCGAGCTGTGCGCGTTCCTGGCCAGCGCGCCGATCTCCTGGCAGCTGTTCTGGGCCGCGCGTGGCCTCGACGTGTCGCCCGAGCTGGCGAACACGCTGCGGATCGAGCGCCGGCTCAAGGCCGCCCTGCGGCTGATCGGCCGGTACGGGCTGGCCGATCTCGACTCGTCCGGCGAGCACCTGTTCGTGCACTCGCTGGTCCGCGGGGTGCTGGGCCAGGAGCTCAGCTCGGAACGGCACGCCACCCGGCTCCGCGTGGTGCGCAGCATGCTGGCCGCCGCCGACCCGGGCGACCCCGACGCGACGGCCAACTGGCGCCGGTACGCCGAGATCACCCCGCACCTGGTCCACTCCGACGTGCTGGGCGGCGACGACGAGGAGGTCCGCCAACTCGTCATCAACTGCGTCCGCTACCTGTACGCCAGCGGCGACTACGAGTCCAGCCGGGACCTGGCCGGCCAGGCCGTGGCCCGGTGGCAGGACAGCCTGGGCGCGACCGACGAGCAGACGCTGCTGGCCCAGTTCCACCTGGCGAACGCGTTGCGCGCGATCGGGCGTACGGCGGACGCCCGGGAATTGACCGCGCAGACCCTGCGCGGCCAGCGCGAGGTGCTCGGCGACGACGACGAGCTGACCCTCGCGACGGCCAACAGCGTCGGCGCCGACCTGCGCCTGCGCGGCCACTTCGAGCAGGCCCGGCAGCTGGACGCCGACAACCTGGTGCGCTACCGGCGGCTGCTCGGCGAGAGCTTCCCGACCGCGTTGCGCTGCGCCAACAATCTCGCCGCCGACCTGCGGCTGCTCGGCGACTTCCGGGGTGCGCGGGCGCTGGACGAGCGGACCCTGCGACTCCGCCAGGCGATCCTCGCCGACGGCCACCCCGAGATGCTGTCCTCCCGGGCCGGGCTGGCGTTCGACCTGTACGGGCTGGGCGACTACGCGGGGGCGACGGAAGTGCTGGTCGCCGGGCGCGGCGAGGCCGACCACCTGATGGGCCTGTGGGCCGGCCGGTTCGCGGCGATGGCGGCGCGCCGGTGCGGCTGGCCCCAGGCCCGCGAGCTGGCCGAGGCGAACGCGGCGCTGTTCCGGCAGCGCTTCGGAGATCTGCACGTGGAGACGCTCGGCGCACTGGTCTCACTGGCCAACTGCGCGCGCGACGCGGGCGACCTCGAGGCGGCGCACCGCCTGCTCGAACGCGCGGTGGCCCGCTACCAGGCCGTGCTCGGCGACGAGCATCCGTTCGCGCTCGCGGCCGCCAGCGACCTGGCCGGCGTGGCCCGGGCAAGTGGCCGGCACGACGAGGCCCGGACGGTGAACGCGGCGGCGCTCAGCGGCCTGCGGCGCAGCGTCGGCCCGGATCACCCGTTCACGCTGAGCTGCGCGAACGGCTTCGCGGCCGACCTGCACGCGACGGGCGAGGCGCAACAGGCGCGCGAGATCGCGGTCGACACGCTGACCAGGAGCCGGGCGGTCCGCGGCGCCGACCATCCGGACACGCTGGCGTGCGCGTGGAACGTGGCGCTGGACTCGGCTGACGAGGCGGCGATGGAGCTGGCCCTGGCAGACCTGACCAAGACCTACGGCGACCGGCATCCGGTGCCGGCGGCGGCGCTCGCCCACCAGCGCCTGGAAACCGAGATCGAGCTGCCACCCCTTTAGCGGGTTACTCGGTCATCTCTCAGGTCTCGGGTCTCAGGTCGCGGGGAGCACCGACGCGCCCGCTTTGGCGACGATCTCTTGCAGGGCTGCGACGTGCTGCTCGAAGGCCGCCCGGCCGACGATGGTGAGCCGCGCCGACGTGCGCGGTCGCTTGCCGACGAAACCCTTGCGGATCTCGATGTAGCCGGCGTCCTCGAGCGTCGTGAGCTGTTTCGACAGGGCGGAATCAGACAGGCCGGCGCTGTCGCGCAGGAACCGGAAGTCTGCCCACTCGGTGGCCGCGAGCAGGGAGACGAGCGAAAGTCTGGTGGGTGCGTGGATGAGCTCGTCGAATCTGGGCTTGATCACCGACGGCTCCCGGACCGGTTCGCGAGCATGAGGCCCTGAAGGTAGCGCATGAGCAGCGGCCCACCGACCACAAGCAGCACGGCGGTGACCGAGACACCGATGATCGCGGCGTGCGAAACCTCGAACGCTTCAAGGGGGAAGGCAACCGCCATTGACACGCCGATCGTGAACGCCACGAAGCCCAGGATCGCGACCACGCCACCGGGGCCGAGCAGGTCGTTGCGCGGCTGGGCGCTGCGCACCGCGCGGAACATAACTCGCCCGGTGGTGACGAGCACGCCGACCACGAACACGGCGGTGCCGATCCCGACGAAGAGGCCCCGCCGAGTGTCGACGGCGGCCGTGAACCCGACCATCAGAACCGCGATGGCCCACCAGTACCAGGTGGGAATGACAACCAGCCGGATGACCTGCTCCCGCCGCTGGCCGATCTCGGTGAGCGCGCGGGCGGCCTCCTCCGGCCGTACCTGATCAGTCACGATGCCCTCCTCGACAGTACTTTCCTAACTGGAAAGTACTACGAGGTTTCCCATCGGGCAAGTATTTTCCTCGGCGTCGGCACGGTCGGTGGCGTGTCGAGCGGCGCGCCCGCGAAGAGCCAGGTGGCGAGCGCGGTGACGTCCACATCGGCGGCTCCCAGCGCGCGATGGACGGCCGCGAGAATCTCGACCTGACCCCATCCGCAAACCAGGGCAATCCCCGCCCAAGCCGCATCCCCGCCAAACCCATTCAAGATCATTCTTTGATACGCGTCGACAGCGGTCCCGTAATCACCGCCAAGGTAGGCGAAATCCCCGGCCGAAGCGCGGCCGCCGGGCTGATCACCACCCGGCCTCACCCCAAGCGAGTCCCCACCGAGCCACCCGCCGCCCCGATCCTCGCCCAACCAAACCCCCGCCGGGTTGGTGTCGGGCCACGCACCCGCCGGGTTGTCGTCCGGGTGGGTGCTGTCTGGCTGTGTGTTGGTCTGGTCTGTGGATGGGTGCGGGTTGGTTTGGTCGGCGTCTGTCGGGGTGGTGGGGTTTGGTGGCGGGGGTGTTGGGTGGTTGCTTGCCCACGCGTGTGCCAGGTCGAGGCGGGCGCTGCTTTCCAGCCCTCGGCGTGGCGCGGGAATTAGCCGCGATCCGACCGGGGTCTGCGGTGGTGGCTCGCCGAGCCGCCATCGATCCGCGAGCACCTGCACGTCGGTTGGGTTGACGGCGAGGTTTCGGAGCCGCCATCGCAGGTAGTGGTCGGTGTTGGCGCCTTCGGCCAAGCGAACCACCTCGCTTGCCACGGCCTCGTCGAGCCAGGGGCGAACCTCATCGAGCAGGGCTCCGACGAAGCGTGTCCCGGCGGGCGTCAGCCCTCCGCCCGCGAGTAGATCGCGCGCTGTGGCGGCTACCGCAGCTCGCCACCGCGCGAACTCGAATGCCGCCAACCGGCCGCCGCCACGCCGGCGATCCGCCTGGCCGGGGTTGGCGTCGGCTTGGGCTTCGGTGCGCCAGAAGCGGGTGACCGCGAGGTAGGCGTACGCGCCGTGCAGGATGCCCGCGGCCGGGCGTGGGTCGTCGCGCCACGGTGAGTAGCCCAGTGTCTCGGGATGTTCGTGCAGGTTGAACAGGTGGGTTACCGCGTTCAGCAGGCTGTGCTGGGTCTCGTGGAGCAGGCCCACCGCCAGTGCCCTGGCATCGGCCGGCCGGGACATCGCGACCGCCCCGAACGCGTCGGCCGAGGTTGCACTTATGCCTCGGGCCGCCGGGTCGGGCTCGACCGGCACGATCACCTCCAGCACCGCGGCCAGGATCTCGGCGTCTGCGCGGTGCCGGGCGACCAGCAGCTGCCAAGCCTTGGCGAAGAGCTCCTGCCAGCGTGCTATCTCCGCGGCACAGAGCCGGCCGGTCGGTGTCAGCCCGAGCCGCGCCCGCAGCGGATCGGTGTCCTCGAGCCGGACGTCGACGGCCAACCCGTCGTGGCTTGCCCGCAACCGGTGCTCCGCGTGCCCGGGAGCGGTCGCTGCCAGGGTCGACAGGTAGGGGACGCCGGCCTTGTCGGCGGGTTCGCCTCGGCGGAGCGCGGCGAGACAACCGGCCGCCCATGCCCCGAACAGGGGATCCGCCAGCAGCCGGCGCACCCGGGCCGGGTCGGCTTGCTCGGCCGTGACCAGCTCGGCGTAGGCCGCGGTCGGCTCGGCGCGGGCGATCTCGCGGAGCAGCAGCAGGTGCCGGCCGAGCTGGGCCCGGCGCAGTGTTTCGATGGTCGCCGCCGACGGGCGCCCGGCGGCCACTGCCGTGAAGGCCGCATCGGTAAGGGCGTGCGGCACCAGCGCGGGACCGGGCGAGCGGTCGGCGGTGGCCGGCCGGGTGTCAGACATGCGTCAGAGCGCGGAATTGAAGCCGGCGATTGGCTCCGATGGTCGGCTCATCTGGTCCGCGAGGCGGCGCAGGGAATTTGCCAAGACGTCATCGGTTTTCTCCTCGGCGAGATCGGACAGTGACAACTCGGACACGTCGAGCATGGCCGACTGCCATTCGTGTTCTTGGCTTTCGGCGGGTGAACCCCTGTTCACGGGCACCTTCTCTTCCTTTCCGGCGCTCTCTGTCGAGCGGCTGGTAACTCTTTGCTTAGCGGCAACTATCAATGTATTGCCGCTAGGCTACGGCGGCCGCCGGGCCGGGTGCCGCCGGGGCGTGCCTGTGGGCTGGTCTCGCCGTCCTTGCGGGCTCGTGATCTCATAGGACGCCAACACAGCGAAAGTCGGCAACGGAGGACAAACTGTGCTGGGTCGAAATCTCGACGCCGACCGGGACGCGATGCGCTCGTGGAGCGAGCACGTCTCGGGTCGCACCGAAGCCGCCGCGGAGCTGGCCGACCGGGTCGCGACGCTGACCGCGTCGGCGTCCGGTGACGATGGCGCGATCCGGGTCACCGTCGCGAGTTCCGGCGTGCTCACCGGCCTCGAGCTGGACGATCGCGTGCAGCGGCTGCGGGGTCGCGAGCTGGCCGCGGAGATCCTGCGGACGATGCGCCGGGCGCAGGCGGGGCTGACTCTGCAACTCGCCGAGGCGGTCAACGAGACCGTCGGCGCCGGCACCGAGACCGGCCGGGCGGTGCTGGAGAGTTTCGCCCAGCGGTTCCCGGCCGAGTCCGATCCGGCGCCGGATTCGCCGGTCATGCCGTCGCCGCCGCAGCTGACTTTCCAACTGCGCACGACGCTGCCGCATCAGATGCCGGGAGTTGGTTTCGAGAGTGGGCGGGACAGCCGTGCCCGCTGAGCACCCGCCGCTGCCGAGGCGCGGCCCGGCGCCGCCGGTCGAGCGGATGGACAACGCCGAACTGGCCAGGCTGATCGAGTCGGAGCACCCGTACCGGGGTAAGGCTTTGTTCGAGCTCTCCGACCGGATCGCGCACGATGACGACGCCGCGACCAAGGTCGCCATGCTCAGCCGGCTCACCTCGCTGCGGACGGCGCGGCTGTTCGACCGGGTCTCGCTGGCCTGGTCGGCGATCATCGCGTTGCTGGCCGCCGAGACGCCGCACGCCCGCGCGTCGGCCTACGAGGCGTTCTTCGCGCTCGGGGTCGAGGAGCAGCGGGACATGCTCGACTATCTCGAGGTCGGCTCGATCGAGGAGGCCCATCCCCGGATCGCCTAGCGACCGGCTCAGACGTGTCGGAAGGGCGCAGCTCCGTCCGATATGTGTGTGTTATTCGCCTCTCGGGAATGAAACCTGGTGAGTCGCCGCGACATTGCCGATGGGGTGTAAGAAGATCTTAAGTCAATCCACCCGATACCGGCACCGAACGCCGGTCGCCGCGACTTGAGCAGAACGGCCCCGATGACCAGCCAGCGCACCTTGCCGAGCACCCGTGAGCAGGTCCAGCACGCCCTGCTGCTGCTCGGCGCGCCCGCTCCGGCCCGGCTGGTGGTCGATGTGCACGCCGCCCTGTTCGACGGTGATCTGGAGATGCCGGCGCTGGCAGCCCTGTTGCGGGCCGAGCAACGCGGGACATCTGCGGCGGCGGGGGCCGATGACGCGTACAAAATCTGTTTGGGGTTGAATCCGGACCTTACCGCCGCCCCCGGCCTGGTGGCTCTCGCTGCTTGGCCGCTGGCCCGGCGGATCGTGACGCCGGCGGTCGCGCGGGCCGACGCGCTGACAATGATCGTGCGGGTGGTGGAGTTCGTGGCGGGGCGGCCCGGGGTGAGCGCGACGGCCACCCGGCTGCTGCGGCAGCTGGCCGAGGTCGTGCCGGGCGGGCCGGAGGCCGTGGACGTGCTGGATCCGGGCCCGCTGCTGGACGCGGTGCGGCTCGCGCTCGCCGAGCCCGGGCTGACCGACGCGGTGGCTCGCGAGCAGACCGTGCGGGCCGAGGCGGTTTCCCGTGCCGAGCAACTGGCCGTTATGCACCAGATGTTCGGCTTGCCGAAGCTGCCGCACCAGCGGGGACACGCGTGACGTCGCTCGATCGGCTGCGCGGGCCGGAGCGGCCGAAGCGGCACAATGCCCGCACGATCGCGGCCCTGACCGGCAACCCCGGCTGCTCCCGGCGGGCCGTGCTGGACGCGGCCGGGGTCGACAAACCCAAGCTCGCCGAGCGGGTCGGCTTCCCGGGCAGTTTCGGGCAGTCCCGGTTCGCGCTGGCCCGGGGCAACAGCTTCGAGGCCATGCTCAAGGCCGACGGCTGTGCCCTGCTGCTGGAGACCCTGCGGTCGGTGGGCGTTTCGGCCGACGACGTGGGCTACGACGACTTGGGCGCGGACGAGGACGACACGCTCGCGGCGCGGCACGACCGGACCCGCCAGTTGCTCGCCGCCGGGGCCCGGGCCGCGCTGATCGACCATCCGCTGCTCACCCTCGAGGTCGCCGGGCAGACGGTGTTCCTGGAGCCCGATCTGATCGCGTTCCAGGCCGCCGGGCGGCTGCACGTCGTCGAGATCAAGTCGTTCGCGATCGTGGACGGGCAGGCCGACAGCGCCAAGGTCTCCGGCGCCGCCGTGCAAGCCGCCGTCTACGTGCTCGCTCTGCGCCGGCTGCTCCGCTCGCTCGGCCACGACGAGGAGCTGGTCAGCCACGACGTCGTGCTGGTCTGCCCGGCCAACTTCACGCTGCGCCCCGAGGCCGTGGTGCTCGACGTACGCAAACAGCTGTCCACGCTGCGCCGCCAGTTGACCCGGCTCGCCTCGGTTTCGTCGCTGATCGCCGGGCTGCCGGAAACGGTCTCCTTCGACCTGGCCCTGCCCGTGCCGACCCTGCTCGCCTCGATCGCGGCCGTCGAAGCGCGCTACGCACCCGAATGCCTCTCGGCCTGCGAGCTGGCCGTCTACTGCCGGCACGAGGCGGCCGGGACGACCGCGGCGCTCGGCCGGCCGGTGCGCGAGGCCCTCGGCGGCATCCCCACGGTGGAGTCCGCGCTGGCGCTCGCCGCCGGAGCCCCGCCGCCGGATGAGGACCTGCGGGAGGCCGCCGCGCTGCTCCAGGCCGCGGCGAAGCTGCGCGCCGAGGCCCTTTCTTCGTGAGTATGCTCACCGCCCTCGCCCGCGCGGAGGCCTTCGCGGCCGGCCGGGCGGCGCCCATCGCGACCGTCCGCCACCTGCACGTCCACGATCGCCCGCTGGTGCTGATCCCGCTCGCCATGGCCGGCGAGGCGAACGCGCCGCTGGCCGCACTGGTCGGCACCGAGGTCTCGGCGCCGCGACTCCTGGTCGTCGCCCAGCCGCGGAACCGCGACGAGCGGTTCGCGTTCGTCTCCAGGCTGGCCTCGATCGTGCTGCCCTATCTGGAGTCGTTCACCGGGGTGGCCGAGCCGATCGCCGTCGACCGCGGGCGGGAGGTGCGCTTCCGGTTCGTCGACGCGCCGCAGGTCTGGGTGCCGAACACCGGCGGCGTGGACTTCCTGCGGCTGCTCGGGCGGTCGACCCGGTTCCGGACCATTGACGGCGAATATCCGGTCGAGCCGGGCGTCCCGCTGCTCGGCCGCTGGCTGACCTTTCTGGCCAACTCGGCCGAGGTGCCCGGGTCGTCGCTGCTGCTCAACGCGGTGCAGGCGCTCGGGCTGCACTGGGCGACGGGGCAGAGCGGCGCCGAGGACGCGTCGCTGGCCGCGCTGCTGGCCTGGATCTCGCCGCCGGCGGGGGAGACCGCGTTCGAGGCGGCCCGCCGCGCGGAGCAGTCCGCGCCGGCCGGCCCGGCGACGGATCCCGACTTCGACAACCGGGTGCTGGCCCCGCTGATGTCCGCGCCCGCCGCCGACCTGCCCCGGCTGACCGAGGTGCTGCAGGAGGTGCTGACTCCCACCTGGACGCTGATGTGGCGCACCCTCGACCTGCTCCGCGAGCTGCCCGTCGGCGACCGGGTGGCCGGTCGCTGGGCCGGCGACCGCGACACGTATTCGGCGTTCGTGCAGCATCTCGCGGACGGCGGCCCGCCCCAGCCACGCCGCGACGGGGCGGTGGCCGCGGCGGCCCGGCTGCACCGGCTGGAGAACGCCGCGACCCGGTACGCGGTCCAGCGGGCGTTCGACGACCCGCTGGTGATGGCCGAATACCGGCTCTCCGGAGCCGCCTTCGCGGGGGTCGTCACGCTGGCGAAGGCCGACCGGATCGACGACACCGGCAAGCGGCCGGTGCTGCGCCCGCGGATCATGGTCCAGGCGTCGGAGCCGGTCCGGGTCGAGGTCGGTGCGGCGCTGACCTCACCGGCCCGCCCGGCCCAGAAGGCGACCGTCATCTCGATCACCGGCTCCGACGTGCTGCTCGAGCTCTCCGGCGGGATGGGACGCAAGCTGGTCGCCGAGTCGGGCAGCGTCCCCGAGGTGGGGGAGCGGCTGCTGCTGACCACGCTGAGCGAGGCGTACCGGCCGGGCGGCTCTTTTCCGGATCCGGACGACACGCCGTGGACGCACGGCGGGCCGCCGGTCTCCGAGCCCCGCTGACCGAGGTCACCGAGCGGCGAGCTTGACCAGCAGCAGGGCGATGTCGTCGGCTCGGCGGCCGACCGACGCGATCAGGTGCGAGCACAGCTGCTCGCCCGGCATCTCCGCGTTGTCGCGCAGCGCGGCCTCGACCCGGGCGATGCCCGCGTCCACCAGCTGCCCCCTGTCCTCGACCAGG
>Ga0307512_10004686_pt1 | contig 14815 bp, 18 predicted proteins | sample 14_EM_MG_FD_200267 | JGI IMG/M metagenome (GOLD analysis project Ga0307512, IMG submission 200267) | Populus trichocarpa ectomycorrhiza microbial communities from riparian zone in the Pacific Northwest, United States - 14_EM | ecosystem: Host-associated > Plants > Roots > Unclassified | place... | reverse complement strand
ACTATACCAAGTTTGAAAATCCCGCAAAGATATGAAAACAATTTTACTGAGTATATTTCCAGCCAGAGTACACTGCATAATTGAGAAAAGGCGAACTTGAATTTCAAAATGCTCAGAATACTGATAATGCCATTTCATTTTTTGCTGATGTGTGGTGCTTGTGTGTGCGCCAGCGCGTAGCGCAGTCTATAGTCGATTTGAACTTGTGTCGATGGATTCTGGAGACCCCGGGGTTGACAGCAGCTCATCTCATTTTGTATCATCTTATCATACAACGAATTCCTCACCGTATCTTTCCCATTATTTGATATCACTCCCTCTTTGTGAGAGTTCGTGGATCCAAGCAATCATGTCGATCCGCATGGCCCCGTAGTATCATATCTCCTCACCCTCTTTCTACACTCCCTGAGCCAGAACCACTCTTTCTCACGAATTCTCTTTGGAATGCGGTGAGAGGTGTGGTGGAGCATTGATGATGGGCTCTCTGCCTTCTAGCTCATCCGTTTCACTACACCACCACTGGCAGAAAGTGTTCAATTTATCAGCAACATGTATTTTTGTCACTGGTAGACTCTGGGAATGTTTGGCTGTTGTCAGACCAGAATCCCAGGGTGGACAAATCCCAGAGTTGATTGGACCAATGCAGTGGCCCTTCAGGTGCACCAGGGAGTGTGAGTGCACAGTCAGTGAGGATATAAGAGGTCTGGTGACAACCAGGGGAGGATCTGGGTGCGCATTTGACAAGCTTGGGAGTGCTGGAGACCACCCTGCGAGCACCTCAAATTGCCGCACAGCAATGTTGGAAAGACAGCATCATCTTTGGGAATGCTGCTGGTGCGCCTGGATATCGTAGCTACTACTTATCATTCAATGATTTTTCACTCTCATGTCTTCAGTTTGCACTGTCATCTATGTATGAAAATATCTATGTATCTATAAAGCTTCCCATCCACACAGTGTATATCTGGACTGGCTGCAGGCGATACCTGAGAGAATTTCAAGGCACACTACAATTTGGCTATCAAGTGAACATAGATATCCTCTGGGATGCCATGATCGAGCAAACTTGGAGATGCATTTCAAGGCCATGATGGAGTGGGTTTGGAGATGTAAATGGAAACCATGACTGTGGGAGTTTGGAGATGCACTTTGAAGACCATGATCGCACGAACCTGGAGGCTGCAATCGAGTGGGTTTTGTGATACAGTTGGAGGCCAAAATCCAGTGCACTCAGAGAGGCACTGGTTGGCCGTGATCCAGTGAATTTAGAGATGCACCCCGAGGCCATATTCAACGAAGTTAGTAGATTCACCTGGAGGCTATGATCAATTGAGATTGGAGGAGTCCTTGGATGTGGTCCATCTGGAGGCTCTGGATGCCTGGTGTACAGGGTGCTGAGGGGTGCTGTGTGCTGAGACTCACTAGGTGCCGGGGTGTGCTGCGGGCTGCACCTGTATTCATAGGTTAGTTAAGTTCCAACTGTGGCAATGTGACAAGGTACCAATACCTTTGAGCTCACATGGAGAGCTGCCTGGAGGCGGTCAATCTGTAGGGAGGCAAGCCGAAAGCTGAAGATATATTCAGGGGTCAACTCGTAATCTTGTGAAAATGATGGGAAGAAAGTCGATCTTGGGTGGATGCTGTACTCAGTGTTAACGCATAATCATGGCATGGAGAGATCAAGAGGTATAATTTACGTTTGTGTTCTGTGATGATGGTAGAGTTGTGGACTAGAAAGAGAGATGCAGGATGATGATGGGCATGATATGGCGGATAGAAGGGGATGTGAGATATCCACAGAATGACTTGCCAGATTGATTTTTGAAGACTTCTTATTAGCATTCTAACCCACCGGATTGGAAGTTGTACTTGCCCTCTCGAGTATTGTAAATTGAGTCGCACAAAAAATTCTGCTATGTCCAAGACACTCACAGTGATATCCCCCAGGTCCTCGCATCTCTCTTTTTCTCATCCTCAACTCTACCATCACCTAAACATACAAAGTTATGTAATTGCTCTCTATTTGTCTATGCCATGATCATGTGTTAACACCAAGTACAGTATCTACTAGGCACTGAATCATTCCAAAATCAAGTGTCTCCTGCTTCCAGCCAGTCTCTCATGTCCCATCATTTAGTGGACCTTGTTGTACTCAACTCTGTACATTCTCACGATTACAAGTTAACCAATGATCAGAGTCTACAATTGTGCCTCTCTTCGAATCCACTGCCTTCAGGTCAACGATATTGAACTTCTCCTCCAACTTTGATCGATAATGGCTTCCAAGTGCATCTCCAAACTTGCTCGATCACCGCCTCCAAGTTTCCACAATCATGGCCTCCGAGAGCACCTCCACACTCACTCACTCATGCCCTCCAAGTTACGGCCGTGATGGGCTCCAAGTGAATCTCAAACTCGTGCAATTACGGCCTGCCAAAGTATGTCTGAGTTCACACAATCCCAGCCTCCAAGTGTATCCTGGAGTGCATTCCACCTCTGCCTGCAGGTGTATCTGCAAAGTCGCTCGATTGTGGCTGCCGAGTAGATCCCCAAGTTCATACAATCACAGTGTGGTGAACTGGTGGTGAACTCGCGGAGCCAGCAAGCCGAGAGCCAATCTTCAACAGGCAGCTGCACCTCTCATGGTATCTGAAGGATAATTGTGAGATATTGTTATTCTGTTTTGAGGAGAGTAGAGGAGGGTGAGACAATGTGAATGGGTGACCGGGCATGAGAAACCACACACATTCCGTCGCTCTATGCAGGCTTTGCAACAGACTGTGAGGCACCACACCAATTGTCTGGATCCATGAACGCTTGCCAAGAGTGTGTTATACACAGAGCTGGGAATGATAGTCTTTGTAATTCATATAGTGAGATAATGTATATCTGCTTTGGGGTCCCCCACATATTGAATCCCCACTGCGCAATCCATCTCTGTTATTCCTGTATTTCTGTACTCCCCCCCAGTCGCTGAGTGTATCTCCATTATTCTTGTATCTCGATACACCCCACAACAGCTTCCCCCTGCTACACTCACTGGCAGTGGTCGTGAGCACTGGATATTACCACCTCAATGGCCTCCAAGCACATCTTAAAGTTCTCTCAATTGGCATCGTCAGTTCTACCTCCGATTATGCTTAAAACCGGTCTGCAGCCCCATTTGCAGTATATTCATCTATGATGACAGGTTTCGACTGAGTTCAAATGCTGTTGTACAATGTAGCGAATCTTGTGACTGTTATAATGAACAATGTGATACATGAAATGTGTTCTGTTTATGGAACTGGAAGAATCACCACTGTGAGAATATGGCACCAAGTCACCTGGAGAGCTGGGCAGAGGTCTTAGCTGCTTTCAAAGTCTGCTGCGAACCTGTGCAGTGGTCTCAGGTGCTCCACAAATTGACTATACAATACGTAAAATGTGGTAGCATTCTGAATGCACCTGGATAGCTGCAGATTCTTTCAGAAGCATCTGAGATTACTCTTTCAGAGTCTGAGACCACTTTGCTCATCTGCAGGGGGGCCTGAGAGCATCTGGAAGTACTTAGAAGCAATGGTGAGGTCAACCAGAGTGTCTTGGAGGTTGGTGTGTGGCTTCTGGACAGATTTATCTTTTGCTGATGTTGGAAAACACACCGATCAATTTCATCACCTACATGGGTATGGTTACCCCGCTTCAGAGCAGCGAAATCCTGATGCGTTGCACCTTTATCACCATTCCTCATTCAAAATGCCACAGAGTTCCCAACCAACCACCAGTGTAGGCCAAGGATATCCAATATCTGGGACTCAATGGCAAGGATATCACCTCCACGAAGGTGATTATGGCAGGTTTCATGCCAAGTGCCATCATCTCCAGTTTCACCAACAGTGCCACAAGGACTGCTGGGAAACAATCCAGTCAATTGGCCAAACTCTTCCAGCTCTACTCCTGAACCTTGACCCCCTTCCGGCTCACCTTGGAGACCCTCCATCAGCCTCCCAATGAACATTTTCCAGCAGCCAGCAGAACAGGTGGAAACTAGATGATGCTGGGATTATGATCCTGCCCTAATTGACTAAGTTTGCGTACAACAAGTATGATATATCTGAAGAAAGCAATGACTGACCGGACATGGGTGGTGAAGAAGGCAATTCCCCAAACAGCTTGAAGCAAACCAAATTCTCCTTGAAGCTATGTGCTACAAGGATGGGTCAGGCCAATTACAGTGCATTCAACAAGTGGAAGAACATATGGGTGGCTAGGTTTGTGGAGAAAATGCATCATGGCATTGTATGTGGGCAGAAATTTTTCACACAGCTTTAAGATGGACTCCTGCACAGGGAGGCTGTGGTTGCAGATATTTTGGCAACATTCAAGAACAGGCTGCCATGGGAAGCATTGAATAATTTTGACATGATTTGGTGGCAGTGGATTGCAACATCTTTGAAGAAATGTGCATGGAATATTCTGTAGTCAAGGCAAATGGCATGGCAAGGCGCAAAGTCTTTGGTGACAGAGTTGGGAGAGGATGTTGGCCAATAGGCGAAAAGTAACCTCCCAGAGTTGTGTAAGACATTATTCATGGTTGTAATTTGCTGGGTGTCAAACAGAAAGGATAATGTGATATCTCCCAAAAAACTGCAAGCCTTATACATGGATGGGTAGCACTGGGAGGAGCTGATTGAGTTCATCAACAAAAAGAATGGCCTGAAAATGCCAGATGTTCCAACGTCAATGTTCAAGACCACCTTGGAACAGAACTAATTGAAAGAATATATGAAATTATATACATGTGGGCAAATGAAAAATGGCCCCATATATGGGCAGATTTCCTACAACTGTTGTGTATCAAAAACTTTCCAGTTGAAACCAGAATACAATTTTAATATATTTTGGTAGATATGTGGAGAGTGGCAGGGAAGGAGATTGCGAAGAACATAATTGGACTGGCAAAGGTAATCCCTGCTATCTGTGTTAAGGCTAGATCTGTGCAACTGCTATTCAATATATGTAGACCTTGGAACGGCCTGAAGATGGTGGAACAGTAGAGGGAGAGGAGGATTGTGGGCAAGAGAATCGTACTTGTATCAATGTAAGTTGTGATTGAAAGAATAGAATTGATGATATTCCATTCATATGGATTAGTTCCAGTACTTGTATCAATGTAAGTTCTGATTGAAAGAATAGAACTGATGATATTCCATTCATATGGATTAGTTCCAGTGCTTGCTTCTCTATCAAATTCCTACCATTGTAAAGAATTCCAGGAGAGCTGGAGGATGAACACATCTGCCCAGCTTACCTCCGAGCAACTAAATGAGATTACTGAGGATGAACAGAAAACAGAGATAGGTGCAATTGAGGTTCAGGAGCAAGTGCAGAAATGTGAACAGGCGCTTGATCCAGATAGTAGTGGTTCAGTATTACCCCCGATTCGCAATACAATCAACAACGAATTTGACCATGGGTATCGTGATGACGCATGATGGCTGCGGAATCCCTGTCGGATTCGCCAGTCGAATTCTGACAAAGTCCCTGGTAAGCAGTATTCAATACCAGGCCTTCCTGGAACGATGTTTCTGGTGCAGCAAGATTGGGCAATATTGTTTATTGCATGGTGATGGGTTTGGAATTCAGATGTGCCAGGAGTAATGGTGGCAGATCAAATGGGTCTTGGCACAACTTTTACTGCAGTTGCAGCAACTATACTATGCACATTGCTTACTGAGAGGGTTGTGATATGGTTCCCACTGTCAATTTTGTGGAGGAATACACTTGAAGAGTCGGTCAATATGGTGCCAAATGATGAAGCTGGGAATATTGGTGAAATTGGGGAATGGTATCTGTGGCAGAGACTGAATTCAGTACCCCATCGCCATTTAGCAATCTAGCCGACTCCACCTCTAGGTCATTCAGTGCAAACTTCAGCCCTTGAACCAATCCTGATTGTCACAATGCTTGGAGTGGCAGAGATATTCAAGCATATCATGGAGTTGATGACATATGGGACCAATTCCAGACTGGTGAACTTGTTGTACGTGGATAGTGGGAATCTCTCCAATGATAATCAAAACACCAGGATTGACAAACCTGCAAACCAAAGGATTGTCCACCTTGTATCCTGTGATGCCTGGATATGTAGAATAAAACTATCCCACAACGGGTTACCCAAATATTGTTTCTAAGTTTGGGAATGTGTGATGAGTCCCATCGATACGTGATATAAATCAGTGTTGGCTGGCAAATTGCAATGAAATCAATTACTGTATTCCAACTTCAAGTCCCAGCTATGATGGGATTTCATTCAATCTGTGACTGGTATTATCAGACAATGTGGCTGTTATTAAGTGTGCCTGAAGAAATAGAGGATCAGACTGTAATGGATATGTGTGGTGCAGGAACACTGCATTCCCCTGTGAAGAGCTAGATGCAGGTGATCTGAATGGAAGATGAACAAGCTGAACAGAATGCGGCACTCCAGATGATACAGAGTGCAAAGTCTTGGATAAAACAAGGGTAGTTGAAATTGAAACTAGCCAATGGACTCCCAATCCTGTTGATACTAAATGAAAATGCTAACAAAGTTGCTGTCAAATGGACTGAGAAAGCACAAGTGAAACTAAAAACCCATGACAAGAAAAACAATTCAGAAGGTCCTTCCGAATCATGGAGGGTTCATAGTCGGTGGATAGCATGTATTTCAGTAGTATTGAGAGACACCAATGATTGCAATAAAATTTCAGAAGATTGGTATAATGAATGGCCTCACCATGCATGGGTGAATTCTCCAATTTTCCAATGGCTGAGAGAATCATTTCTGCCACTGCCTGTTAAGGAACCAGCAGATTATCATTAACATGACCAAGACAATGCATCAAGAGAGGTCCTACTTGCGACATATGAGACAAATGATCTTGCACTCCCCAGTACCCCTCCTCCACAAATGGTGGTGCTGTTGAATTCTCTTCACAGCCAAGTTCATCATTTGAAGTGGTGGCTACCCAAGTACTTTGCTGATCATTTGGATATATTCCAACAGTATGCAGATATGGGAAATGATGAATACAAAGAAATGCAGCTGTAATTCCAGTGTTCATGAAATCCTTCACTGGTGGTAACTGGACCCAAAGTTGGCGGGACTCACTTCAATCTTAATGCAGCATACCAGGCAGTATTAACTCCAAAGTTCTGGGTATTAAATGAATAGCAGCAGGCATTTGCATGAGGTGTCCAGATAGGGCAAAGGTGAGTACTGCACTAATGCTTACTGAATATGGGTTCAGGTAGCTATGAGAAACGCTTGAGTGATCTCCCATAACACTCTGCAGCGGCGAGACAGAGAGTCCATTGTGGCTTGATGCATCATCTCAACATCAGCACATCAATGTTTTGCCAGATTGGGGTGTCTTGTATGGACCAGACAATTGGCAGATGGAGAACAGAGACTCATTGTAGTCTGATAAACCATCATCTTGAATCATTAGGACACTTCATCAAGATGCGCCTCATTAGACATCTACCCAATATCATCTTTTCAACCAATCGAAATGGTCAAACAGAGTCTTTTGTATGGCACACCATATGCATAATTTCATCATTTCTCTGTGTCAGTTTGATGTAAATCAAAGTTCTGATGTTGGAATTGTTGTTTCTTAGATCAGAAATAGTTAGAGTGGGATTTCATTCGTGTTCGGGATTGTTATTAATGAGCAACATGAGATTAATGGAAACAATAAGCTACATTCAATGTTCCCAAATTGCCTATCACATGATAGATAGTGGGAGTTGCATATTGAGAATCATTCAGCATGAGACTTCAAATCATTCGCCTGTTGCAAATTTGGAATTCGTTGTAAACTCCTGAACAGATATACATTTCCATGTCACAACTACAAAAAATGCATAATTCCACCACTGTTAAGAGCACCAGTGAATCCTCAGTATATGTCTGGAGTCTTGTCAACATGGATCGAGCACTGAAGATTTGCCATTCATAATAGGCAATAATCAGTCTGTAGGCGAGATTGGGAATCTGTGTCAGAAAATGAGGCACAGGCTCATGTAATGGTGCCAAAGCTGCAGCATTTGCGGACAAGAGATCCACGTTCAGCTGCACCGGAAAATCATCGGCACATGTCTTGTATCTGGTTACGACATATCCAGTACATCATATTTGCAAACTGCTTTTGGCAATACACAGAGTATAGGTGATACTGAGTACTTTTGTCAGAATATGAGATATGGCTTGCAGAACAGTGGCAAAGCAACAGCTTTGGCTAGCATATGAGCGAAGTTGAGGGGCACCAGAGAATCCTATGCACATATTTCTATAACTGATCGATCCCTGCATATTTGCCAATCGCATTTGTCAAACACACAGTCTAGGTAATATTGAGTTCCTGTTGCAGAAAATGAGATATAGGTTCGCTGATATGAATCAAAGGTGCAGCTTTTGTTGGTGGATGATTGAAGATCAGGTGCACTTGATAATTCCGGGGAATATCATTATGACAGATCCATCAAAGCATATTTGCAAATCGCATTTGGCAATACAGACAGGATACGTTACATTGAGTACCTGAGTCAGAATATGAGACACAGGCTGGCTAATTGCTGGTAAAGCAGCCGCTGTTGCTAGGACATAATAGATGATCAGGTACAATTTGCAGCCCCATCCCTGTAACAGGTGGGGTTGGGTGTAGGTGTAATGGCGGGCGGAACGTGACGTGTCCAGGGCCGGGTAACAGCCATTCTATATAGTTGACTCGTTCCGAGTCATGGATCATTATCGAGAATCTTACCAATTTCTCTGACACCTATACTCACTCGCGCCCACGTGTGCAACCGTATTCCATCTATTGATTTACCTAGCCATACGCTACCGTACATGCCTTTTACACTATTCTCGATTTTCAGTCATCGGATACGTTTCGCTCACGGGACTACGCGAATTGACCATATTCGACGCGTCGCAACGCCTATACAACACGAGCAATTATCACCCCAATGCCTGCACAGAAGCAAACTAGAGTTCAAGTACGAACAGCTAATGATCGTGAGAATGATGAAACCTTACAGGCATCGGCTTCGACCAGCCGAGCTACGCCTACAGACCGTGCCACTCCGATAGTCCTACCCGAAGACGAGATTGACCAAGATCCCGATCAATTTCGCGATGAAGACGACCATCATCCTCGCCCCGCACCAATTGGCGGTCAAGATAATGACCCTGACGATCTTATGTCAAGCATCACCAACGATGACCGCATGGACATGATCACACAGAATCGGATGATGATGAAACTGCTCTTCGAGCAAGACGCGGAATGGAGAGAAGAGCGGAAGGCCGAATGGGATTGTATAGCGGCGGAGCGGGCTCAGTGGGAGGGTGAGCGGGAGAGAATGGCGGCCGAGCGACGACCGATGCGGCAATCAAGCAACGATCCCATGATTTTCAAAATGGTCGACCCGGAGCGGTAGTGAGGCGGTATCTCAGAACTCGATAACTTTCTCAGCGTTCTACGAGGTAGTTTCAAGGCCCACAGCCACCTTTTCCCGCACGGCGGGCCCAACCAGGTCCAGTACGCGCTCAACTTCCTCGGGAGCTGGAGCAGTCACCCGAACCCTACTCAAAGAAACACGAGGATGGAGGATCCAATCGCGTGGGGCCAGAAGCTACGGATATCGAACCACCCTGCAATGAACGACTTGGACCTCTTCGAAGCGGAAATCGGGAAGACGTACGGTGATAAGGATCGGGAGATGAATGCGGTTATGCGGCGTTACCAAGAATTCTACCAAGGACACCACGACACGGAGGAAGGCATCTGGGCGTACGCTAATCGACTATGGGCATTATGGTGGGAGGCCGGATGGGATGAACAGCATTTCCAGAAAATGCTCTATGAGATGGCTTGGATGGGGATGAGGCCTAGCCTGCGGTCGCGGATCGCACCATTGGTCGAGGGACAATTTGGGCGCATCGACGAGCTCTTTGACCGGGCGGTGGCGGCGGAATAACACCCTCGACCAGGGCATGGGAAGACCGGCGGTCAACAGCAACAGCAACAGCAACAGCAACAGCACAGGCAATTGGGAGAATCGTCCAAGAAAGGGGATCAGAAACGGAATTTCAGACCATCGATCTCGGAGCCATCCAATAACGACAAGTCCGGCAAAGACGGCGGAAACCCTCCCAAATTACCACCGGCACCATGGGCCTCTCAGCAACTTTATGAGAATAGAGTGGGGAGCAGGAAATGCACCAGATGCGGCGGAGATCACATTACGAACCAATGTCCAAAATTCAGCCGACCTCTATAGCCGGACTCGAATCTAACCACAGGAGGTCAACAAGTCAAACGGCAGCGGTCATTCGATACCCAGCAATCAAAAAACTCGTCTACCTCTCCCGGTACCTAGCTCGGCGGGAGAGGGTGCACGATGCAGAGCTGGGGATGGACAAGCTGGGAGCACGGGCAGTAATGGCGACCTTGGACGAAGTCAAACCCCATCGAGTTGCATTGAAATCGAGGGTTATTCTGGAGAGCCCTAGGGCTGTCATATCAAGTCAATACCTGTGTGGAACAACCAGACCGGATACGGCACATTAGTGCATGAAGTGGAGGTGCGGGATGCACATGGCGAAATGCAGCAAGTACGAGCACTCATCGACTGCGGTGCTACGAGGATATTCATGGCACCCAGGCTTCCGAGATGGCTCCGGATACGAGATGAACCAGCACTCACTGCTACGGTAGGCCTGGATGGTCGGGTAATGGTGGAGGCCAAAGATAGCCGGAAGGCCACAATCTCGGTTCGATATTTGGATCAATTGGCCCCGGTTGACGAACCGGAGGTCCTTATCGTGCCCATGCGGGCATATGACTTAGTCTTGGGAATGCCATGGTTTACGGCCCAGAACCCCGAGATCGACTGGAGCACCAGTCGACTTACAGCGTTACGAACTGCGCACAGGAAACTACAGGCACGGGATCCTCGGGATGAGGGAGTACGGGACCCTCGGGATGGGGAGAAATCGGAAATCCCAATGGTAGATACCACCAGAACTTCGCTGGGACTCGGCCATGCTCCTCCGAACATTGAACTTTTGGGAGCTACCGCATTTCTCGATCTTGTTGCTAGCGATGAAGTCGACCAGGCATTCGCCCTAGGGATTGGAGATTGCACAGGGCTGCTGGGAGCAACTTTGGGAGGAACCTCAGGTGAGAAGATACTCCGAAGTGCTGGACGCAACGAGCAGGGAGCAGTGGCGGTAGTTGCGGCAGAAGAGTTACACATTGACGGTGCTTGAATGACTGCTACCTGCTCGCCGAGTCACGAAGGGAGAGACTGGACGGCGGGGCTTGGCTCCTTTGTGGGCGAACTATTAATGAGAAGGCCTCCTGGATAACCCTTTTTCCGCTCCCACCCCCGTGAAATCGCAGGGACTAACCTTAACAGAAGGAGCGTATACTGTACCTACAGATGATGGAGGCTATATTCCTGCCAACTACTCGGAATTTGTGGAGGTCTTCAGTTAGGCCAAAGCAGAGGCACTTCCACCCCACCGATCAATTGATCATGCGATCGACCTGGAGTCCGGCAACAAGCTTCCATACGGAAGAATCTACAACCTGTCAGAAGTCGAACTAAGAACACTCAATGCCTACATCGAAACGAACCTAGCCAATGGCTTCATCCAGCGCTCATCATCACCGGCAGCGGCACCGATCTTATTTGCCAAAAAGATGGACGGCGGCCTGCGGCTGTGTGTGGACTATCGGGCTCTCAACTCAGGAACTATCAAGAACCGATATGCTTTGCCACTCATCTCAGAAATGCTCGATAGGCTACGTGGAGCGCAGATCATCACGAAACTGGACCTACGGAATGCTAACCATCTCATTCGGATTGAGTAAGGCGACGGGTACAAGACGGCATTTCGGACGCGTTACGGTCAGTTCGAGTACCGAGTTATGCGGTTCGGATTGACAAATGCACCGGCAACCTTCCAGTCTTATATCGACGACTGCCTGCGGCCTTACATTGACGACTTTACCTTGTGCTATCTTGACGATATTCTAATCTACTCAACCAATGACAAAGAACATGAGGGACACATTCGAAAAGTGCTGGAACGGCTACGGGAATTCGGTCTCTACTGCAAAGCAGACAAGTGCCAATTCAGAGTCTCGGAGGTCGGCTTCCTTGGATTTGTAATAGACTCGGAGGGGATCGGCATGGAATCAGACCGAATATTGACAATCGAGGATTGGCCTACACCGAAGTCAATCCGGGACGTACACGTACTCCTGGGCTTGACGCACTTTTATCGCCGGTTCATTCGGAAGTACACCAAAGTCGCAGCACCAATTACCAACTTACTACAAACGAGATCGGGCTCAGCAAGGTGGGAGTGGTCTCGGGATGCCGAACTCGCGTTTTGCAAGCTTAAGAGGGCGTTCACTGAAGCACCGATCCTCCAACATTTCGACCCACGAAAGCCGATCATCCTGCAGACCGACGCGAGCGGCTTCGCGATTGCCGGCATCCTCAATCAGTACGATGGCTTCGGGACCCTCAGACCAGTCAACTTTCACTATTGGAAGTGCTCGCCTGCCGAACAGAACTACGACACATACGATCGGGAACTAATGGCAATTGTGGAAACAATGAAACAATGACGGCACTATCCCGAAGGCGCTGATCACAAGATCTTGATACAGTGCGATCACAAAATCCTCGAGTACTTCCAGACTTCCAAAGTGCTCTCCCGGAGACAAGCCCGATGGGCTGAGGTCCTGTCATCCTACGACTTGACAATCCAGCCCCTGGAAGGCACCAAGAATCCGGCGGATGGACCATCAAGACGACCCGACTACGAGATCAGGTACGAGAAACCGGTCGGTCGTTTTCTTCCAACTCTAGCGGCTACCGTTGAACCGTACGATGATCTCTTACCAGCGATCAAGACTGCTCAGGCTTCCGATTCCTTGGCCGTCGACGTCAATCCCAGATTAGTCGACATTCCAATGATCAGTGGACAGGAGGGATCTAGCGACTCGGGTCGAGATCGGGATCAATGGAAAGTTATCTCAGGAGCTCTGACCTACAAAGGGAGGATATATGTACCGGAGGATGATTCTCTTCGTGGTAAAGTCATTAGTGTGTTTCACGACAACCCGGAATCTGGTCACTTTGGAGCTCTGATGACTGCGGAATTAGCATCTCGTGATTTCTATTGGCCAGCCTTGGATGCTACAGTTCGGAAATATATCGTGGGATGCGAGTTATGTCATTGGATCAAGGCACCACACTACGCCCGTCACGGAGTCAACATGCCATCAGTACCACCATCACGGCCCTGGGAGGGACTCACGATAGATTTTGTCACTGACATACCGGAATCAACTGCTTCTGAGTACACCGGGATCTTAGTCATCGTGGATCGATTGACCAAGATGGCGATTTATCTACCCTGCCAAAAGGATATCGACTCACCCAAGCTGGCAAGGCTCATTTTCGAACACATTCTCTGCAAACACGGAGTACCAGACAACATCATTACCGATCGGGGGAAGGAATTCACCAGCAGATTCTGCACTAGAGTTTGTTCCCACATGCACACTGATCACCGACTCTCTACCGCAATTCACCCTCAGACCGATGGTCAAACGGAACGGCAAAACCAAACAATGGAGCAGTATCTTCGAGCCTTCTGCAACTACGAGCAGGATAACTGGGTGGAGCTCATACCACTCGCCGAGTTCGCCTACAATAACTCTGTACATGCATCGACGTGAATGACGCCCTTTTTGGCCAATTACCATTTTCATCTGGAAATGCAGTTCAAATGGCCGAAGGCACCAACCATTGCACGGTCGGAGGTGAAAGCGGACGTGATGCTAGCTGGACTTGAAGAAACACACGAGATCCTCCGACAGAACCTACTGGAAGCACAAACTCGACAATCAAAGTACGCCGGCGGGAAAGAGATGATTTTTAAGGTTGGAGACAAGGTCTGGCTCTCAACCAGGAACATACACACAATGAGACCGTGCAAGAGGCTCGATTACGAGCGCGCGGGACCGTACACGGGAAGTAAGATGATCAATAGGAATGCGTACAAATCAGACCTGCCGAAAACGATGCGGATCCACGATGTGTTCCATGTTTCTCTACTCAACCGATATTCACCACCCATTATGGGCCAACCTTCATCGGAGCCTCAGCCAACTATAGTCGACGACTCTGGATACGAGTGGGAGGTCGAACGAATTCTCGACTCAAAACGGCGCTACCAAATGCTACACTATCTTGTCCAGTGGGCGGGTTACAACTATGTACGAACAAGCTGGGAGCCAGCGGACAACCTCGAGAATGCTCAAGAACTGGTCAACGAGTTTCACCAAACACACCCGGGAACGCAGCGGAGGTGAATGGGGAGAAATATGGAGTTTGGGAGTGGAGGAAGCTGTCAGTTAGGCGTTTTCTTTTGTTCTTTCTTGTTTTGGGACTCCGGCCCGGTACAAATGGCGGCGGCACGAGTTGTACCACCCCCGGATCACCGTCAAGTGGAGGTGGAGTTTTCCTGTGCGCCGGACTCACCGAAAGGTCGCACTGAGCTGCACCGATCGGTGGCGGGATTTACAGATGCGTACGGTATCATACGTGGATGCTTCTTATGTCTTTTTTGACTTGTAACGGTTGATGCAGCCCAGGAGGTCTGCGCCTAGAGAGGGGGATGATGTAATGGCGGGCGGAACGTGACGTGTCCAGGGCCGGGTAACGGCCATTCTATATAGTTGACTCGTTCCGAGTCATG
>Ga0307512_10004685_pt1 | contig 14821 bp, 22 predicted proteins | sample 14_EM_MG_FD_200267 | JGI IMG/M metagenome (GOLD analysis project Ga0307512, IMG submission 200267) | Populus trichocarpa ectomycorrhiza microbial communities from riparian zone in the Pacific Northwest, United States - 14_EM | ecosystem: Host-associated > Plants > Roots > Unclassified | place... | reverse complement strand
AGGAAACCCTCGAGAAGGTCTACCAAAACCTCCTCGAAGAACACCGCACCCTACAGACCAACTACGATGATGCCGTCTCTGAGAAAGAGGATGCACTTGCTCGGATGCGACAGACTCAGCGAGAAGTGGACGATACCAGGAAAAACGACAAGGCCGATCATGTCATGCGAGCGGAGATCGACAGACTGCGCGCAGAGCTGTGAGTTCTTTTTTGGGTGTAGAGATGTGGTTCTACTGATTCACGTGGAGGGCGCCAGCCAGAAGAGTGAAGATAACCTCGCGATCGCAGAGGCTGAGCTCGATAAGCAGAACAGTGTGAACAAAGATCTGAACAAGAGAATAGATGAGCTACACGCGAAGACAGAGGAGGCGGCTCGACTGAAGGATCAAGTTGACGAGTATAATATTCCACGTCGCTTTTTTGGCAAATTTTCTAACAGACGGATGAAGGTTGCGGCACGCTGCGGATAAACTGCAGAAGACCGAGAATGTTATGGAGAAATACAAGAAAAAACTACAAGAAGGCGCGGACCTCCGTCAGCAGCTCAAGGTCTGTCATCTGTTGCCTGGTCAGACTTGAACACCCTCAACACCCTACATAGGCATTGGAAAAACAAAACGCGGATCTGGTCGACAAGAATGCGTCAATCGAAGAAGAATACCGAAAGGTCGCCGCTTTCAAACCCCTCATGGAGTCCTACAAGGCGCAGATCGCTGAACTGGAATCGAAAATTTCTGCTCGAACAAAAGAGAGCGAAGCGTTCAAATTTGAGCTGGAACAGACCCGCATCAAACTAAAGATTGCCAACGAAGAGAGGGCAAAAGACTCGGAGACGCTGGAGTTGTACCAGGAACGTGTGAGGGAACTGGAACTCCAATCACACCAACGGCCTTCCGTTACCTCGCGCAAGGCGCCGGTTGAGACGATCCTGCACGAGGATGGGTTGGTAACAGAAGGGGAGAGTATGGCCGTTCTAGAGGACGAAGATGACGAGGGCGGTTTGGGAGAAGAGTTGGACACGGTTCTCAGTGGAACCACTATGACAGACCTCAAACTCCAGGTTCGACGATTGAAGCGAGAGTTAGAGGCCGTTCGGAAGAACGAAGTAGACTCGAGTAGGGTTCTCGTACTGGAGAATCTGTTGGAGGACGCGAACAGGATGAAGGCCAGGTACGAGGCTGACTATATCGCGGAACACAGAGAGAAACTGGTGCTCCAGAGTGCCATGGAAGAGATTAGGAGTGGAAAGTCTATGGGTGATGGGTACGGTTGGCCCTTTTCCCGACAGGTGCTGTGTTCTGACTATGATTATAGCCCTGAGGCTGCCATTGCGTTACGACAGCGGCTCAACGAGACCGTCGAGCAGCTCGATGAGCTACGCCGCAAGCACACCGAGTTGGAAGTCAACTTCGAGAGCCAGAGCAAAGAACTGACGATAGCCAAGTCAGACCGTAAGCTGTGCTATCGCTTCCAACTTCCCCTCAAAAATGACCACGGCTTCAGTGACGCTCGTAAACAAGGACCAGCTCGATATTCTCGCCTCGCTCAGGGAATCGGTCAACGAGGACAAGGCCGAGATAGAGGCTGACCTGAAGAAGATCAAGAGCCAGCTTAAAGAGGCAAACGATAGGAACAAGATGCAGCTCGAGCAAATCAATGCTTTGTTGCTCGAGAAGGTGAATCTCCAGGGAGACAGCATCGACGTTCGCGAGAAGATGTTGGCCCGGGAACGTGACTTCAGGTACGTTCGCGATACCTAACTCGGCGAGGATGGCGATTTTGATTCTGGGCTTAGTGATCTCAAGCGGGTTATCGCTGGCAAAGATCTCCCGGAGGATGTCAAGTCTCAACTTGTCGCTCTTCATGAGGAAGTTGGCATGCTTAAAGAACAGTACAAGGAAAGCCAGGACAAGTTGAACAAGGCCAAGACTGTACGCGAGAACTTGCTCAAGGAGCTTATTTCCTTCGCTGATCGTATTTCTAGTTCATCAAATCACAAGACAAGCTATTCAAAGAGGAACAAGTGAAAAAGGGTGGAGGAGTTAGCGCGGTACATCAATGCTGGATTAGTTCTAGTACGTGTCGTCTGATGTACCCCCTGTAGGGCGTGCACGAGGAGTCTGAAGCTAGAATTAAGGTCCTCGAGGAAGAAGGTCAGAGGCTTAAGGTTGGTTCCTGGTTCGAATGTCAGTCTGTTCACCTCTGACGGAATTTCTCTCTCCAGAGGCTTCTAGTGGAGCAAAGAGCCAGATTCGAGAAGGAAGCGCACCTGCTCCTTGGGTTCATCCACTCATCTGGAATGAACACGATACGAGACTTGACAGCATCTGGGGCACAGCAACAGAGTCGAGCACCTCCGAACAGTTGGCTTGCACAACAGCGCTCAAATGTACGTGACATTTCAGTTTCCGGTATACATGGCCGTATCTGACGCTTCCCAATAGCTCGGAGCACACCTCCGACGATAGCCCTGATAGAAGATCCAGTCTTGCTTGGTCTCAGTCACATGTACACAACTACCGTACTTTCTCGTTTAGTCGTAATTTTTTATACCACCAGTATCGGGCAATGGGTGTCTCGTAGATCTGAGGGAGGAATGTGATCGCGATGCTCTAGAATGGAAGTAGTAGTGCTAACGGCCCGTCGGGATGTAGATGATCACCCATGACTGTGTTGTGACTCCCGCAAAGGGGTCGTACGTGAACGACGTCGACCCTTGGAAGTACTCCCTCATATTTTTCTGAATCATGGCATCTTCTACACTCCCACTCGTTATTGACGGGAGCATACTCGAGGGAGGTGGACAGTTGTTACGGAACTCGGTCGCGCTTTCTGCATTGTTGTGCAAGCCCATCTCGATTCAGAAGATCCGGAACGGCAGGCGGCCTCCTGGATTGAAAGCACAACATGAAGCAGGTGGGTACTTCGCGACCGTTAGATAGGGTTAGCCATAAACGTTCCAACTTATCGTCACACCGGCAGGATTAAAACTGGTCACTGAGATCTGTTCTGCTCGGACGAACGGGGTCCATAAGGCTTCATCTGAACTCGACTTCTTCCCTGGTCCAATCCAGCTCGGGAAGAAGTACGTCGCCGACCCTGGGACAGCCGGAGCAACGGTTCTCTTACTTCAGGTGTCGCTTCCTTGTGTTCTATTTTCCCAACCGACTCCGCCGAGCTTGGGTTCGGATGTGGTTTCCCCCCAAGAGTTGGATGAATGGACCACCCTTCAACTCCACGGAGGTACAAACGCCACGTCCGCACCACAAGTCGACTACACGACAAACATATTCCTTCCTTTCCTCGTCCGTCATTACAACATCCGCCCCAAGCTCAAAATACTCAAGCGAGGATATTATCCCCGCGGCGGAGGCTTGATCGCGTTCTCTGTACCTCCTCTACCACCTGGGGCTACCTTACCAAGCATAACCGTAACGGAACGCGGAGAGATCACCAAGGTTTACGGAAGGTCCTACGTCGCAGGAGCCCTTCCTTTCCATATCGCTACCGCAATGTCTAACGCCGCCAAGACCAGGTTGACTTCGCAATTGGGATTGAACCCGAAGATGGTCTCGATAGAGGTGGTGAAGGAGGACGCCAAGGACGTCGGAAACAACGGTAGTGGAAGTGGGATAGTGTTATGGGCAGAGACTGATACCGGATGTGTGCTCGGTGGGAGTGGACTTGGGTCCAAGGGCACCGATGCCGCAGCTGTGGGAAGGCACGCTGCAGACGAGCTGATAAAGACTATCAAAGGGGGCGGGTGTGTGGATGAGTACCTGCAGGATCAGATCATCATATTTCTCGCCTTGGCAAAGGGAAGGTCAACGGTGAAGACAGGACCACCCCTTACCCTCCATACTCAGTGAGTGCATGACAATTTTGCCCAACTGAAAGCGGTCCTACCCATGACCATCTAGAACTGCAATTTGGTTAGCCGAGCAGATAACCAGCGCAAAGTTCACCATTCAAGAGGACAAGTCTGGTCAGACAACGATTGTCTGTGATGGGATTGGGTATACATCACAGCCGCAACCTTCAGATGAGGACGCGGAACCAGGGAGAGGAGGTTGAAAGTCATAAATAGATCATTATAATCAGAAGATGGAACGGTATGGTCTCGAACAAGCATGATACAAAGAGAGATATGGAGGCTGATACACCAATCACGGGGTCTGTCTACGCTCACCGGTTCCACGACAATAACGACATGTCTCCCAATCGCCTGTAGGATGAAGATCGTGAGTTGGATAGTCAGAAAACAGCTTTTCGTTGGAACGAACCTTGGTCGAACAAGATGCCTGATGGTCCCCAGTACGGCCAAGAATACGAAGAGGGCAGCAGCGGCAACATAAGCCCAGCCAAGGAAAGGATTCTTTCCACCAATCCAGGAAACCGTTGAAATGACAATGGATTTCGTACCCTTGTACGGTTTGACGGGGAAGTCTATATCGTATGAGCGAAATGGTTCGAAAGACAGGTTTCCAGAGACGCACTCATGTTAACGACAATCTGGTATCTCCCCTTCAACAACTTGTCTGAATCGTTCCTCGAGTATAACTTGGTGAACGTGGGCAGACCAGCGGTCCTCATCCAGTTCTGGAAGTGCTCGTCTTCCTTGAGATTTGGAGGAGGGTTTGATTCGGTGTAGCCATCGGGATAACGAGCACGCCAGTTTGGAGGGGGTACAATTTCCGAAAGTTGGTAATCGGGCTTAGCTACATATTTCTTGGCTTCCCCCGGCCAGGCGATATTACTCTCGGACATTGCGTACTCGTTAGACGCACCAGCTGCGGGGTTCAACAAGGTGAGACTTGAGAAAGTATCTGGGGAAGCGTCAGCATTACTGGTGACTGTAGACATCAGAAACTGTGGTCACCGTTGAACAGGGAGTTGGCGATCAGCCCGCAGGGGTAAATGACTTGTTCACCCTCAATAGCAACTGGTTTGCAAGCGCTATTTTTGAGGTCATTAACTGTCCTGTGCTTCCCCTTCAGCTGATCAGCATCAAGACTGTCCACATATCGTCGGTGGTTTTGGTAGAAATTCGTGAGCTTGTAGTAAAGCAAGATCGCCGGCTCCAAATCCGCAGGCACGTCAAACTGAATAACACATTGAGACTGCGACCCCAGAGCCGCGCTGGGGTTCTGAATGAAGGCGTATTGCGGTGCGTTGTACTGCGCCTTGGAATCTGCCGCGCGGAGTTGATAGCTATACTTAGGGATGTCGACCAGGTTGAGGGAGGTGAGGGACCCCGACGGCTGTACGGTGTCACAGTTTGTATACTCGAAAGTCATTTCCGTAACCTGGAGATAGACCGAAGGTAAGACGGGCAGTACTAGGAGGTCGGGATCGCAGGAAACGAGGAACGGACACGACTGTTACCCCAGATGAGCAGAGCACCGATTGGAGCGAAGATGACGCCGATGATGAAGAGCGTCGGAAGGACAGTTTTGGGGGTGAGAATGGGCTGCCATGCCTTCAGACGTTGCTGTTTGAAGGCGGTATCTACAATCCAGTCAGCAATTCTGGGTGAGACTGCGGGAGTTGGAGGTGTCGGCACGCACTGGCTGGCCTCCTCCAGCTCTTCTTATCTTTCTTGGACTCGGAAGTGTCGGTAGAGTCGGTAGTAGGCTGTTTCCCGCGTCGGAAGAGAACCATGGCGGAGGAGAGGACGGGGAGAGAACCAGAGTGGGAAGTTGGCAAGAGGGAGAGAGATGGAACGCCGGAGATCAGCCGACTTCACTAAGCGTAGACGACTGACACAGCGCTGACGGCACGTCTGACAAAGGGGAACCGATCACAAGATATCAAGAAAAAATCCTCTTCGATTCTCGTTCTCACTAAGTAGATCCTAGCTACCTCCTACTTGAGGAAAAGAAAAAACAACACCTTCTGCGAACTGGTCACAGGCAGAGAACACGGAAAATTACAGGGGATCAAACCCAGTCTCCAAAACGCAAGCACTCGGAGATCAATCCAATGAAAACTCAATACGCACGGCACAGCCCCTCACCACAGGGAGGTAGAAGAAAAAACAAGAAAGTGTCATCACTGAACCACGGTCAAGATGGAAGGGAGAGAAGGAAAGAAAAATTGGCGCCTGCCGACAGGAGAAGCGAGGACAATCACGAGGGTGGACAGAAAACAAGGTGACGACATGTACAACCGAGCCGAAACAATAGAGGAAGAGAGGCGCGAGGGTTTACACGAACCCTCGTCCACCGCGCTTTGCGTCGATTTTCTTGAATCGCTCTTCCTTCTTTCGCTGCAACCGGCCATCAGCCCATATATCTTTGCTACGACAGACCTTCGGGCACACACCTCGTTGATAACGCAGAGAGTAGCCATGAAGAAACACAAAAGAACGGCCATGAACCCGTAAATGGTGCTATGACGACGTGTGAATCACCGTGATCAGAATCTTGCAACAGAGGCTTACGAGAAAATGGGATTCAAAGTGTTGTCAGCCTTTTGCGTTATGGGTGTCACACAGAAAGATTCCGTCTGTGCGACAAAGGTGGGATCGGCACAGAATGTTCCGCCCATCTCCACAAGATCCGTTCCGTTGAAGTAACCGCAACACTTGAACTAGAAGAAAAATCATCAGGAGGTGGCAACCCACAAAGAGTTATAAACCGTCGGCTGACCATATCTTGGATTGCAATCTTGGTACTGGGAGTCTGCTCGGAGAAAATCGTGTGAAAGTTTGCCCGGAGGCGAAGAGTGAAGAACCAGATGAATGTTCCGGCAACGGTCAAATAGACCATGTTGGCGATGAGTAACCAGTTCAGAAGAACGAGGCCACCGGTAACATGGTTCTTCTGGATCACGGCCCCGATCGAGAACATCCAGGTAACGAGGAAGAACACGGCTAGAGCAAGCCCGACTGGACCATGGCAACAAACAATGGTAAGCGTGGGAATTGCATCGTCAACACGACGGATATACGCACCGGTGAGATCCATGTGAGGCAGGATCATGTTCATGAGAAGATCAGGCTGTCGCCACACGATTGACAGGGCGAGAGTGACAGTCCCTGCAGCCAGAAGGGTGACATTGAAAAACCACCAACTGAGCATTAACTTCTTTGACGGCATATTGCTGTGAAGGTGAGGGACTGTGGATCAGGATGGTTGTCAGCATCGAATACACCCGAAATGAGGATGGCGACGGACTTGTACGGGGAGTTTATGTCTCGAGTGGGAGATAAAGGGAATGGGTTGGAGACTGGGGAATGGTGTTGTTGGAAAGAGCTTGTGAGGGGGAAGCGGTCTCCACTGGAGAAGGGTGTCTTGAGCACCAAGGAGGAGGGAAAGAACGAATTGAAGATGGATTGAAAGAAAGAAAGGGAACCAGGGACGGTCAACGCCTTGCGAGCTGTGGAATGAATCGTGGCAATTAGCGTCAAAAGGTCGTAACGGTAGGAAAGCCTCAAGCTCTCTCTCTCCACCGGAGGAAAGGGAAACTCACCGACACAAGCTGCGCTTTAAACGAAACCGACTGGTAGAATTTGAAGGAGTGGGTGGAAACAAAGGAAGGTAAGATGCCGGAATCCGAGCGGAACAGATCAACAGATCAAAGCGATCACTCGGATCTCACGTGATCTATACATCTTCCTCATCATCCATCCACCGCAAGGATTCGTTGAGGCTCTTCTACTTACGATGCCGACCACATCTCTCCTCCTCGCCTGGCAGCTCAAGGGAAAACTAGTCCTTATTGTCGGTGGCGGCGACGTTGCCTCTGGCAGACTCGAATCTGTTCTGGCTGCCGAGGCTATGGTCACCCTAGTCGGACCTCGGCGAGGCTTGCATCCCAAGACGCTCAGTTTGTTGCAACAAAACCCTGATCGTGTTCTCTATCATGATCGCGATTTTTCTGCTATTCAAGACCTCGAGGGCGTTGATATGGTCCTCACAGCCATCGATGACCCAAACGTTTCGCGTTACATCTGTAATCTCGCACGGGAAAGACGCATCCCCGTCAATGTTGCCGACATCCCGCCTTTATGCGACTTTTATTTCGGCTCGCAAATCCAGCGCGGTAACCTCCAGATCCTCATCTCCACCAACGGCCAGAGTCCCAAGCTCGCCAACATAATCAAGAAGCAGATCGAGTCCAACTTACCAGGGAGCGTGGTCAAAGCAATCGAGAATGTCGGGGTACTGAGAGCCAAACTAAGGGAACGCGCTCCAGGAATAGGAGGCGATGTGGGAAAGAAGCGGATGAGGTGGATGGTTGATGTGTGTAACCAGTGGAGCTTCGACGATTTGGCGCTGCTGGACGACCAGGGGATCGAAAGGATGTTGGATTTGGGATGGGAGAAGGGCACGGTTATATCCACCTCCGAAGCCGGCATACCATCTTCTTCTCGTCTCAAGCTACCGGAATGCGCACTGCCGGTCGTGGCGGGTTTCCTTGCGGGTTCTCTTATCACCTGCCTTGCAGTCACCGCCAGACAATGGAGATAGGATCGCGACAGAATCTGTGACCTCTGTCCTCCACCCTGGGATTGTGTAGGTTTTTACTCTTCTGTTTCATCAGTTCCGGGTGTTTCGAGAATACTTAATGGTATTTATAGTTGGTCTCCGGTGCCTCATTAGCGTTGCCCCTGATGGGTGCGTGAACGGAATGATCGTGCGATCCCACTGGAATTCATCTCGACTGCTATCTATTCATTACATATAATACAACGGCCGCCATCGGTCGATGCGTGTTCAACGGAGGTCTTTGCGACCACAGGCTTCACCTGAACGCGCATGTATGGACGTACTTTATTGACCATCCACCCCGATCGTCTTCACTCTTTGTCGTGTACGCTTATTCTCGACGCCTCCGGAGGTTCATCACGCTCATCTTCGGAGACCGTGGGATGCCGGGACGGGGGACCATTTGAAGGATCCGGATCTGTATCAACATCTCTCGGTACTTCGGAACTCTTTAGAATGTTTCCGGAGCAGTAATTATATTTACGGCCTCTCTTTGGGAAGGATAGCCCTCCTGGCCCTGTGAGTACAATTGCGGACATCACTACCTTCGCTTTGCCATCTGCTTCAGACGAGGCCTCGGGGCCGGCGCAACATAGTACCGATGTCTACGTAGATTCAGACTCTCACCAGTCACCACCCATCTATCGCATGGCTCCTGATCCATTCTTCTCAAGCGCTCTATGAAAGTTCCACGTCCTATTCTTTACCCGTGGATTGTAGACAGTACCGTCCTCGTCATCACGTACACCACTCCTGTGTCGACCACTCAGGCGCTGGCGCTTATTCCAGTCGCAAGGTGTGAAGGAGGAACAATTGCAGTCGTAGTTTAGCTGTAATCACAGACTACTTTTTTTTTCCGTTTCGAGACGTGAGAAAAAAGTGAGTGAGCCCAAGTCGGCAACCGAAGCTTCCACCGCTTTTTCCAGACGATCGATCATGAGGGTCGAGAAGTGTTACTTTTGCTCGAAAAGCGTATATCCGGGTCACGGTGTGTACCTCCAAGGTCTGTTCACCTGGGATAGCGTTCTGATATCAGTAAGAAACGCAGGTTCGGCTTTCGTAAGGAACGATGCCAAGGTGTTCCGATTCTGCACCTCAAAGTGCGTCCACCATGAACATACCGTTATTCACTTTCGCTCATGTCAGCTTTCAGATGTCATAAGAACTTCAAGTAAATCTCTACTCCGAGACCTTGTTGCAACACCTAACACCTGCTTTGTAATCGACAGGATGAAGCGCAACCCACGAAAGGTCCGATGGACCAAAGCCTTCCGCAAGGCAGCCGGAAAGGAAATGACTATCGTACGTCCAACAGGCCCCTCTAACCTTTCCGTTCTGTTACAAACTTCCTTCTCACGATAGGACTCGACCATCGACTTCGAAAAGCGAAGAAACGTACCAGTACGCTACAACCGCGACTTGGTCCAGACCACGATCAAGGCCATGAAGCGTATCGCCGAGGTCAAGAAGAGGAGGGAGCATGTATTCTGGAAGAACAGGTGCGTCCACGTCGGTTCATCCGGGCGTCTGTTTTAACCCTGATTGAATTTATCCTTCAAAAGGATGGCCGCAGCCAAGGAGAAGGTCAGGGCCCACAGACGAAAAGTTCTCGCAAAAAAAGAGTCCGTCTCGACAAAACTGGTGGAGCCGGTCGCTACCTCTACGCCGCCAATACGGGAGAAAATCAAGATCAAGTCCTCGGCTCGCAGTGCACTTATCCCCGGGGAAGGCCAATCGATGGGCATGGAGGTCGACTAACCATTCTCCCCTCCGTATGCATTATTGTACATTGGTGTTACTCATCCTGGCGACTTAATACATACATCGAATTCTACATCAAACAGTATTGGATTGTGAAGGTGTTGTTGTTCCAAGGTATGGAGATAGGAAAAGATTATCGTTGTTTGTATTTGGTTTCTGTTTCGTGCCTGGAATTTGGGTCTAACGTGTTGTGCAGTCCAAGTAGTGTCTTGCTGACGGCTTCGCTTGCACCGATCATTGGCTTGAGAACCGCGATAGGTACGGCTCGTACGACGGCTCGCACAGGACCCTGGAGAAGAATGTCAATACCTTGTCGGTAGCAATAATGACGGGAACGATGGCCTACCTCGTTGCTTGATTCATACACCTCCATCGGAACAGCTAGGATAGTCTGAGCTGCCGAATTCACGTTCCTCTTGAGGCTCTTGTATCCAGAGTGCAAACCCTCCCGCACGTTCTGTGGCTGCTCCGCGTACTTGCTGATCAATTCCTTCGTGTCCTCGTCGTCCATGCCAAGCTCCCTGGCATTTAACCCAGGGGAGAGTTGTAGAGCCTCTGCAGTGACAGGATCTTTGGTCCCAAGCACGTTCTCCGCTTGTTCTAGAATGACCTGTGTCCCAGTCGCCAACCTCGCCCCGAGTTTGATGGCCTCCATCGCGGTCGATTTGAGGAAGGACGTAGCACCTTTTTGAACCCCCCTGAGTACTCGCCCATCCTTCTTGTACTGCGCAATCGGGAGAAGAATAAGGTCCGCGACACCTGAACCGACGTTCACAACCGAACGTATTGGTGCGACGCCCGAGATAACGTCCACCAGCTGTGTTGCTTTCACATCGGGTGTCCAGATATCATTCAAGAGGTCGAACAGACGCGGCCATCCGGTGACCTATCAGATGTTAGGACTGGAGACCAGTAAGAGCAAGAGCCAACGTACCCCATAAAGGGTGATGTGCCGCAACGTCATCTCAGCATTGTCGAAGTGGAAGAAGTTCATCAGTTCGATCGTTCTTCCCTCTTTCAGAGCACGGTAATCGACTCTTCTTGGCTTATAATCTAACGAGATGTCAACAGGGAAAACCTCGGCGCATTCTGATAGACGTGAGCCAAGAGGACGGGTAAATTCAGCATAAACACGACTTACGGAAGTATGGTTCCGGTTCCGGAGGGCCAGTAGTTGGTGGCGGTATCACTGCTGGATCCTTAAAGTTAAAGAACTGCTTGAGGAAATCCAATGCGTCTTGATCGACGTTCAACCGAAGCGGCAAGAGCTTAGCCTAAGTCCGATGGTCAGAACAACAGGATATGTACTCCAGTTAAGCGTTCACCAACCCTCAGCCTTGATTCCACTGAAGGGTTGCCAGGTATCGGTTTGACATCGCGCAACTCAACTTGAACCATGTTTGACCCACTCTCTCTCACATTACCCCGAGAATCCGAACGCATTTCGGTGAGGAACGCTCTCCAGGTAGATGTCTTTATGTGATCCAAAATTTCGAAATCCCGGACCGTCACCAGAGTCCTCGATGCCATGGGTCCCTTTGGCAAATACTGATCGATCTCTGCATCTACACCCGACAGTTTGAACTCGATCGAAGGGCCTCTAGACCTCGTTAGGCGTTTATTGCGGCCGACGCTCGGGATGCGGGCGAGTTTCGGAGCAGCTGGCTGAGAGGGGGCGACAGGCAGTGATTGCCACGAGCTCTGGCTGGTCGTTTCGAAATCCTCGGCGAGCTTCCCATCGATAGCTGCCATGAGATCTTCCCGTTCCATATCTTCGGCATTCTCGTCCAACCCGATGTATACAGAGTTGAACAAAAGCGCGCTTGTCTGATCCATTTCTGGTGTTTGTGTCTCCCCGCTTGCCAGAAGTTGACGTATTTTCGCGAGCTTACGACGCATAAGCTTGACTTGATCTTCAATTGTCTTGCGTGTCCTCGCCCAATCGTAGCCGTCATACAGAAAGGCTTGGATGTCGACTTGGTGTAATCGCACACGCGACGATGTCTCACCATAGCTACAAGATATTAAAAGTTGATAATGTCCACAGACGACAATGTACCCACTGTGAGTTATCGTCCAAGGCATCAGGAGGGAGGTTGTCGAAGTGATGCTCAACGATACTGATACCGGAGTCGGATAACATTCGTATCGTCTCCCCGCCAACATTCGAAACAACCCCTTCAGCACTGGTATCAGGCGCAGTGATATCCTCTTCATCAAACTCGTCGTCCCCAATTTCCCGGAACCCGGCGGCGGCACCGAAAGACTCATCCAGGTAGTCTAGATTGCTTGGCAGATCGTCATTAATCATATCCGGAGCGGCTCCTACCTCAGGAGGCTTCCTGAAGGCCTCTTCATCAAGTGAGCCTAGAAGCCCTTTCTGTATATGCTCATCTTCCGTGATGGTCACCGGAGCGTGCTTAGGAACCGAGGCTTGAACAACCCTGGAATACGTTTTAGAGGGGACCGACCGATCGATTGAACTCTACGTACGAAGGGTCTGGTTGCTTCTTGAATGGAGCAGACAGATGACCGATAAAAGCGGAAAGTGTTGCTATTGTATCCGCACAGAGATGCAACCGAAGAACAGCACCATTCACAACCACCTATACAGCGACAGTCAGCTTCTGGCTACACTGAAACATACCACTGGGCGTACCTTAACATCTGGTTCAGTGTTGCTGGAACTATAACGCAGGTCCAGGTTCTGCAACTCTGCGAGCAGTGCAAACCCGCCAGACTAGGATTGTTGTCAGAACCATCCAAGCCAATGAGAGATGCGAGGAACCTTCCAGTATGCAATCCCTTGATTCACCGAAGTGACCAACTTATCCGGCGTGGGCCCGTCTTTTCTGGATTCCAAATCGTCGAGCAGAAGTATCGAGAGGTCCGGTATCAAGACATGAAAAAGGGAAGATGGCGCATCTCCCACAATGTCTGTGTTCAGGGTGAGGTCGCCAACGTAGAAGACAAGTGCCCCGGGATGGGTTGGTGCATGAGCTTTTACCGAGCCGTCAGTAATATGTACAGACAATTTCGTCCTCTCTGTAGGGACTACGGTTTCGAAGGTCTGCAGGACGAGAGTGAAATAAACTACGATACCAGCAAGCATGCAACATGAACTTACCCCCGGCGGTGCTTTGAAGAAAATACCCAAATCGGTAGCGAAGTCGAAGTCGGTGAAGAGGTTGTAAGCGAAGGAGTGTAAGGACACCTTCACCCTTGACTCCTTAGCATTGGTCCCCCTGACTGCCTTCGATGTGAGGTGTAGCTCAAGCGATGACCGCGGGTTAGACCTCTATAGCAGGGTGAGATCTCAGAGGTAGAACCTGATATCTAGAGATACACTAACCAAGTCCTTGTATTCGACCGGTGATAGCAATGACGTGACGTGACCGGCCTTGTTCGTATCCCGGACAGTGATGTCCTTGACGGCCAATGTGATGACCGTCTCCTCCTAGTGGAGTAAGTTGTCGGCCCAGGACATCATGCGTTTCTTCTCACCTTCCCATCCGGACATAGTTCAACCAGACAATCCAAGGACGAGACAGAAATATCGAACGGCTTGACGGTACCTGATTTCTCTGCCACTCTTGGAATATTGAACACCACGAAGCCTGCTGACGGATTAGCATCACGATCGAAGCAGCGGACGGACTCATGGACCTTCTGAAACCGATAGTTTCACAACGATTTCGCTTGTGCCTTCACCCGGTGGTTTTGGAGAAAACCCCGACTCGCTCCCTCCGCTTGACGGGGCAAAATAGTGGCTACCGAGAAGACTGGAGTTCCTGCTGAGACCACGCTCTGAACCAGAATCTTTCGGCTTGTCCCCAAATATTCGTTCCGCCAATTGACTGATGTCGTCCACCCAGTACTGGAGTCCATCTAGAAGGGGTTTGTTCAAATTGACGTACACTGACGGTATATCCGTTGTAATGACGAGAGTGCCCGGTTTCCGTTGCCGAGATTTCGATGTCGTCTTGTTTACTGAGATGCTGACAGCGGGCCAGGAGAGGCCTTGATCCTCCCGTGTGGGACTCATGCCGCCAAAACGAGGGGTTGCAACGCCCGGTGAAATTTGAACTGGTGAAAGAGGACCCAAAGAAACGAACAAGTATGCCTTTCCCTCGCCGGCCAGGGAATGGGCCACGACGATCCTTCCTACTTCAAGGAGGAGGAAGTTATTGGGGTCACGCTGCGACGAGAAATGCGATACGTCTCTGGATGCGTCGAGATCAGCAAACCGCGCCTTCAGAGTAGATCCACCCCCAGACGAGCCACCTGGGGATAGGTGAATATTGTGCAAATCAAGAACCAGCGTCCCTGATCGACTATTGGGGAAGCGCAGTGGCTGCGGACAACGAACTTCTACACGAATCACTGGTATCTTGATCGATAATTGGAAGGCTTCCTCCTTCTCAACGGAACGGTTATGCTATCGAATCTCAGCTTTGTATGACAAAAAATGGGATACGTTATTACCTCACGCCAAGCCTTGACCTTCTCCGAGGGCAAGGATTGAGGAGATTGTTTGGGCGTTGAAGATCGGTAATCGAATTTTAAG
>Ga0307512_10004684_pt1 | contig 14822 bp, 18 predicted proteins | sample 14_EM_MG_FD_200267 | JGI IMG/M metagenome (GOLD analysis project Ga0307512, IMG submission 200267) | Populus trichocarpa ectomycorrhiza microbial communities from riparian zone in the Pacific Northwest, United States - 14_EM | ecosystem: Host-associated > Plants > Roots > Unclassified | place... | reverse complement strand
AGGACATTTCTTCGGGGTTGCAAGCTGCTTTCCGCAAGTCTGCCCACAACTGCAGAACCAACAGTCAGCACAATCACCGTCCGGAGAGTTGGAGATTGGCATACCTGTGTGGTGGGAGATATCTAGTACCCTCTGGCTGTGTCTCCTTCTCGCACCAACAGGTATAAAGACTCGGCAGTTCGGTGCTCGGATTATTGCAAGCCGGACATCTCCACGATTTTTGTGGTTCAGATGCGCCGACCGGACCTCTCGATTCCTGCTCCAAGCCCTGCTTTCCCCACTTCTGGATGCAGTTCAGATGGTACACCGCCCAACAACACTTGCAAGACCAGATCTTCGCCTTCCTGCCCACACTACCATAGCAGACCATGCATTCGTAAGATCCATTGCCAATCTCTCTGTGGATCCGACTGGTTATGTCGTCCGCACCGGGCATAAAAGCAGGAGCATCCGGCCTTATCCGTACTCGAGGCTGTGGATTCTGGGGTGGCGTCTCGACGTCGGGAGTCGTAGCACTGAGCTGAGCTCCGAAAGCTCTCCGTCTAGCATTACCACCACCAGAAGCTCCGTTGTTGTTGGCTGGCGCAGCATGTGAAAACGTACGCTGCTGCTGGTACTCATTCATAGCTCCGTCTTCTGTAGCTGCTGTCGCCGGTGGTTTGCGGTTTCGAGTACGTCTTCTGCGTGAGGGTGGAGGTAGTTCACCTTCAGGGTGTGGTTGTGCGTTTGGGGGTATTTGGGCATCCGGTTCAGTGTTCAGCGGCGCGTGGGCATTGGGTTCTGGCACAGATTTTGAAGCATTACGGTTACGACGAGACTGCCGGGGAGGTCTCGTCCTGCGTGGCTTCTGCTGCTGCTGTCCCTCTTGCGTATTGTCGCCATCCTCACCACCTCCACTACCCGAAGGATTACCACTGTTTCCTACCACTGCGCCGGTACTGTCCTCGGGCTTCCCCGACTTCGCAGGCCGTCGATATCTTCGCCGAGTATCTGTGTTGCCCGCATTTCCATTCACTGGTGGCTGCTGAGATCGAAGTTGAACCTCCATATTCGCGTCCAGTGAGTGAGCCGAGATTGTATTCGAGATAGTAGATTGCGCTCAGCGGGATTGGGGAAGAGAAAGTGGGATATCAAAAAATGTCAAACAGAGGTGCGTGTTGAAATGTGAGGGCGAAGGGAAGAAAGAAAGAAAGAAAACTGAGGTGCTGGGCCTCGTCTTTACATAACCGTGTTCACGGCTGTCGTCATTCTGAAAGTGACTGGTGGCGCATAGTCTTGGCAGGTTCAGTTTGTGATAGATGCAACTTGACTCATTTTCGACTGCGTCCAGGGAGTGGCTGAGGGCTATAGACAGCCACAGCTCTTCTTGCTTCCTACTTTATATACAACTGAAAAATAGGCGACTGCCACTGCCCTCGCCCAACCGCCGTGGAATAGATGAGACAAAGAAAGGTTTCAGTAGTATACAAACCAGTATCAAACCCTCTTGAACTCCAAAACCCAGAGAAAAAAAAATCAACCAAACCTCTCCGCCCCCAATCCCGGGATAGCGATGGTAGTATCTAGCCCATCTGATGGATATCTTTGAGAACAGGAGTATGAAGGACTTGCCAGAATGGTAGAGAGTAGCCAAGCAACATGAGCGCCATGTCTGTAGAAGTGCCACCTCTTTACCATACCAGATCACTCAAGAAAACTGTTTCCTCCAGTCAGAACCCCGTCGCAAACAAAACAAATATCCTCCCGCCATCACCCCGCCGAGACCTGTCAAACTTACCTCCTCTGCCTCTTGAGTGGAGGATCGGCTTTTCGTCCACCCCGCGGAACCCCTCTACCCTTGCTCCCAGTACTCCCAGAAGCTGTTTGCCCTCCTGTAGCATCGTTCCCGTTCGTCTTCCTACGCTTCGATGTCCCGGTCTTGCTGCTCTCGCCAGATTTCACACCCTTGCCGGACACCATGTTCATTCCCTCGTCTCCTGACTCCGCCTCTACAGCCTTTCTACGGCCACCCCGACCGCGTGGCTTTTTACCTTCCACCTCTTCGTTCTGGAGGAAGACTTGTGGTTGGTTCTTCCTCAACCAACAGTATACACTCATAGGATTCCGGGGATCACCCTCTGCCTTGATCGTCGATGGGGAGTCCGGACGCTCGAGCGGTGGAATCCCTCCTTCATACTTCTCCTCAATCTCCGCGTACCACTCTTCCTCCTCTTTGAGTGTCATCAAGAACGGGCTGCCGCTACGGAGGTACTCGGGGGTCTGTCCTCGACGGTAATCTTCGACGATGGAAGGTGGTTGGTGCGCATCGCCATCCGAACCACCATTAAGCTCCACTGGTTCCTCATAATCATCTTCGTTCTCCTTCTTAATCTGAACTGTCGAAGAGCTGTTGATACCATTACCCTTCTTCTTCTTCTCCTCCTGCTCCGCCTTGGCCGCAGCAACAGCGTCGGCGGCTTGCTTCGCATGTTGCTCCGCCTCGGCAGCAGCAGCAGCTTCGGCGGCTTGCTTCGCATGCTGCTCCGCCTCCTTTCGCACGTTCTCCGCGTCGGCCTTCATCTTCTCACGCACCGACCTGGGTGGGGTCCCTGCAATGCCGCGTTTGTAGTTCCACTCCCGTATCTCTTCACGATAGGCCTCACCGGTGTCCCCATCGTCATCGTCGCTGTTGTACTTCGAACCGCGACCAGTCACCGGTGTCTTCTCGTCATCATCGTCATCATCGTCTGAGCTCTCGTTGTCAATCACACCTTGTGGTTCCTCGACAACTTCACGAGAAGTCTCCTCCACTTCCACTTCCACCTCCACCTCCACCTCCACCTCCGCCGGCACCGCGTCGAGATCCATCTCTTCCACATCGTCGTTCTCCTCTGGTTCGGGATATTTGCCATACCTAGCCGCATACACTTCGGGGGAGAGGAAATGAGGCGGAGTTGCGCACGATGGTGACCCGATATTATGACGTCGTTCCTTGGGAATATGTGAACACTCGTTTAGATCCACAAGGAAATCCAGCACACGACTATGTGCAGCCAACCGCAATCAGTAATCCGTCATCCATAAACTACCAGCAGAAGAGGAGGAGGAAGAGGGGAGAAAGTATTTACGTGTTTTCCTCCTGTAGCCTGCGAATCGTCTGCTTCGCTAGCTGCTCCTGTTTGAACAGCTCATCCGAACGCCTCATGACTTCCTTGAACTTATGACGGAGCTTTCTGTACTTTCTCCTGTGGTTTCACGTGCACAATCAGTCTACTGACACACGGGTAATGTGCGCAAAGACGCGTACTTATAGGATTTTTGGGGAACTTTTTCCTCGCCACTGACTCCTCCTCCAGTTCCTCCCATTGCTCCCAGTCCGCCGTTCGCCGACGGTAGCTCGGCTTGAGACATGGCGATCAGTATGTGCGCCGTCGTCGCGGACGGTTGAGCGTAAGCAGCGGGATTATTTGTCGTCGTCGTCGTAGTGGCTGTATGCAGAGTGAAGTGGATTTGGTAGAGTAGTTGACGTTTAGAGAGTGATAGTTAACTGTGTCGCGGTGATGATGTTGGTGGGTTGGATGGATAGGAAGATAGGAGAAGATTAGGGTTGTCAAGTTTTACGGAAGGAGGATTGTGTCTTGCTGTCGGTTTTGGCTGTGAATGGGGGAAGAAAGAAAGAGATCGAGTGTGTGAGAAAAGTTGAAGTGGAAAACAAGGAGTGATAGTTTAAAGAAGTGCACTCGGTGCAGCGCTTTCTTCTTCCCCATTCAATTATCTACTAGTAAATGTTCCACACTCCAAGCGACGAAGACGACACGACCAATTTTACCGAACATCCCAAGTGGTGCCTTTAGGGCGACGAAGACGATAGCAACGAAGGGATGCGTGCGTGAGCCTTCCTTGTGTGCGAGAGATATATGTACGCGACTGCATCCCGGTAGTAACTCTACCTGGTATCTCATGTGAGCCGCAGGTATAGTCTATGTATGTACATAGATATTATAGCAACGAACAAAAAAAGTGCCAGGGACAGAAGATGGTTGGACTGCACCATAACCTACGTGCTTTGCCGGGTAACGTCCTCCGCCTCCGGGGCTTCCATCTGACAGAGCGAATAGGGTTGCTGAATTAGACGCGTGTTATGCTTTGGGGTGTTCGCTCTGAATCGTACTCGATCAAGGAACCGGATCACTGAAAGCTGCGCCAAGGCACCCAAGTGTGCGGGGAACCATTGCCACATACATACCGGCGCACACCTCTCGGTCAAAACACTTGGCAACATTTGTGATATCCCACCAAACAAAAAAGTTGCCGGCAATCTCCACAACAAACATGTCATTCACCTCCGCCGTCCGCCCGTTTACCCTACGCCGAGCCGCTGTGACCATTTCGCGCACACCCCGCCGCAATGCCCGCGTCGTCAACGCCTTCTCACGCTTCTTCCAGACTCGCGTGGAGCCTCGCGTCGTTGCTAAATACCGTGAGAAGCTCGAGCTAAAACAAAAGACGTCTGCAACCTGGGACCCAGACGGCGGGAGAACTAGGGCTGATGTGTAAGGAGAAAAAGTGAAGGTGTCAGCTCTTTCGAGGAATTGAAGGAGGTGTACAGAGGCAAGATCGAAGCAGTCCGGAAAGATGCGGCCGTAGCCATCGAGGTGGATGCGGTTCTCAATGCCACCGCCAAAGCAGCGGCCGCCGCAGAAGCACCAACCCACGCACGCGCCCCACCGCCGCCACCATCTCCCACCACCGCCACCCAGAAAGCTACTTCCTCCCCGCCGGGCGTAAAACCGCTCTCCTCCTATGTCGACACTAAAGCCCTCGCCGCCCATACGTCTTCCAAAGAAATCGAGCTGATCTGGCGGGCACGCTTCGTCTCCGCTGCGGACTCACTCTGCGCTGCTGTGCCCGCGGCAACGTACAAACGCATGGAGGTGTTAGCAAAGACGCATCCGATGTTCTTGCTCCCGCTGCCGAGGGAGGGTCAAGGTGTGGAGATGCATCTACTGCAGTGGACGTTCCCGTCGAAGGACTCGGCTACGGTGATTTTTACTTCGCTGGAGGACTATAAGCTCCGTGGAGAGTTCGCGCAGCCGCATACCACGCTGACGCATCATCTCGAGCTGGCAGAGAGCCATGGACTCGTCTTGGCACAGGGGCAGGTGCTTAGTGAGCGGGGCGTGAATGTGAAGCAGGCACAGCTTCTAGTCGTCGCTATGCAGAAATTTTACGGTGCGATTGAAAGCCCGGAGACTGCCAGGAGGAGGGAGATGTTGGAGATGTTTACACGCGGTGATGAGAAATTCTCCATCGAGGCGTTAATTGCAGAAATACAGAAGGCGGTATAGATCATGAGGCTTTTGTATATAGAATAGATGGCCGGATTGTATGTACAGACAGTCACTGCGCGGATCATTCTCATTTGTATTATGTATGCACTAGTTATCGTACAGCAACCTACAAACCTTTGTGATCTACTGCGCCACAGGCGGCGCCGGGCTGGTGTTGGTAGTACCCAACTTCTGTGGTACAGGGAAGAAAATCGGCATATACGTCTATCGTCACGGCCATTAGTACACATCTCTTCCATCTTCTCTCGGAGGCAAAACTCACAATCAACAAACTCATGCACGCCATTCCAATTCCAAAGTATGCGGGCTGCTTTCCGCCCGCAAGTTGCGCCGGTGTCTCATTCAGCCAGCTCTGGATTGCGAAGACAACAGCGCCCCATCCGATCATGCTGTTTCCTCCTATTAGCCCGATTCCAGCTCGTAAATCTCGGAGGAGGAGGAACTACCGGTGGCGAGTGAACATTGCGGCCATGGGAAGAACGGTGTTCATCGTGTCGGACATCGATTCTGTGAAGTCATCAGCGGGCATATGTCGTTTGGGTTGCGTTGGGAACAAACGCGTTTCGATCGTAGGCTCCGGCGCTACGTATGGGATTACTTTTGCGCACCGTTAACGATCTGCATCAAAGGTTGATGAGTGGCGGAAAGTACCGAGCTCCATGCGACGCTGGTCCTTGAGGTTCCTGTTGAAAGACATTTTTCAATAGAGAGTGTTGTGGAGGTCGTGAAGCTGGGTGTGTTGATGAGTGGCGAGGTAGCGGTGGTACGTGCGTAGGTGAGATCTGTTCGTTATCGCAGGAGCTCGTGGCTGGTGAACAGACAAGTTCGGCACACAGAGTGCCAAGGGATTATAGCCGTATATCATACCGTGTCACTCACGAAGCAACATCGATTAGAAAATTACTAGTTAAAGAGGCATTCTACAGCATTGGCTTCCCTTAATGGAGCTGGAAATTCTGGCCGGAACAATTTTGCTCGAGTTCAGCGAGGTAACTTAAATTCTGAGCAAATTGTTTCCTTCACGCTGCCGGCAACTTCCGTCCTGTTAGCAAGCAAGGGTGTCACAGAAAAAAGTCGCGACAAAAATGAACACGTCACACACAGCAGCTATACCAACGCTTGACACCCCGCTCGACTATTACTCCACGGCCATGTCGAAAACGAAGATCATCGGCGACCAGGAACGCAAGGCGGAGCGGAAAGCTGCGAAGGCTGCGGCGAAGGCGATCGGTGCTGGAGAAGATGTGGATGTCAAGCTGGCCGATGCTGGGCCAGGGGTGAAGAAAGAGAAGAAAGAGAAGAAGGAGAAGGAGAAGAAGGAAAAGAAGGAAAAGGTCCAGAAGGAGATAGTGGAAATGGATGTGGAGAAGAATGGAGAATCTCAGGAGGAGAAGGGAAGAAATGCAAAAAGGGAGGAAAAGCAACGACAGGAGAAAGAACCCACCGCGGACTCGCCCACCAAAAAGCGAAAACGCAATGCCAACGAGAATGAACTCGAAATCGATGTCGGTCTCCCTCGGCCGCCTTCAAAGAAGGCTCTTCGGAAACTCAAAAAACACCCCGAACTCGCCCCAAAAATCCTCAAGCCTACACCTTCCAATGCGCCGAAAGGCGAAATCGATAAATCTGCCTACCCCGAACATTCCTCCCAAGCCCGGTCGAAACATGGCATCTGGATCGGCAATCTTGCTTTCTCCACCACTGCGGACACCTTGCGCGAATTCATTGCGCTCAAGCCCGAGGATGTCACCAGAGTCAATTTACCCACGGACGAGAGGGGAAGAAACAAGGGTTTTGCATATATCGACTTCGGGAGTGCGGAAGCACTCGACCATGCGCTCAAACTTTCCGAATCGCTACTTGGAGGCCGGAAGGTACTGATTAAAAACTCGAAAGATTTCTCAAAGCGGCCAGCATCTACCCCCGCTGCTCCAAAGAACGGCGCAAATATTGACAAGAACCCGCCGTCGCGCATTCTCTACGTTGGCAATCTCGACTTCAGTACTACTACCGAAGTACTGCAAGAACACTTTTCGTTCGCGGGCAAGATCCAGCGTGTGAGGCTGGCGACCTTCGAGGACTCAGGAAAATGCAAGGGATTTGGTTTTGTCGATTTCCTTGACGTCGATAGCGTTCGCCGCGCCATGTTAGGCTTGACAGCCGAAGAGGAGGAAATGCTGAATGAAGTCGAGGGAAAAGCCGAGGTTGAGCTGGCATCAAGAAGGAAAAAGAGGGTGATGCTTATCGGAAGGACTATTACCATGGAGTATGGGCAAGATCCTTCTGTGAGATACAAAAAGCGGTTTGGAGGAAAAGACAAGCAAGGCGGTGATGAAGAGAGTGAACGTCCTGCGCCGAGGAAAAAGGAATGGAAGGACAACCGTTCTGCAGATGTTGGCGCCGCATACTCGAGCGACGTCAGGCGGACGGGAGCCATCACGGCTGGCGAGGGAAAGAAGATGACGTTCGACGATTAAACATGAATGTTAGAGGGTGTTTTTTTTTGTAAATTAGTTATCTGTCTGGGTTTGCCCGTATGCATCCAAGTCAGGGCAGCATGCAGCGCTCTAGTTGGCACCCTCATTGCCGTTCCAATTAGTGTAAATATCCCGAGATCACGATGACGTGAAACTTCAACGTCTAACACTCATAGCCAATCACCCATTGTCTTGGCTGCTAACCGAAGGCCAGTCATGCAGCGTTTCGTCACAAAAGCAACACCCTTGATGCCAGCGCCCTGACGTGGCTGGTCGGAGCCAGTGCTGACCATCAAACTGGGCATGACCTTGCCGCCCAAAGATCTCCACAAATTTTCTTCGCAGCTATCTGCTCCGTACAACTCCACAGCACTTCGCAAACATGTCGGCGCGCTTTATCTTTAGCACGTACGAATATGGTGACAATTCAACAAATCCCCCTGGCGATGGACTGTTTGATCCTCGACGCCAGGGTTAGTAGCGCTATTCAGAACCCACTTCGAAGCTCGTATTGTGCTAATGCGCGCCTATCTCCACAGTACAGAGAGATCGTATTCAGCAGCTGATCATATCCGCCCTCCTTGGCCTCTGTGCCTTCACGACATTTTGTCTTCTACGACCGAAATGGCCACAATTCTACTACGCACGCAAGATCAGAGTGCGAAATGGTGGGTGAACTTTCGTTGGGCTTCTGGAGTTTTATTAAACGATGGCAAATACAGCATCATCGCTTCCCGAGTTGCCGGATAGCCTTTTCGGATGGATACCGGCACTATGGCGCATCACCGACGACGATCTATTGGCTACAGCTGGTCTTGATGCCTATGTGGTGAGCATCTCCTATTGCGCGGTAGCCCCATACAACGTCGCTTATGGGAGAAATAGTTCCTCGCGTTCTTCAAAATGGCTATCCGCTTCCTCTTCGTGGCGTCGGTTCTTGCGGCGGTTGTCCTTGTCCCGGTTCACGCGTACTTCGGAGGCGACAGTATTCCCGACGGGAACTCAACCCATATAATGCACCCGCAGGTGGTCTTTGCGGACGGGGACAAGAAGAAGCCACCGAAACCCGTGAAACCTGCATATATGTGGGCGAATCTTATATTTGTCTATGTCTTTACTGGCCTGGCATATTACTTCCTGTGGAGGCAAACGGAGGAGGTTCTTCGAGTCCGACAAGCGTATCTCGGCAATCAGGCGACAGTCACCGACAAGACCATCAAGCTCTCCGGGATCCCAGAAGCATTGCGCTCCGAAGATGTTCTGAAGGAGCACCTCGAGAAACTGGCAATAGGGAAGGTGGAAAACATTACCATTTGCCGACAATGGGGTGATTTGGACCAGTTGCTCAACGAACGGAATGCGGTGTTGAGGAAATTGGAGGAAGTCTTCACTGTTTACCATGTCAGAAAAGGGCATAGGGGAACGACTGGGGGCAACTCATGGAGGCAACCTGACGATTCCGGTGATGAAGAGGAAGGGCGCCCCTTGCTCGGAAGACGACCCAACTATCGTCCACAGTTCACTCTGAGATATGGCAAGTTGAAGCTCAAGTTCAAGAAGGTTGATGCCATCGATTACTACACCAACAAACTCCAGAATTTGGATAATCAGATCACCGAGGCACGGCAGAAGGAATACAAGGCGACTCCTCTAGCGTTTGTCACTATGGAGTCGGTGTCCGCTGCCCAAGTCGCGACACAAGCGCTACTGGATCCTACTCCTGGTGCCATGATTGCTCGTCCAGCCCCTTCACCTTCCGACGTAATCTGGCCAAACACATACCTGTCCCGGTCATCCCGCTGGGCCCGAAGCTGGGCCATTAGTACATTCGTTACGGTCTCATCGATCTTCTGGCTTGTGCCTGTCGCTGCTCTGGCCGGTCTGTGGAATACAGCTGAAATTCACAAGGTCTGGCCTCAGCTGGCAGATACGCTCAAAGCGCACCCGGCATTGGCTTCCTTTGTTCAAACGTTCCTTCCTACAGCGGTTTTAACCCTTCTCAACATCGCTGTTCCTTATTTCTACGACTGGCTCTCGCAGTACCAGGGGTTGATCTCACAAGAGGAAGTTGAACTTTCTGTCATTAGCAAGAATTTCTTCTTCACGTTTTTCAACTTGTTCCTTGCGTTCACTGTATTTGGGACTGCTTTCAATTTCCATTCGTTTTGGGAGACTCTCAACCGCTCATTCAAGGACACTGGCAGCATTGCGTTGGTTCTCGCCGAAGCCGTTCAGGAACTAGGACCTTTCTACATTAATCTGAGTTTGTTTCCACCCGGGTCGCTCTTGGTCGTGCCTTACTGACAAACTGGCTAGTCATTCTTCAAGGACTGGGGATGTATCCGTTCAGACTTCTGCAGGTCGGCTCTGTCACGTTGTACCCAATCACCAAGTTTGGTGCAAAAACACCACGAGGTACGGCTGGAATATGATTGCCTGGAGTTCCCAGGGGGTTTGTTTTGACATTTTGACAGATTACGAAGAACTCAAGCAACCCGCCATATTCCAATATGGCTTCTTCCTTCCACAGCCAATCCTGATCTACATAATATGCATCGTCTACAGCGTACTCGAGGGTGGGGCCTGGATTCTTGCCTTCGGTTTTGTCTACTTCGTCCTGGGCTACTTTACCCACAAATACCAACTGCTGTACGCAATGGATCACCCTGGCCACTCAACCGGAAAGGCGTGGCCAATCATTGTCTACCGCGTGATCCTTGGACTCCTGGTCTTCCAGCTTACCATGGCTGGTTGGCTGGCACTCCGTCAGGCCTTTACTCGGGCAGGGCTTGTCCTCCCACTGCTCGCCTTCACGATTTGGAGCTACTGGCATTACACTAAGAATTACTTGCCATCGAATTACTACATCGCGTTGATAAGCGTCCAGGAGGAGCACAACGATCCCGCGAGTGATACCAGAGTGCGACATACGATCGATGAGGAGCGAGAGGAGGGGCAGGATTTCGTTAATCCCAGCTTAGTGTCACCGTATGTGCTAAACAGGATACCCGTGCCAAACGTTCAGTGCTGACTTCCGGACTAGATTGGAGAGCCCGTGGGCGGTCGGGTGTCGGCCCGATCGCAGTTAGGAAGGATTGCCTCGTTTTGTATCACTGAAATCGGTGACGAGTACTTTCTTTCATATGAACTAGACTTGGTTTGGAATTGGGCTTCCATTCCATTACGCGTTTGTTTGGGTTTTTGTTGTATTGGGATAGTGATTGTATGATTTATGCTCTTTCAGAATATAATGTCTTCATGATCGTATGCACCAAGGGGATCCTTCGGCTTCGTTTTACCACGAAGTCCATGGGAAAGCATTATGATTAACCCCGCGGCAAACCTTCTGCTACAACATTGCACCGCGTTTGGTACTGTAAACTACATCGGCATACGACCAGCGGCGGGTCTGGCAGCTGTCTCCTGGCGATACACGTAACCGCATCCCCTTTGGTCTCGGATTCAAATATAAGACCGCTTACTTGAAGAACTGCGTTTATTCACGGATTTCTGGCTTTGGCGAGCTCCGCCACTGCTGGATGGCTGCCGCTCTGCACCGTTCGGACCGAATCCATGGTGTGTGGGAATGCTGGTACTCGTATAGGGGTGGTATGGGTTTTGCGAGGGCTGCTTTCTGCCGGTTGTCTCGCGGACGGGCCGAGAGTTCTGCTTGCAAACCAAACACTCGAGTGATTGTCCATGGCAATGGCTGTGTGGCGCTAACTAGCCACTACATGCGGCTCAACCCAAAGCAACTCACTGAGCGGTACATACCAAAAGCATCACCAAACAACAAACGGCGAGCGACCAACTCCATCACCGCTATCCATCACAACCATTCCACCCCCACCCACGCCATCGTTGACAGATACCCGGAAGCTTCCAGCAATTCGAAAATGGCCGGTTTTGACTTCTCCAACTTCGCCCGAAACGCCGCCCTACACGCCAAGGGCTTTCCTCTCCCGAAAGCTACCTCCACCGGAACTACTATCGTGGGATGCGTCTTCGATGGAGGAGTCGTAATTGCCGCGGGTACATACATAGCATCCCTCTGCTCTGCGGTTCTAGGGGGGGAGACGTCTAACTCGAGGATGTGGATGTGATGGTGTACAGATACGAGAGCAACCAGCGGTGATATCGTTGCCGACAAGAACTGCGAGAAGCTGCATTTCATCTCGTCCAACATCTGGTGTGCTGGTATGCGTCCTCGTATTTGTGGTTTGCACTGTTTTTACGGTACTGACTCTGACGTGGCGGTATTTCAGGAGCTGGAACCGCCGCCGAGTAAATACCCCGCCTTCTTCGTTGACGATGCTTTGGGATAAGGTCAACTAATCATGCTTGCTTACCTGTGTGTGTGTAGCACTGAGTTCACGACCTCCCTCATTTCCTCCAACCTCGAGCTTCACGCGCTCAGCACTGGCCGCAAGCCCCGTGTCGTTACCTGCATGACCCTGCTGAAACAGCACCTGTTCAGGTACCACGGTCACATCGGAGCGTATCTCGTTGTTGCGGGCGTCGACCCCACCGGTGTACACCTCTTCACTGTCCACTCTTACGGGTCGACCGACAAACTGCCGTACGTGACCATGGGATCGGGATCGCTCGCGGCCATGTCGGTGTTTGAGACTCTGTGGTCGAAGGACATGACGCGCGAGGAGGCTGTGGAGCTGTGCAGTCAGGCGATCCTGGCGGGTATTTTCAACGACCTGGGATCAGGAAGTAACGTCGATGTGTGCGTCATCACGGAGGAGAAGGTTTGTGTTCTCATCGGGGGTGATGTGTGTCTGTGGATCCGTGGTGGGAGCTAACGACGGTATAGGCGACACTTATGAGGAATCTGATCAAGCCAAACGAGCGGGTGCCCAAGGAGCAGAGCTACAGGTTCGCCCGCGGCACGACGGCGATTCTCAAAGAGGTCAGCGTGGAGAAGAAGGACCTCAAGAAGTACGTTACGATTGTGGATTTGGGTGCGGCGGTGCCCACTGGCACGGTGAGCGGGGATGCGATGGAAGTGGACGCATAGATTGGCGTGTTCTAGTGTTTTAGTGTTCTACGATCAGTGACGAATAAACCGAGAACTTTGTGCACCATCTGGACTACTAGAGCCTGTGAAATGGAATGTGCCGGGTAATAAACTGTGGGGGAATGATTCCAAGTTTTGCCTGCAACTTCGCGCCGCACAACCGGGAGCACTCCCCCACACCATGGCAGGACACGACCGAACAACACAGCCGTTGTCAGCGCCCATGGAAGAAGAGACAGCTGCTCTCAAAACGCGGATACTAGAACTCGAAGCCGAACTCGCACAGTACCGCGCCCTATACCCGCCGCCGCCACCGCCGCCGCCTCCCTCCTCCATTCCATCCGTTTCCTCGCAACCCGCCACCGCCACCGCCACCGCCACCGCCGCCCTCCTCACCCCCGACGAATACATCCGCTACGGACGGCAGCTAGTCCTCCCGTCGATCGGCCTTCCCGGCCAACTCGCGCTCAAATCCAGCCGGATCCTGATCGTCGGAGTCGGCGGCCTCGGCTCCCCGGCGGCCCTCTACCTCGCCGCGGCGGGCGTAGGCACGCTGGGGCTGATCGACCACGACACCGTCGAAACGTCCAACCTGCACCGGCAGATCCTGCACACCACGGCGCGCGTGGGCCTGCCGAAAGTCATCTCGGCCAAGCTCGCGCTGCACGACGTCAATCCCGGAGTCGAGGTGGTCGCGCTCGACGAGGCGCTGTCGGCCGAGAACGCGCTCGACATCGTCGACGCGGGGAAGTGGGATGTCGTCCTGGACTGCACAGACCATCCGGCGCTGCGATACCTGGTCTCCGATGCGTGTGTGCTAGCGCGCGTCCCGTTTGTCAGTGCCGGCGCGCTGAGGATGGACGGGCAGATCATGGTGTTCAACGATCCGCCCGGAGCGGGGCCATGCTACAGGTGCGTTTGGCCGCGGCCGCCGCCGAGGGGGGCGGTCGTCACGTGCGGGGAGGGCGGGATCCTGGGCCCGGTGGTCGGCGTGATGGGGGTCATGCAAGCGCTCGAAGCTATCAGGCTGGTAGCCGTGCAGAGGCGGGGGGAACGGACGGATGGGAATAGGATGTGCTTCTTCACGGCGACGGCGGAGACGCAGTGGAGGACCTTGAAGATGCGCGGCAAGAGGCGGGGCTGTGTGGCTTGCGGGGAACCACCGGCGATCACGAGGGAAGTCTTCAGGGCGGGCGGCATGGAGTACATCTCGTTCTGCGGTGGGGACTCGGAAACGTCAGCACCGCTGCCAGCCGAGCATCGGCTTTCGGTCCAGCAGGCCAGGACCGCGGTCGCGTCCGGGGACGGGGCGGTCATAGTCGACGTCCGGGACCCGACGCAGTTCGGCATCTGCGCGCTGCCGGGGAGCGTCAACATCCCGTTCGAGCGATTCGCATCCACGGCAGGGATTCCGGCAGAGATGGGGAGGCTGCTGGTCGGAGAGGAGGAGGAGGAGGAGGAGGAGAAGAAGAAGAAGAAGAAGAAGATAATGGTCGTATGCAGACTGGGAAACGACTCGCAAACCGTGACGAGGAAGGTGCTGGAGAGTGGGTTTACGGGGGAGGTCCACGATGTCATCGGCGGGATTAGTGAGTGGGCAAAGCGCGCGCCCGGGGATGGCGTCGTCGAATACTGAACGTTGACTTGTCGCCAATCACGGCCCGTCACGTGCGGTTACGTAACGTTGACAGCTTCTTTCTCCGAAGCACGCGCCGTTTTCCGGCGAGGGCGGGATCGTCATGTGTTGCCTTTGCCTTGTCGCGCCTTGCCCTGTCCAACCGCCCTAAAATTCCGCACGGACGGTACCTGCTCGGAGAACTGGCGACTTTCTCCTCTCCGAGACAGGGAAAAAAAAAGATTTCCCCCACCTTCAAACTCTACTCGTTTCGGTAGCTGCTGTGCTGTGTTGTGCTTCCGCGCTTGTGTGTGTGTGTGTGTGTGTGTGTGTGTGTGTGTGTGTGTGTGTGTGTGTGTGTGTATACACTGGTA
>Ga0307512_10004683_pt1 | contig 14824 bp, 16 predicted proteins | sample 14_EM_MG_FD_200267 | JGI IMG/M metagenome (GOLD analysis project Ga0307512, IMG submission 200267) | Populus trichocarpa ectomycorrhiza microbial communities from riparian zone in the Pacific Northwest, United States - 14_EM | ecosystem: Host-associated > Plants > Roots > Unclassified | place... | reverse complement strand
AGAGGGACATCGGGGAGAGGAACATCGGGGAGAGGGACATCGGGGAGAGGGACATCGGGGAGAGGGACATCGGGGAGACATACATCGGGGTGAACGACATGGCGGAGAGGGACATTGGGGAGACTGTCGCCACCTGCCATTTCGCCGAGCAGCTGCTGATCCATATCCACATCCAAGGTGTTTCCCGCTGCCTCAGCTTCTCGCAGAATTGGCACCGCTGGGCGAGGTTTGCAGCGTCACAAGCCACAAAAACTCCCACCCACGGAGTGGATGAGTCTCCGCAGTTCGTGGTTGTGGGCGAGGCTCCGGGGTTTGTGGGCCTGGGGCAGGCCCCGGAGGTTGTGGCCATGGGGTATTCTCGCGCATCTCCTGGCCTTGCGCAGGTAGCACAATTGGCTGATCGTCTGCCATGGTATCTACATCGTCAGCCGATGTATTTACCAACTCCCCCTGTCCAATCGTCCGAGGTTCTTTGCCATCATCCTCATCCTCATCCTGGTCGTCATCCTCATCCTCCTCCTTCTCATCCTTGTCCTCATCATCTTCCTCCTCTTCATCTTCCTCCTCTTCATCGTCCTCCTCTTCATCTTCCTCCTCTTCATCTTCCTCCTCTTCATTGTCCCCGTCCCTTTCCATATCCACATTGCCGTCTAACTCAACGCCGCTCGGTGCGTCCACATCATCCTCCATGCGCATATCCACATTGGAATCATGTCCTGAGTCATAGTCGCCATCCAACTGCTCAGTAGAGTTGGTACCATCAATCGGAGGAAATATACAATGTGGGCGATGCTTCCGGCTCTAAATATACCCACTCTAGTTAGCCCTCCTTGTCCTAGTCTGCCTCATACATTTCTTTCTACAACTGCAAAGCAACTGCACAAGAGATATCTTCTCCCCCTGGGGTTTGTTTAACAATACATTTCTCTTTACTGTTTCCCTTCCCCTTCCCCTTCCCTTCCTCCATTGCCTTCCCCATCCCCATCTCTTTCCCCTTCCCATTCTTTGTTCCCTTGCCTTTCCCGGTCCCTTTCTCACCGCCCTCCAAGTCCTCCTCACCCTCGCCGTCATGATTGTAATTGCCATCACCAGGATGGCTCCTCCCACCTCTTGGCGCTCCGGGATACGCCAAGTTTTCATCATCATCATCCTTGTCGATTATCCGATCCCAATTCAGTCGTGTAATGGACAGGAAGTCACCTGGCTTGTGCTGCCGGCAGCTTGGGAGCTCAATCTCTGCCCTGGGATCATTGTGACCGTACCAAGATCAACGCTCGCCAGTGCGTTGAACTTTCCCCATGCTGGTTGTCTGCAGATTGAAGCAATCGATTTCATCCCCAAAGGCACGGGGGTTGTCCCACCTCCAATTGTTCATTTGGTCGCGGGCTCTGTCAAACATCTGCCGCATATATGAGCGGAAGGCAGCCCACCACTCCTGAAAAGGCGAACTCCTGCTCCTGCGGTGGGGCCACATAGGCTCGAATTGTGAAAAGTGGCGAGTCGTGACTGGATCAAGAAACACTATATTATACAAGAGGTCCCATGCCCTCTCATCCTTGACGCCGCAAACATTGTATATCCGTATGAGTCAACAGATGTGTTCTGAGATGAATCCCTTCATACAGTCCTGATCCAATGACAGGTGTCGATTTATGACCGATGTCGGCATCTTTGCCCCAGCCTTCCCCTTTCCTTTGCAGCTGCCCTTTGGTGCGATCGCTGTGAGTTGAAAATGAATCTACATCCGAAGTGTTAGCATTATGATACAGTTGCACGTAGCGGAAGGAAGGCCAGAGGGAATAAAGAAAGTTGTGTAGGTTATCAGCTGAGTTTTGGAACGAGAGGCATTGTTTTTTGCCAGTCACGTGATGTCGAAATAGTTCAGGATGCTGGCGGTGTGTTCAATCTGGGAGGAAAAGTGAATGAAGGTGTAGGCGGGAAGAGGGGATAAATATACTCGAGTTCTTGCGATTTCTTGGTTCAACTTGTGAGATATGATAATTTTGATTCATATTCTGCGTTTTGTTGGTTAGCAAACAAAAACTGGCCCAGCCTTCAACTCGCACAACCTCCAGGCACCGAATGAATGAGAAGCCTCAAGACGAGATTAAGTACTCACAGTGATGATAATTCACAACGCAGGGTGTTGCTTTTGCATCTCACACCACTGTCACCGCTCAGGCCGCGTGCATCTCGGAGCACACTGCGTTGTTCTCAGGTTGTTCTCTCTGTGCAACCATCCAACATGGCTACCAACGTGCCTAGCGGTGGAAAAAGCACACGCAACTGATCTCAGAGGATAGAGAATACGTCTTTGTTCGCTCTGCACTGCTTTTAGCTCTGCCAAAGTGGGATTTCCACCGGGAAGCTGATGATATACACAATCAATGGTTCAAAGTATTGTGCTAAGATCGAGTGCAATACTCTGATAACCGCGCCGAGAAGGCATAAACACCCTTCAAGCGGTGTAAATAGACCTTCAGATGTTGCTGTAACAGTGAATGTCAATGCTGTGTTTAATCTGAGTTTAATCTGGTGGCAGTTGACCCCATAATTGAATGCTTTTCAAGGGATCTCGTCCCCGAGTATTCTCACGGTTTAGAGTCTAGCGCTGTCTACACTGCGCCTCCCTGTCTTGTCAAATCCCTCCCTGGTTGCTCAAATAGGAGTCTACCTCACCTGCCATTGCATATGCATGAGGAGGAAATTGTTCCTGCATTCTTAACGTCGAACATCTTTATCGGACTATGCCTTCCCAATGCCCGCACCCTGACAAGACTCAGGTTGTGCGAAATGTTCAAAGGCTTGCTGATTGTCAGAATCAACAAAAGCGTCGGCCTGCAGGGAATTCTCCACTTCCCCCTGCTAATAGACGCGTTTCTGTACAGGCTGGTGAGAGGGATTCCTCTCAGGGAGGGAGTTTCGTAGCCCGTTCAATCCAAGGTCAGAACTCCACCCCCTGATCTTTGCTGAACAATTCTTGCGTTGCACACATCACTCAACACGTGACTTCCACCCCGTCTGCTACACAGCGACGGTCGATAAATGCTCCAACCACCATGCGGGGTAAAAGTAGTCATAGCACACCAGCACCCAGAAGAACCTCACAGACAGACCAAACATGTCGTGTTGAATCCAGCCCCGCATCCGGCATTGGTGGCACTCCCATTCCTCTCAGCAGTCATGAACACCTGCCTACCCCATCTCTAATCCAGAAGCCCGCATGATCATTGCAAATCCACTGCGAATGCAAACTACAGAAAGGAATCAGAGACAGAGTCAGTGGCGATTGCAACCGCAGGCGGTGTCTACACCTCAGTCAATGGTCTCCGGCAGTCGCTGCATCAAATCGAATTGGTCAATTTGACCTGACGCGTCTTGCATTCGCAATTGGCAGACTCCTGTAGCTCTACATGTGGAACAGATGACTGTTTATGAGTCCAAGCGGCATGGAGATGGTAAGTTATGCAATGCGACGCGTTGCGAAAGCATTAGCCGAAGGCCCACACTGGCAGACAATAGACAAGTACTAGAACATCGCTATGCAGCAAAATAACATTTGGCCCATAGCATTTCAGGCGTGCACAAAGGATATCTTGAAAGAGGTATGCTGAAGCAAAGGCCCAGGTTGGATATTACACGCTCAAACTGGTACCAGGTTCGAGCACAAGTCGATAAGGTTATATCCCATTTTATTCAATCAGCAAGGGACAACAGAGCAAAGCGTTATGATCTCCACCACTTTAAATCCACCGCAGAGCGTTTGGAATTCATCGATTCCCTTCTGGCAGACAATAAGTATCTTTTTCCTGTAGCAGAGCATGTGGAAGGTGGTGTACACGGTCCAAAACCAATGCAGAGAGAGTCGAAAGCTGCTAACCAATGGCCAGTGTCCACTATACTTCCTGGCGGAAGCAATCCTGGGGTTTATCGACATCAAATTTTATCATAGGGCGAATAACCGCAGTAAGTATGCTGATGGATTATATAATTCCATGATTGACGACAAGGACGGTCATATACCCTCGCCACTGATCATGATTACCTGCACCGCGTTGCGCCATGCTTTTGTGGATTGGCAAAAGAACAAAGCTGTCCATCTGAACGCGTCCAAGTCAAAGCCGACAGCGGACCGACCTGATCACTCGAACTACTTCAACTCCATGAATGACGGTGGTCAGAGCGCAAACTGCTGCGCTGCCATGTGTGGCAGGTTGTTGACCTCGCCTGGCGTTGCAGACACGTATACATTCTTCATGAATACCTAGAACACACTACTAGAGAGCTACCAACAGAGGGTGTAGAAAACACTTTTCGGACAGTCAAGAGTCAGATCCAACCGGCAGAGGACCCAACGCCTCCCGAGGTCATCAGCGTGGAAGCAGCGCGTGTTGACAATGCTATTCTTCTTGACTATTTGACTTCCGAAGTATCAATCGAGGAGGCCGAGATTGGAAGCACTGACCCAGAAAGCCCGATAGATAACCAATGCATGGATGACGAACTGCATTTCGGGATATCAGGGGGCAGCGGGGATTACGAATACGAACGTGATGTGAGCGAGGAGCGCAAAGCCATCACCACTGCCAGCCGGCGGCGTCAGCCCACAACTGACCTCCAGAGGTTTGACCTGGGGACCAGTGATGTCGATGGGTATGAGGGCAACGATGGCGATGATGCGGATGCGGATGAGGAGGAAGAAGCATCGCTAGCCGATGATGGATCAACGCAGAATGTGGAGGACTGAGGGCATAGTACACGAGAGTGTGAAGATTGGACATCGCGATGATGCGGATGGGGATCAGAAGGGAGAAGCATCGCTAGCCGATGATGGATCAACGTAGAATGTGGATAACTGAGGGCGTAGTATTAGAGAGTGTGAAGATTGGACAGTATATTTCAGACCTGTAAAATACGATAATCGCAAAGCGAATGCAACGGCAAGCGATGTTTCCGAAGCGAAGACTGTGTTGTAATAAGTGACACTATCTCAAGACTAAACATATATGGGGAGAGTGCGGCATCCGATATATAGCAATAAGCAGAGAGGTAAAATGTGGCACTCGGCCGGAGAAAGGCATAAACATTGCCAGGCGATGTTAAAACTCCTTCAGCATCACTGCAGCACCTGCGAAGAGTGTGACACAAGTGTCGTTCTGATGATGCGTATACATCACCACAAAGTACAAGAGGTACATATGCAACGGGTATCATGTAATCCTCTGTCAGAGGGTACGAGGTTCCGTCAGAGCCTTCCGAGCTGTCCGGAACATCAGGGTGTTTCCGGTGGACACTAGGGTCGTTGCTGATCGGCCTAATCCGTCATTGATAGTGTTTTGGCAGCCTTTTGACCATCTTCATGTACTTTCTCCTTCATCAATACATTGTTCTTTAATAATACATATAAATATATCCTCTAAAATATACTTTAAAGTGTCTGCTAATTGTAGATAACAATACACTCAACAATCCCGTTCCATTCGATCAATGCTCATCTTCACTGTCAGGTTCGCTCAATAGGCTGCTGTCATCTGCAGAATGGATATCAGCTGCATTACCACGCAGCAGATAGTGTACTAACCAGTACATGTTCCTTCATCAGCCAGCAGATCTGGATCAAAATCTTCATCATGCTTGCGATCTTGGGAATATGCATCAAGATTGACAAATTGAGCACTGTGAAGAGGAGTATATATAGACACATATCTGGGTGGCACACTTCCGATTTCGGATAAGTGCGCTGCCTCATTGTCACCGGTCAGCATAGGTGCCATTTCGTGTGGATGTGGTGTCAGTCCTGGTGTCGGCTGTGTGAGTCGTTCTGGTGGAGGTGCACCCATGCCTTTACGTCTTCAGCATGTCTGGGGATTCTGTGCTGTGCCATTTTGGCATAGAAGGCAGCCGTCTGTCTGGTTTTCTCGAAGCATAGCCGGCTGTTATTCCATTGTAGCCTTCACATTTTCATGCCCAGGAAACTCCACTCCCCGCTTCTTCTCTTCTCAGACTTCCTCCTGAAGTTCTTTGATTAGGAATTGCATTTCCTCAATTGCAGCGCTCGAAAACCCTCCATTGGCCATTTTGGTCATATTCAAGGCAAGCCGCATGTCAGACTGTTCTAGCTGTACCCGACCTCCTTGCCTTGCCATAGTTGCAGACATGTTGAAAACCTACAAGAAATTAGTTGCTGCATCTACATATTAGATTCGGCTATCACCTGAACCATATACACTTCTGTAGCATCCTCAAAGAAGGTTAAAGCCTGTTTGGTCCACTCTGGGGGTTTCTTAGCACTGAATTCATCCGCAAAAATCCCAGAGCTGATAACATCATGATGTTCGAATTCGCGGACAGTGTGTACAAATGCCTCGGTTGACCATGGAGGTTTCCCATTACAAGCAGCAATTAATTGGTCACGCAGCTTGCTATGTACTCCAGCGGTATGTTATATCATTAGTCGACGGCCGTGTACCTCGATAAGACTACACTTCCACCGAATCGCATGCTGCTTCTTGTTCTTGCTGCTTCCAGTTTTCCGAACAATGTTTGACTGTGCGTCCAGGGTGGTATTTTCGGTGGCTGCATTTGCAGTGTCGCGGTGACCAAAGTGGTGTTGGCGCTGTAGTTGGGTCTCAGCAGGTGGTGTATTGGATGAAGCGCCCGTCATTCTACTCGATTCTGTTCCACTCTCACCTTGCAGCGATGTTTGTGGAGAGATGATTGGCTGCTGTGGAAGTGAAGAGATAATGATAACGAAACGAAGTGGGAAGTCCTGAGGAAGATGATAATGAAAGACGTTGGAAGTCCTGAGGAATATTTAGTTACCTTCAAGCCAAAATTGTATGCATTACAGCCAACTTGCTCATTCTACACAAGATGAATCCTGTTGCGCATAGCTGACCATTGAACGGGTTGCCAACCGTCCTGCAATTTGCACCTAATTGGTCCGATGTCGAGTGTTTGTATGCAGAGATTAATCACGGTGAAGGACCGCCGAGATCTCTTCGTTGTGTGATACAAACGGTACATTCTTAGACGGAAATGACGTCTGCTGATCTTTTTCTCAAGAAATCCCTGCGATCCGACATGCAACAGACACTAAACATCATGTCATGATGTATGGTTAGCATTGCTATTCCCAATGTAGTGACAGTCAAAATGCTGATGTTGCTTTGTTCAAGTCGATCCCGCATACCAACCTCGATCTAAATGACGCAGCTTGCCTCTATGTGGTCCATATCTTCCAACATGCAACATCTCGTCCATCAACAAAGTCAACACACAATACAATGGTCAATGCTCCTCAAAGAACCATTCGCCACTACCGGCTGGCAAACACAGCAAATCGGCAACGCACTCCACACGATGACATCATCAAGCGGATAGAGGCAAGTGCGGCTTCACAGGAGAACAGGTCCGAGCTCTTGTAGCGTTGCGCAGCTTGCGATCCAAAAAGAATCTTGGGGCGGGGAAACTAAGAGGAACTCACTTCTTAAGCAACGAAGAGAAGGAGAAATGGATCGAGGATCATGTGGAAAGAGAGACCGCTGTGGCAAGAAAGCGAGTTGAAAAAGCAGAGGCAGCAATTCACCATGTGCAAGATGATATGAAAAATGCTGAAATGGCGGGGTTGACAACCACCAAGCCTGAAACAACATCTGAGGAGATGTTAAACAAAATCGGAGCTGGTCTCAGCAATCTTGCAAGTTCTTACGATGAGGAGGATGGGGAAGACGAGGATGATACTGTAGAAGATCCTGCGGGGGGCAAGCTTAGCGAAGATGAGAAACCCGGCTGGGTGATGAGCACAATCTCTTAAACCGTACAGTACTGCATGGAGTGTTTTCGTCAGAAGCTGATGAAGCTTGAGGAATTGACAAAACCAGGATGGGGAGACGCAGCCGACTACTTCTGTGAGAGAGATAAGGAGTACGGGACGACCGAATGGACGGTTCCGGCTGTCCTTCAACTTCAAACGGCACATGATTCAGCTTCAACAGCGCCGCTGACATTTGGTGAGCCTATGGAGACTCTTGACAGCGCCACCGGCGAATTGCAAATGCTGCATGTGACTTCTTGACGAGGGAGTAGTCATATGAGGCGACGTTCACGGAAACCGCAGACACATGAATGAGTCTCTTACTTCCCTCCCGCCCCAATGCCCGATTGGTCTCCGAGTCAGAAATAAAAGCATCTCGAACCCGCAAGCTGCATCCCCTGCATATCGCGTCGCCAGCTAATTACCGTATAGAAATCGGATTCCGACGAAGCCATGGTGACGGCTCCTGCGTCGCCGGAGGAATGAATATGCCAATTGGCATTTGTGATGATCTATCAATTTGAAATGTAATATCTGTAACTATTTTGCTACGTGTCCGCTTTTACTTGATTTCAGTGACCCGATTGTGAGAAATGATAATTTGTCTATGTATCTGCAAGGAACGGGTAGGCGATGCCAATGATCTAGACTTGAAGTGTCATTGATTGACAATTAATGAACATGATATCATCCTGCCCGTTACTGGTAAGTCAGACAATTAAAACAAAATCCAATACGACAATCACTAACTGAATATAAGTCAGTGATGTCATACGAGTCAGAGATGCAGTGGTCAAAGCGCAATGCGAAGCGCAATCAATGACGACCGTCATGCTGCATATGATCATGCATCCAACTGCATAACTCTCTGCACAGACCCGGTGCACATGGCCCAGATGTTGAATATTGGGTATGGTAGGTCAAGCAAATCACGGAGAATGAGCTGCATGAGGAAAGGTGAAGAAGTCGGGATAAATATATCAAAATCTAGTGTATACATTGCTATGCGGTTAATTGCCGGCCGAAAGGGCTGGAACGTGATAGGCCAACGTCATTTATCACTCGGATAACATGTCTACTGGTGGATCAGAAATTGTGAGGCTTGGAAGCATTTGGATGCAAATGTTTATACATAGAAACGATTTATTGGCTGCCAATGACGACTATATGCATTTTTACATACAGTTGATGAGTGCCCACTGACTGTTAGTGTGTCATTAAGTTGAGCGTCAACGGAGCATCAACGATGTTAGGTCTTACATTGTCCGCAAACAAACGGCCGCATAGTCACATCCTTCCAAAGTGATTGTATTGGCAGTTTTTATAGGTAAAAAGAATAGTGACATGCTTGTTGACCCAATCCTGGAAATGAGCGTCAACGATGCGTCAATGATCTTTGGTCTTGTGAGTCTGATAATCAAACAAAAGACATGGTCGCTGTGACACATAATCAAAGTATTGGCCACCTGTAAGGCCAAAAATGCTATCGTCGACATCACTACTATCTCTTGAAAATGAGTGTGAATGGTGCGTCAACGCTTTTTGTTCTTGCATTTTGGATAATCAAACAGCGGTGCAACAACATTAAGCTATAATCAAAGTGTTGGCCGCCATTATAGGTAGAAATGGCAGCAACTGTATTGCTACCACCTCCTAAAAATCAGCGTCAATGGAGCATCAACAATTTGTGGTCCTGCATCATGGACACTCAAAGTGCTGGGCATCGGCACTGACGCAAAATCCATGTTTCGGCTGCCTTTATGTGTAAAAATGCTACTGCCGATATCCCTACCACCTCCTACAAATGAGCGTCCATGGAGGATCATAGATTTTTTGTCTTGCATCTTGGACAATCTAAGGGCTACAGAACGGTGTTGACCCATAATCAACCCATCTGCCGCCTTCATGGGCAAAAATGCTGGTGATAATATCGCTACCACCTCCTAAAAATGAGTGGCAACGGAGCATCAACAATTTTTGGTCTTGCATCATGGGCACTCGAAGCGCTGTGCATCACCGTTGACCGATAATCAATGCATCGGCTGCCTTTATGGGCCAAACTGCTAGAGACGATATCACTACCACCTCATAAATATGAGTGTCAACGGAGTGTCAACGATTTCTGGTCATGCATCTTGGATAATCTAAGGGCTGTTGAACGACATTATTCCATAATCAACATATCAGCTGCCTTTACGGGCCAAAATGCTCGTGACCATATCGTATCGGCCTCCTACAATTGAGCGCCCATGGAGTGTCCACAATTCTTTTGGGGGCTCAGTATGCTACACAGCAATGGACTGCATCGCATTGTTACTGAATTGAGTCTTACATGGTCAGTCTTTTCAATATGTCCTCGTATACAACTTCACCAATATGCATGCAATGTCTCACAGATCTGATGATTTTGCATCTACCTGTAGAGTCAATATTTGAGAACCCGCAGTCTGCTTCACTGTATCGTTACTTTTGGCAGACTTTCGAGTGGAATTACCCAGCTTTCTAATTCCTACCGCCATGTCGGATTCAAAATCTTTGAACACCCCAATGCTCGAGGTTATAATCTCTTCGAAACATCAATGTGTCTCTGTTCATGATTTGAGTGACCTTACATTGCAAATCATCTTTGATGCTTGGTGGGCTTCAATGAATGTTGGCTCGAAGAGGCCTATTGCTTGGAATAATTCTTGACATGTGCCTCCGTGGCGATTCAATTCACACTGTGGAACTGAGGAGACCGGCAGCCCCAGCATCATATGTATCATTTGTCATCAAGTTCTTCGCCATCCATCAGACCATGGGACCAGCTCAATGGGGAAACACTTGTTGGCAAAAGCTCACACCGCAAAGTTTAACCAATGGACAGAGTCAGAGGTTACTGAATTCACTAGATTGACGGTTGATGAAACAGCTTTGGCCATCCTGAAGAGGCAAGGAAGTTGAAGAATCACAATAGTGAGTTCGCTGAGGTAGATCATATTTGATATCCAGGTTGATCCGTATTGACTGAAATGACAGACAAAATGTTCCAAACCGGTAGCTTCGGACTTTGAAACTTCCGAATATGACAAAGACACGTGGAATGACAACCTCATGCTAGGATTTGTTTCGGCTCATAAATGATGGAACACTATATCGAATCTTGAGCTATGACGGTCATATAACGCATTACGCGATTACTTAGTGCTGCCGTCCACTACAACCCTTAGTAACATTTACCGCAGGGAATATGCACTGACTGTGGATGCAATTAATCAGCAATTGCCATAACGAAATATAGTTAGTTTAGCTTTGGCCGGATGGACATGATGGAACAAACTGGCCATAAGGTCAGTCATTGCATACTATATGTATTGGAATTGGGCATTGTGGGAAGTTCAAGTCGCGTGCGATGAGGGTGATCGCCAGTTCTTTTCCTCTTTCGACAGCTATATAAGAATGATATGTCACGGGCCATCATACTTGAGCTGGGCTAGCCATATATTTGAAGGACATCGTTGATCGTTTTGAGCTTACCGACGGCCATTCGCTCGGTATTATCACTCATAATGCTTCCTCAAATTACTCGATAACATGCGAGCTGCAATCAACACTCGAGGCCTCTGTAATCCAGTGGCCTGCTTTGAGGAACCACATACCATGCATGGCGCATGTCATACAGCTGGCTTTCGGTCCATTCATGAGCAGTCTCGGTGTAAAAGGCCACACCAAGACTTTGGAAGCCCATGAGCACGATCAGCAATTTGAAGAGAATGAAAGCAAAGACATTGGGAAGAGGCAAAGACTTCGAAAAGCGGGCCACGTTAGAATCAATAAGGTGTTGGCCATGAAACCAGGTTTAGCAAAGATAATTGAGAAAGTACGTATTTCATGATATTTTGAAAGTCCTGAAATTGACCTTCATATAGCAGAGAATGATTACTGTATTGATTACGCTGACACCTGGTCATCGAAACGACTTCATTGAATGTCAGACAGCCAAATTCTGCATCCCGGTACTATCGATTATGGATGTGAAGATGCGTTGGAACTCAATACTGCAGTTGCTCCAGTGCACCTACCGATTACGGAATTTCCCATATGAGTGGCTCAAAAATCCAATATACACTGATTTCCAGCCACTTTCACAACTCAGGATGAATGGACCATTGTGATGTATGTCATGGGAGTATTGAGGCCATTTCGATATTGGACACTGTGGGTGTGGAAGCAGCATACAGTTACATTGAATCGCGTTATCACAGTGTACAATGGCATGTTCGATCCCATGGATGGCGTGATGCGAGCTTTGGCTAAAAAGAAGACTCCATGGAAGGAAGACTTGTTTTTCACTGTGAAGTTTGCTCGACAGAAGCTGTCCAAATACTACGCTGAAGAAACTCCCATAACGGGCATGCTTCCCATTTCTGCACATATCCTCGATCCTTTTCGGAAGTTGCAATTGGTTAGAAAGTGGGACAAGGGAATGGAAATTATTCTTGAGGACGAGACATCCTATACTACCCAATACCAAGAGGCGTTTCTGAAGGATGTGGAGAATGAATACTGTGCCAAACATCAAGGTGTGCCGGTCGATAAGCACGAAAGCTTTCCGGGCAGCAATCTCATCCACTCTACAACAGCTTCAGGATCGTGTCAATCATTCTTTGATCCATGTGGTTTGTCCAGCGATGATGAAGATTACTGAATGCTTAGCAGTGTGGCTGAGACAACACCCGGACGAAGCGATCGCGCAGCAAGCGTATCGACTGCCGTCTATTTCTATTCAAATTAGCCGCCTGAAGCTCCAATGAACTGGGCGCTAATTGATCCAAATCTCAATGATTACCACTCTGACCCGATGGAGATTAGCAGTACATTTTGGTTGCCAGACATAACCGACTGGTGGCGTCAACAGGAGGAAATGAACTCAAAGTACGCCAATCTTTCCAATGTGGCGCGCGACATATTCTCTGTCATACCACATAGCATTCGAGTCGAGGCCAGTCTTTCCCTTTTCCGAGATGTTATCGGCTGGAGGCAGTCAAATACCACAGGCGAGACCCTGCGGGAAGAAGTAGTTGTAAGGCAGTTTGCTCAAGCCAATAACGGGAGTTTGGCTTGTGCTGACCCAGAATTTGATACAATGAACGCAGAAAACGACTCGGACATGGAGAACGAGGCGGAGGAGAGGACATTGCACAGAATGGCCAACGTTCACGACTTTTCGGAAATGTGGCAGGGCAGCCAAAACCTATGTGCTACCCAGAAGAAATCTCGCGCTCAAGACAGGCAGATGACTGCAGTGAGATTCATTTCGGACACGGAAGAGATCGTCAAAGCATCGTGGTCACTCCCTCAACCTGATGGTGCGGCTGCATTCAAATTGTCAGAAATATCTCCTTTTCCACCGCCAGTGTCTGCAAAAGACCTCCCAGGAAGACAAATGCAAATATTGAATCTCCGCCGAATCCGAAGAATCCACAGTCATCCAGTCGAAAGTGATGAAGATTGCGCACCTGACAGCATTTCGGACACTGAAGATTGGTCTAACTGGGATGGGGACTTAGATAAACCCAATGACGACGAAGATGATTGCGTGGCGGACGTAGAATCTGATCTGGAGCCAGACAATATCATTGAGGTCCCGGAATGCCCAGAGCAGCTGGATTGGAGTGTTGCACCCAATGTTCCCAGATTGATTCGGCCGACACGGAAGTCAAAGAGACAGGCTGCAAGGTTGTTGATGAAGGTCACTGCAATCGAAACGAGGAGCAATAAGGGAGTGAAGAAAGTGTAGGCCAGAATCCATCAATGTTTCACCAGCTTCTTTATGTATCTTGGCCGAGAGCTTTAGTTAGAGATATATTATGGGCGAATACTGAGCAGTAGCTTGTATATATCGCTTGATAAACAGATGCATAGCAGGCGCAATGAACCATTTGGCATGATACATAAATTTTAGTCGTGTGAGAGCGAACAGTGCAAGAATGTCACTGCGCTCGGCTTTGCCACAGGGCCAAGTCTCAATCTGTCAGAAAGACTACCAATAATTTCAAATCATGATGAAAACTATTATCCATGGCTGCAGATGCTGAATGGTCAATGCATTAAAATGAACGTAAATGGAGCGTCAACAATTTGTGGTTTTGTAAGTATGGTAATTACACAGTGATTTGGTTGCTCTTATGCATAACCAATGTATCCGCAGCTTCTATAGGCAATAGGGACAGCAACACGGTCACTGCCCCATTCTGAGAATGAGCGTCAACGGAGCGTCAACAATGTTCTGCTTCGCATCTGGGGTAATATATATTCCGAGTGGTTGCCGACATCCAGCTATCCGATATTCGCAGCCTTTAAAGGGAAAACCTACAGCAACATGGTCCGTGACGCATCCTGAGAATGAGCGTCAACAGAGCATCGACAATTTTCAGCTTCGCATATTGGGTAATTTATGTTCCAATTGGTTGTAGACATCCATTCATCAAATATTGGCAGCGTTTACTGGCAAAAACAACAGCGACATGGTCCCTGTCGCATCCTGACAATGAGCGTCAACAGAGCGTCAACAGTTTTCGTTGTTGCATATTTGGGAATCAAGGCATCGCGCAAATCTTCGTGTTCATAATGGAATTATTGACCACCCTGATAGGCAAAAATACAATTTTTCAAAGGTAAAACACCGATTCCAAATTAACCGATATTGAAAGCTGCAAAACATGCAAAACCTTCTCATTGGTTGTTGAAAACTCGATTTTGATAAGATACTATTAACATACTCCAAAAACAAGAGTGATATATGAATCTATGGATGGACCCACTGGGCAACCTGCTGCCAACCCGCCCAATTCAGACGGGATGAGAGTTTACTATCAAACTATACCCGAGTTGACAGTGCATGTAACGGGCGGGGTCGGGCGCAGGTGATATGGATGTTGCGGAACTGAGCTCGAAGTGCGTATCGAGAGAACAAGAATCAGAATATCTTTCAAAGTCGTACTGCTGCTTGCTATACAAGAGAACGAG
>Ga0307512_10004682_pt1 | contig 14824 bp, 13 predicted proteins | sample 14_EM_MG_FD_200267 | JGI IMG/M metagenome (GOLD analysis project Ga0307512, IMG submission 200267) | Populus trichocarpa ectomycorrhiza microbial communities from riparian zone in the Pacific Northwest, United States - 14_EM | ecosystem: Host-associated > Plants > Roots > Unclassified | place... | reverse complement strand
TGGGAGGATCCTTCGCAGATGGTTGGCGAGAGTCATCTTGCCAGCGCACGTCGCGCCGCTGCGATGAATAATGGAACGCGTGAGATTAGATATACCCCCAAAGCGACTTTTATAGTTGCGCCCGTTAACGTACTCGATGCCTACGAAAATAACGCGGGTCTGCGACGACCTTCTGACAGGTTCAGGTGCGTCGTTCGTCTCTGTGTGAGTAAGACAGACTGGTGCGGAATCTTGGAGTGCCATTTTGGGGTTGATACACGTTATGCATCGATGGCTTAACGCGATATAAAACGTAAATGCGATGAGCAGAAGCAGATAAGCCGAATCGACCTATCGTCAACTAGCAGTCACTCGTGTTGCGCACGGCTGACACCTATGGCGCTTATGTCGCTGAGTGCAAATATTCTTAAGGGCTTGGATTTTGGATATTGTGCCTTTGTGCAGTTTTATTTCAAGATAAATTTTTGTTGTTACATTTCTCACTGAATCAGTATTCGCTGGCATGTTGGTAATAATAACACTGCACCTGGTTTTTTCTGCCTGTGCCTGTGAGTCGTGTGTCATCGGAACATGGGTATTGACTTCGACGTACTCTTGACGTTGATCTACGACGCAGCCGAACACCGTGTTTCTATTTCACTGTCATTGGCGAGGGATAAAACTTACACAACAGCCTCCGATTCATCTGATTATCGTGTTTGTGATGGGATAGGGATGTTCATACGGAATGCTCGGATCCGCATGATTATAGCACTTGAGATCTCCGCCGCGAGGACGCCGATCCGGCGGGGGAACCACTCCACCAGCGGGTCCATGGGCCCAGCATAGCGCGCGTCAAAGCACCGTAAATAGTCAGTCTGAGCGGAGCGCGGAAACCAGAGCTACTGTAGTGTCAGATTATGAACCAGGACGGTCACCACTAGCGCGATACCGTAAATGGGAAGTGCCGTTTTACCCCGCCTTCGTGTGGTGTCGGCAACGAGCGTCATGAGCTGGTTGATCATGGATCGCCCGATCTCACACACTAACACTACCCTGAGGGGGCCCGAGAATTGACGGCTAATTGATGGGAAACCAAGTCGAAACTGTAAATGTGGCAATGTCATGTGGACTGGAAGATCCCGGATTCCCCTGAGGACTTTCAGACCGAGGGATAACGATCCGAGAATTGATCGTGATCGCAACATTGATCATGATCACAACTGAGCCAGCACGCCTATCAGGTTTAGAGACAAAAAAAAGGGAGTGCAAAGGGACACTGGCAGGTGACTAAGATGATGGTGCAGATAGCCCGCATGGTCGGTCACCTAGCGTTCCGCTTCCGGTGAAAATTTCCTCCGCCGGTAGCACAGCACCGACGCGTTGCATGACAAGTGCAAAATTGATGGCACGAATCGATAAGACGACAGTCATGCTGTGAATCCGACTTTGGCGTGGTGATTTTGCCATTGATTTGCCTATCAATTTCAAAGGATGGTCCAATTTGTCGATGGGTACCGAGGCAACCAATGAGGGGTTCGTGTACATGTGTGCATTGTCCGCAAAAGCAGTTTAGTGGTGGATTGTCGGATCTAAAGACAAGAGGGTCGCGTGGTACAAAAACACCTAAAGTGCGTCATCGCCTCGCTGCGCAAAACGTGCGGGTGACCTTGGGAACGCGTTTGGGCATCTGCTGAACGTCACCGCATCCTTGGCCTTCTAGAACGAACGGACGGAACACAAATCCATCATGCAAATCGCAGTTCGAACCTCGGCTGTTTCCTTCACCCTTTTTTTTTGCTCTGGCAGGTCGACGAGATAGCGAAGATGAAAATAGGGTAAGTGGGGCGTACATCAAGTCCTTACTAACTTACTTCGAGTCAACGGAATGAAAAAAAGATATGAGTCAGAATCACATAACGAAAACAGGGTGACTTACGGAACAAGACCTTTTAATCTACACGGAACATGCGCACATGTGTGCCGCACCACTGCTGCACGCATCAAGCACGCCATCGCGCAACGCTCCCGAGCAAAAAAAGCACCCCAACACCCGCCATGATCTGCTTGCCGACGCGCGAGCCAGGCTGGTGCGCACGCGCCTGGTTCAGCGCATAGAACCCCGTCGCGCCCAATGCGCCCGTTCCGATTACGCGGCATGAGAGGCAGTCATAGGCAGGCATACGCTGAGGAGGCGAAGACTGAGGCGCGTCCGTCGTGGCCATAGTCGGTGTACTTTGCTTGTGTCGTAAGTAATACTGTTGACCATACTGTACAGTACCCGTACAGTCATTGTTGTTTGTCTTTGTTTTACTTCCTGAGACCATTCTTATTAGACGCCCAATCAGTCAATTTTCAATTTTAACCCAACTATCACTGCCTTCATCGCCCAAAGTATCAGGGCGCAGTAATGTGCAAGGTGGCAGTACTTTTTTTCGCTAAAGCAGTATGCGATGTCGCGCATGTCGGGCGCTCATTGATGAGCACCACCTCGTTCATCACACTTTCAAGACAGTCGATGACATTGACGACGAGTTGAACGATGACCAGATCGTCCTCGGCCCCGCCATACTTACTGTTGGAAGGTAGTGATGGCACCCCAACTTCGAGTCAACGTCAACCTGACCGTTAATCTTACCTACAGAACTGGCCCACCCTTAGGCTTGGGTTTTCAGATGGCTAGTTGAACACTCCTCGGTGTCGTCCCACGCTCTTTGGTCATTTTTTCAGCTGGACGTTAGATGGTCGATTTCTCAAAGCTCTTGGTGAGCATTCAGGACTTACCTACGCTTCGATCAACTTATCGGCGAACTTTGAACTAGCCTACTTCGTGTTCCTTTCGGAGACTATTCAAACGACCCTCACTGCGCCAATGTCCATCATTGGCTTGTGGCAGGGTTCGCGTCGTATGGACGCCTTGGGAACAAGGAGTCTCCAGTCCGGCCTTGGATCAAATGCCTTCACCGTTTGAAACCCATAGTCCCCCCAGCCAAAGGCCCTGCAGCACTATACTGGGTATCTTAGTTGCGGCATTCTCCTGCAGGAATAGGTGTTAGAATGCTGAATAAGAGTAGAGAAGATAAAGACTGTGGAATTTGCTACCCTGATTCCACTGTCTTTATCCCCTTCGCTCTTATTTGGCATTCCATTGAATGAAACTTTCCGTGTCACAAGATATCAGGTCATATCACTGGCTTACTGATTAATCTTTACCTTAGCTATTGGTTTATTTACGCGCGCTTTGTTGAACGTTCTGATTACAGTGGCGTTGATCGTGGGTGATGAACCTCTGGGATACAAAAGAGCGTGAAAAGGGATGTATGCAGCCAAGACAAATGAGCGGCTTCAAAGGACGATATATCGACACATTCTACCTTCGTCTCGCTTCTTACCAAGCTACAGTGGCCTCGATTTCTTTCATTTTCTATATTTCTTTCCTGTAAGTCTGAATAATACCATGTTATGGCAGACTCGCTCCGCTGACCTTGTAGAAGCCGAAGAACGATATGTATTACACCTTCTAGCATCCCCGCAACAAAAGTAAACTGAATGCAGCATAACCCAACGCGTTGTGGAAAGAGGTAGGATACACATCGAGCAGTCGAGGCAACTGTGTCTGTGTGCGCGGATAAGACTCATCATGTACCATTCCCGCACTTCATCAAGCTCGAACTCTAATTTATCCATCAATTGATACACCACCTCTTCCTCGCTACTCGTTGAATCCCCATTCGGGGACCCTACATGTCATGGTGGCACTTGCGTGCAGGAGACATGGAGGCTAATTGTTGTCATTTTCGCCGTAGTAAGTTCCCTGGAATTTGGTCGAGACTCACAGCTTCACGACGACTACCCCTGGACCCTGGGCACGAACTTTGTTATGGACGTTAGTGGAGTCATACGACTACAGTACCCCGTTTCTGTGATGACATGTGGTACAGGCCTCTAGGCTTCAGGGCTGGCTGTTTACAATGGTTCATTGTACTAGTCTCAACGAGCGAGAGAGAGAAATGACACAGAGGTGTTAGCTCGAGCCACAGCAGTCGATGTGAACGGTCGGGACCCGGGCCCAACTACGTTGAGCGTGGGCCAGTCTACATTTGGGACCGAGCGCCTGCCTCAATAACCAATTGTCATTTCATTTCATTCACTGGTACTGTACCCGTTAAATAAGTGGTGATCATCCACCCGACGGAAGGAAGAGAGCCCCGAATGACCGAATCCGCCACCAGCCATGATAGGCAGATTGGTTTAGTAAGAACTGCTTCCAAGCGCTGAGGGCAATGAGAATTGTCAATATCGTCCTTGTTTCGAGATCGATCATGATCAAATGTTGTCGGATTATCGCACGATACGCCTTTTTTTTTTCTACGCACGATGGACGCCACCACCAACGGATGCGATTTTCCAGAACTGCATCCAATCGAACCGAATCCATGTCTCTCCACCCCACACCGCTCCACATGTTCGGTGGGGGCGCGCCTATGGCAATGCTGTGGCAATCGGCTTCCCAGGGGTTCTCGCGCTCGGGTACGATTGTCCAACTCGGGGACCTTGCCGTCATCAAATGATCCCTTTTTTTGTCGACGCCAATCCCACCACATGCTACTCGTGATCGTCAAACTGAAATCAGTTCACTTCAACTTCAAATACGCTGTCACAAATGATCGATCGTTGAGGTCGAATACAATACTTGTATCAGGACCATATGCCCCACGTTTCGTAAGCAAGGACCAAAACGCAAATGCCCGGCGACAATGCCCGACTGACCAATCACAGAATCAGAAATCGAAGAGAAGAAAACGGTGGATCATCGAATTCAGCACTACATCAGGGAGGGTCGAAGACGCAGGATACAGAAGAAGACGATAGAAGATGGCCAGTATTGGAACGAACAACGCTTGACACGGCACCCCTCTCGAGCGCGCGGGCTCACCCAAACTTGGTGGTGGTGGCGCTGGGCGCCAAGAAGGTATGACAAACGGCGGCGGCGCGATGAGGGCACGCTGTTGACTGCACGTACCACATGTACAGGCCAGGATTGTGGGGCCTGGATGCTGCGGACGCACAGGCACAGCCCCCAGGTCGCTCGGTTCATAACCATTGCGGCTTAGTCTCCAGGGCGGTTTTCCGAGTCGTCCATGAGGCATTGCTGTTATGGGCCGGCGCCCATTGAGCTAGCCCAACCAACGAGATCAAAAGAGGAAACGTGAATAGGAGCTGAATAACTTATCGATGGCGCGGCATGGCAGCAGTAGGTGCTTTACTAGTGGGTCTGATCCACCGCCAAGTACGTGCCCCAGGAACGGACAAGAATGGCTAATCGCCGGCATCCAAACCAACGAACAGAGAGTTCAGAGCGTTTCTCAGGTTTGTGTACGTTCGAACTCGAATCGTATGACCAAATATGCGACGCCGTGAGCTTGGTTTCTTCTCATTAAAATTTCTCGACAAGAGGCTCCTCATCACCTCATGTCATTCAGTAGGCGCAGGTCCAAGGACATGCAGGGATGGCTTAGCTTTCATTAATATTGTAACTTACCGTTGAGCGGAACCATGACAGTTCCCCTGACTACGGGCCTCTCTAAACGAGGGAGGCTTCTGAAAGTTTACGTGACCCTTGTGCGTTCGCAGCAAAGTTAGCTCCGGACATAAGATGTCGTTCGAAGAGAGCCCCGCTTTTCCGTCTGGTTTAACTCCTTTCGTACAAAAGTTCCAATTTCAGTTTGACGTGGTGGAACATCTCACTCGGCAGTGAGAGGGCTGCGAAGTACCGACACGAGCTCCCCACAGCAGCGCTCGACAATATCATCCATGCTCATCTGCAGAGGCTCAATAAACACCAGCCCTGGGAATAACGGTGACCCTCCTTCGACATCGCCATCCTGTCTATTTCGTGAGCACGCTTATCAAATGTCAGCGGATGCGTGCGTACGGTAAACATGCCGCGATGCGCATCGAGGTATGCTGGGTAGACGAGCTGCTCAAAGTAGCCGGGTGGGTCCTTCCAGAACCATCCCTCTGAATTCATTTGTTCTCAAGGGACAACGTGAAGGCGCAGCAGTGGATTGGGATTAAGGAAAGAATAGCATGAAGGTCAAGAACTTGGGGCCGGGAGACATCGCGAGATAGCCTACCGGCAGTGACATATCCAGAACGCACCGCTCTCCGCTCCTTGAGCACATCATATGGCACACGAAGAAATACCCTAGCATCGAGGGTATTGACAACTTCCTAGGGACCAGGGGCATAAGGAGGACGCCGTCAGCTCTGGACCGGAGGGAATTAGCAGGACATGTGTACTTTGTCCCAGTATAACAAGAAGCCATCCACAAGTCCCCAAACGATGGGAACGCCAGACGCGGCCTCGACCTCCTTCTGCGCTGCCGTGATCTCTGCTTGGCACCGCGCAGCGACCGCATCGCTGAGCAGCACCGGCCGCTGCTCATTCAGGTGGTCGTGCGAGATGTGGTCGTCCGGGATGCGGGCGATGCGCTTGACGGTGTGCAGGAAGGCACACAGGCGCGGCCAGTCGATCGCCGTCGGGGCGGTGTCCCAGTCCTGGCCGAGCGTGGGGTGGATCGGTAGATTTGCCTCGGGCTGCGCCGGTCCAGGTGTGAAGCGTGGAAACGGAACAGAAAAGACAGGGAGAAGGGAGTGTTCGATCGGTCAAGGGAGAGCGCGCGCGTGCGATAAGCCACGCTAGTATATGTGGTTGGGCGCGAGGTGTGTACGTACTGGAGCAAAGTCCTGCGGGGTGCGAACGCGGATCAGCCAGAGTTTTATGTTTGGAGTAGATAGAGATAAAAGATTGGGACGACAGTCACATCTTGGTGTATGATGAAGCTACCCGGAAGGATATTGTGCAGATGCTTCGCGAGGGTCGTCTTGCCTGAGCACGTTGCGCCACTGCGATGAAAGATAGTGATAATTAGACACAATATCGAATTTTATGTGCGCATATATGCGCATGTGTGGGCCACAAACATACTTACCCGATGCCTACGAGGATAACGCGGGCCTGCGGGGACCCTGGGTGCGCATGCTCGGCTTTCATCGCTGACTGAGGACTGGTGCAGCCCGACGCGGAGTCTTGCGGAGTCATTTTTGGGTTGATGGGTTAGATTGTGTTGATACGAAGATGCCAATATTTCCTCTTCCTCTCGCGGAGACTCGGCCGCCGTCGTCGTGGAAGAGAAGGGAGCCAAGGCGATAAAGTTTGTTACCCTTTTACAACTTCACATCAACTTCACTTCCCAAGTGAGATTGGCGCACTTCCCCCTCTTCGGCACTCTCCTTACGCCGCTGTCCAGTCGCGATTTTACCGACCCAAGAGCCGCTGTCGTCCACGTCCTCCTTCATTTTCAAATGCTACATGTTTCAAAGGCCACTCATGAAACCGTCTCTTACAAAAGCAAGAAAATACATATGGGGCAAACAAGGCGAGATGTCCCGTCCCTTTTTGAGGCGACTCATACCGTACAGTTATCTCGCAATCTCGTAAAAACCAACCTTCCAAGATTCATTCAACATCAGCATCAATATCCTCAATTCGCTTCTTCGCCCATGACAATACCCATATTCGGGGTCGCGTGTGCTTATTATAATAACGCCCGTCCTCCTTCTCGTCATGCTGTCTCGCTTTATTTTCAATGCGGGGAACACGCGTAAACACACAGGGAAACCAATTCATTTCGCTTTACCTTTCCTCCCACAGCCGCCGATGGCTTCTCTCTAAGTGTTTAGCCGTGCCAATTTGTACCTCGTCTTTACGATTTCGGTGGGCGTGTCACTTATTGCCTCATTCCCACCCGCCCTCGTCTCCCATCTCCGCCGTTTCTTCGTGTATCGGCAACGGGAGTGCAACAAGCAAACACGAGACAAATGGCGCCCAATGCCATCCAAAAACCGTTGGCAGCGTTGAACGTGCAAGTTAAAGTGACTGCATTAATGGACAAAAAGGTACGCAATACGACACGTCGGATTTAATACGGGCACGGCGTGACTCGGAGAGGAGGACAGGCAACTGCACGATACCAGCCACACCGGAAGGCGCCAGAGCGTGCATCCATGCCTTGGGTAGATCAGTGGCGCCAACTCAATCCCTTGCTGGTTCTCTCCTCGACTCACGCCATCGCCCATCCTGCGCCGCTATATTGTAGGTCCAGCAGTGCGTCAGATCGTCGCCTTCCTCCTTGAGCTTGAGGCAATTCCAAGGTGACGGACAGCGCACATGAAACTCCAACTCTGACCGGCTCCTGAGGCCTGATGACCTGACGTGCTTCTAGCGCCGCTTTGCTCTGTCCCGTTGGCAGCTTCGCGCTTGATCCGCTGGCGCGACCGGAGGAACTCCTGATGATGGCCTCTTTAACTTTGCTCAATCGCATCAATCACAACAATCCCTATCCATCGTAGGTACTCCCTTTCCCGCGTCTCTCCCTGTTTGTGTGTGTGTATGCGTTTGCGCATGTGTCTGTCTGTATTTTTTTTTTTTTTTGGATTGAAACGCACGTGGTGAGGCCAGGGGTAGGGTAATACAGTAGACGCGTTTGGAACAATCGGAGAATAAAGCTGTCCTGTTGGCCATTTTCACCTAGATTCATTAGAGCATAGCTCGCCCTCGACAGAATCTAATTCAAGTTTTGCCCTTCGGTGACGGCAGCACACGTTTTTCACTGCTGTATTAATATTTGTTTGTGTTTGTGCGGACAGTGGATAAAAAAAACGACGTTTTAATGAGGGACGAGATGGCCACATTCTTAGCAGCAGCAATCGCAATAACTACTTTCTTTGGGATTTGATGCGCGCGAGATTTGAGAAGGCAGGGTGAGGGCTGCTTCCATAAGTCAGACATTAGCGAGAGGGCGCAAACTTTGTGAAGCTTCTGCCATAGGAACGCGCCCCGGTGACAAGTAAACTTGACGACCCTTGCTTTAGCGCCGCGGCGACAGCCGTGCTTTCCTTTCCTTCTTTTCATCTGTAGTTCAGTTCAGTTTCTATTAGTGCACCGTTGTGCTGTATCATACAGTACTACTGCAATTACGTCGCTCAGCTGTACGCACGCCGACATATATATTCCTTGTCACCCCTGCTGGGCGAACCTTTAGGCTGGTTTCGAAACGGGGACAATAAATAGTCGAGCCCCATGGGTTACCGTCCGGTGCCAAGCGCATGGGAACTTGCACGACTGATTACAGTATGGCTCATTCGCTTTTTTTTTCCACCCCTCTTTCACGTCACGAAAAGTGACATTGCGCCAGGCTCCGGTTGCCCCACCTGACACGGTAGAGGGAATATTAGCAGTTACAGTGCCGTAGCGCCGACCATCTCGGTTCATAATCACCTACTCGACCAAATCTCGCACAGTGAGATCTCATTTGATTGTATAGCAGGGACCATCAACTACGTATTTTTTTTCCAATGTCGAAACGCAGCTCACTCACTCCTTCCCTCTCAAAAGAATCGTTTCGGTTTCAAGATGCAGTGGAGAAGACGTCGGTCGGGAAGGCAAAGGGACAACTTCGGGCGCGCAGAAGTTGCGACGGATGCCCGCATGATATTAATATTGGAGGGATGACAGATACCCAAAGGTGGCGTTCCTAACCGCGGTGGATTTAACGTTATACACCAGGTCGGAAGGAACCTGGGAGGGAGGGGTCGGACCCTTTCCATTGCGGGACTGGGTTGGTTTTTCGGCGTGAGGTGCCCTGTGGATTGAGTTCCCGGGTTGACAAGCGCCTATGAACAACCCTGATCACCCCCGAACGCTCGTTTGTACATAAAACGCAGCGAGTTCCACACATCTCGACCTAGTTTTCCCATCTGCCGGTTGCCATACCGTGCTCCGATCCACGCCATTCGTCCTCCCCCTCGATGGTCAACTTTTATCGTCAATCAGAGGACTCGGTAGACCCACTGTCCCGTGCGCTTTCCCCGCCGCCGAAGGAGACTCCTGAACAGCGTACCCAGCGTGAAGCAAAGGAAGCTGACGCTAGGCGGGTAAGCGACCGGATCGATGACCAGATCAAGACGGAAAAGCGAGCGGTCTCGCTCAAAAAAGATCCAGTGAGGGTGCTCATGCTGGGGCCGGCGGAAAGTGGTGCGTTTACCATCACTCCTCTCTACTTGCGAGCTAACTCGATCGTATTCTGTATTGGCATTCAGGCAAGTCAACGACGATAAAAGGTTCCTTTTTTTGGGTCCACCCATCCCAATGACTCTGCTCAATCCAATCCCTTCTTCATCCAGTCTTCCAAATGTCGTACACCCGTCAAGCCTGGGAGGAAAAGCGCATGTCTTGGCGCACGGTCATCCACCTGAACCTCGTCCGCTCCGTAAACACGATCCTCGACGCGCTCGAGAACGCACCGGAGACCGCAAACCGGGTGAACCTGCTCCGCATGCGCCTGAGCCCGCTGCGCCGCGTGCAACACGACCTCGAGTCGCACCTCGGTCTCGCAGAGGGCGAAGAGGTGCACGCCGGTACGGACGCCGGCATCTTTCGACGTCGCGCCGAGGTTTGCGTGCGCTCGCGGAGCGGGTGGGCCACCGCGCTCGGGTTTGCGAAGGAGAGGAAGCGCACCCCCGGTCGGCGCTCGCTTGCGGAAGAGGCGCTCGAGGTCATTCTGATGTCTCGCGACGATATTGCTGCGTTGTGGGGGGACGACGCCGTCCGTGCGGCGCTGGAAGTCCGTGGCGTGCGGTTGGAGGATCAGTCCGGATTGTGAGTGGTCCCCCTTTGCTTTCGTGCTCTGGTGTCCTTCCCCTGAGCTTTGTTTCCCCCCTCCCTTTGTTGCGCAGCTTTTTGGATGACCTCTATCGCATCGCACATCGGGGTTATGAGCCAACGGACGACGACGTGGTGCGGGCGCGGTTGCGGACGATGGGTGTTCAAGAATATAGATTCTTGTTCGAGACAGGTGTGTATCTTTATTTTCATCTGGGATTTTCGAGGACATGGGCGTGCTAACGTTCGGTCTAAGGGCAGGAGGCAGGGCGCGAATGGATTTTTTATGATGTTGGAGGGTCACCAACGCATGTGAGTACCGTAATATAGATCGTTCGTTCTCGTCTGATAAGAATCATATAGCGAGGTGTATGGCATCCCTATTTCATGGACGTCAAGGCGATCATCTTCCTCGCGCCAATATCCGTGTTTGACGAGAGGCTCGATGGGGACACGGGCCCCAACCGACTGGAAGACAGCATGAAGTTCTGGACCTCCATCTGCAAATCAAAGCTCCTCGCCAAGGTACTACTTTCTTCACGCTCTACACACTGTGATTTGTGTCGATGGGGCTGACATGCCACGTCGCGACGTGTAGGTGCAGTTGATCCTCTTCCTCAACAAATGCGACATCCTCCAGCGAAAGCTCGCGCGCGGTGTCCCATTAAAGCGGTACATCCCCACGTACGGTGACCGTAAGAATGACTTACCAACGGCATCTAAATGTGCGTGACATTCCCCTCTCCCCCCCAATTTCCTGCCATCTTTCGTTTTTCTACCGTCCCGAGGTAGGACTGACGACTTTTTTTCTGGGTGAGCAACAGATCTCAAAACGCAGTTTCTGGAAGTCTCGCGCAGGTTCTCTCCAGAGCCTCGGCACGTCCACGTATTCATGACCACCGCCATCGTGCGTATCCTTTTCCTTTGAGGGGGGGGGGTTGAGTATCTGACTTCTTAACTGACGCTGTTTTTCTCTTTCTTACTGGTGCGCATCGCTCAGGACACGCGAGCCATGACTTCGATTCTTCAAGTGATCCGGGTCCGCATCACCTGTGACAACCTGCAAAACGCGGAGCTCATACAGTAAGGCGATACTGCGCCCAGGATCTCCTCCCCCCACCGAGAGGACGCCATATGCCATCCCTCCTACACAGGTTCTCTCCTTCCCGCATTCGTTCGTTCGCTCCTTCTCCATCTACCCACCCACAACGACTACTTCGAATGCAATCCTCCCCCTTTCCTACTATTCTTCTTGTACCAATATCCCCGCAATACCCTACAGTGCCACACCTCCCATCGCAGCAGCTCGGATGAATGACGGATAGATTACATGGATGGACATTCTTGCCTAGTAAATTCTGTGACAGTGTAATGTGCTTTATCCTTCCCTATTCCCTTTTTCGTCCAAATTTCGTTCCAACATTAAATACTTGTAGTCCTAGTCGAGAGACGGTAATACACTAACGCAGTGCGTGTCGTATCCGGGAAATGAGTTTGTTGGGTGTGGGGCGCTTCCACGTGACGTGCGGGTTTGTCGTTGTCGTTTTTACGGTATACGATAATAAGGTATGCTGTACGTATCGGTTGCACATTTTACGCGCGACTTTAGCACAGCACCCGAACGCAAGAACGATGGCGTCGGACGACCGCGGATAAGGTCCCCGCTCGCCCGTTCGGGGAGTCCTGTAATACGCATTTACAGTTGACCCGGGGAAGGCTGGGAAGCACCCAAAACCAAAAAAAAAAGGCCTGGTTTTTTGCCCCGTTGGAAATGTGCGGGAACGAAGCAACGGGGGCACAACGGAAAAGTTCCAACAGGGACTCGGAACGGTCCTCCTCCCTCCTGATGGTGGTTGCGGCCGCGCTTGCTACTGTTCTTTCGCGCGCGTGTGACAGGTGCGGTATTTACGCCTGCGAGTGGTTGTTGTGTGGCGGGCATTGTTATTACTGTATACATATGCTTTACGCTATCAATGTAGCGTGACTAAGGTAGGCAGCATCCAGTTACGGTTCGTATCACATGATGTGACATTATCGTGACTATGTGTGACATTTCCGTGACCGCCATGTATGATAAGACAAGGATTGTACTTTTCCATGTGTCTGGTCATATATTATTGAGAAGTATAGTTATTGTAGAGCTGTTTGGTGTAGTAGTAAATATGTTTTGTTGCATAAGTGAGCATTGTGGGTCCGTCGGTTCGATTCCAGGAAGGTGTAATATATTTTCTTCATCATCCACATGAGCCCATTGGCATAAAATATTTTTTATTTGCTAGTAGCCATCTCATATTCACATATCAAGCTTTTCTACTATTTTTCTGCAGCTTTTATGCACCAATTTAGAGCATGCAAAAGTTCACTCACCAAACATGAAGTTGGTCGAGATTTCAGGTGATCGGCCTGCCAGCCTGCCGGCCCCAGCCCGAGAAGGTTGGGTAGGTTAGTCCGTTGATAAAACTCACCAAAAACCTATCTCCTCCTTCAAAACTGCTTAAACAAAAACTATAAAACCAAAGATTTGTCTGAATAACATGTCACCATGGTGTATCGGCGTCCAAAATCGCATTTTCATCTTTCACAAGAGTCTATATCAGAATCTTTCACCATCTTGTCACTTTTTGTCACTTATGATCATGTGATATGAATAGACCAAACATGAGACAAACATGGGAGTTTCGGCACTAAAAATCATTCTCCTCCTTCAAAAATGCTTGAACAAAATTTTAAAAGCCACAGGCTTGTTTTAATGATCTGTCTTCACAACGAATCGGCTTCCAAATTTCCATTTATTTGTTTTCTAAAGAGCTAATACATTTTTACACCATTTGTCACGGTTTGTCACCCTAGTCATGTGATACGAACCGTAACTGGATGCTGCCTACCTTACTAGCATCAGCCACACGGTGCGACTCGGACGGGGCTGGCGCCGGCGCAGTCGCGGTACCACACGACCCACTGGGCACTTCTTGGACTTCTCGCAGTCCATCACCCAGCCACCTGACGAGCCACAAATATACATATAATCTGGGCCTTGCGCTTCGCGAATACGATCGAACTCGGTGGATGACGGAGACGGTGACGACGACGACGACAATTGATGATCATGATCATGATCTTGACTAATTATGGCCCGGGATTCCTCGACCTTTCCTTTCCTTTCCTATGCCGGTTCACGCGTTCACGGGTAAAAAAGCCGATTGGTTATCGATAAGTCGACTGTCGAGTTCTACAGCATGTGATACTGTATGATTTAGTACTACGCGGCACTTGCCTGCTTGTCGCATCAGAGAAACGGCGACAACTTCGTTTTGTTCGTTCGTTGATCAAGAATGCACTGGCAGAAACCCGAGGTGAGCGTCCATCTGTGTATCTGTGTATATACGTCTGGCACGCGCGCCACTTGGCACCTGGTGCCAAATGCCGGAGCAGACGTCCTTGAGGCTTGAGCCAACATCTCATCCTCCGACCGAGCGAGCATAAGCGGCCGCTTCGGTGCCATCGGGGTCAACGTAAGCGCTCGTTGTGTGTGTTCCTGTTTCCACCCGCCAGGAAACCCGAGGCGTCGAGGCGAGGCAACAAACAAAACATCATGGCACACCCATCGTCACCATCGTCATCGCCATCATCGCAATCCTCGCGGGGGGCACATGCATCACCCCTAGCATGATGTACTACGAATCCTGTGGGCCCGAATCCTGTGGTGAAACTGACCCGCTGAGCGCGCGCATAGCCGTGTTAGTGGTGATGGTAAGGCTAACTAACGGATTCAGAGATTGATACGAGCAGCGAGCCACTGACGGGAAACGTCTCGGGATCATCAACTGCCCATTCGTCCATTCGTCCATCTTTCCATCCGTTCTGTTTCCAATCCGTTCCATCAACAAATCCTGTACGGTATCATATCATCATATCATATCATACGATGCGGTACCGTCCCGTTTCCCGGAAATCATTTTGTCCTCCATTCGATGCAGTGTATATAGTACCCCCCATTCATTCATACTGTGATCTCCGGGTTAGCCATGATCCGTGTTTTCCTCTTTTTTTCCCCGATTATCCATCCATTCGAACATTCAGCTCGGAAAAACGTATAGTTATTTTTAATCTTGTATTTTG
>Ga0307512_10004681_pt1 | contig 14826 bp, 23 predicted proteins | sample 14_EM_MG_FD_200267 | JGI IMG/M metagenome (GOLD analysis project Ga0307512, IMG submission 200267) | Populus trichocarpa ectomycorrhiza microbial communities from riparian zone in the Pacific Northwest, United States - 14_EM | ecosystem: Host-associated > Plants > Roots > Unclassified | place... | reverse complement strand
TGTCTTGTGAATCATCATAATCTGGATCAGCCCACTTACAGTCTAGACGCCCCAATAAGTGACTCCAACTCGGCCGCCGCATCACCTTGCCTGGAACCACGTCTTGCTTCTGTCCACCATGTCCGCTGCTCACATCCCCATGCTCCCAGAAATGCGGGCTTTGGTTTCGAATTACCTCCCAGCGACTTACTCCAGTACCGCGGTTGTCCTATCGATCGCGTACTTGATCTACATCATTGTGAACAAGGCCCTCTATTACCTCTCTTCGCCTGTCCGGGACCTTCCAGGTCCAAAATATGTGAATTGGTTGACTGGCAGTCTTCCTCGAAGCGTATGGGAGCCAGACTCTCAGAAGTTTCAATTGGAGTGGGCTCGTCAATATGGTCCTGCCGTCAAGTATTATGGTTGGTTCAGTGTGAGTGTACATGTCATTTAATATGACCGATCCAGCTCACCCTGCGTTTGCCAGATGAGAAGGGTCCTCACTACTGATCTGCAAGCGTTGAACTATATATTAACTGCTCCCGAATTCGAGAAGCCCCTTGAGGGTCGCCGGTTTCTAGCGGAACTCGTTGGAGAAGGTTGGCTTAATTTTTTGGACGACGTCAATAACTAATATGTGTCGTTGTCCTAGGGTTGCTATTCGTTGAAGGTACAGTTGTAACTCATATACTTGCCATGACTGGGCAGTAACTTGTGACCGACCAGGCCTGAAGCATAGGCAACAGGTAGCTTGCATCAATGACTTTGGTACCACCACACTGACCTCTTGTCTCTCCAGCGCAAGATTATGGTCTGTATCAGAGCTTGATTCAGCTCCCTTCGTTCAATTCATGTAAATAGAGCCCGGCATTTGGCCAGCCACAAATCAAGGTGTACTCGCAGTTGTTTATCGAAACGGCTAATGAGGTTTGTTTGTCTGTCCAATTTTGGCTGGTCGTTGAAGTGCTTTAGATGCGGGACATCCTAATGGCGCAAATAGCTCAGTCTCGCGAACCTGAGGGTTCGCTTACGCTCGACATATATCTTTGGCTAAGCAAAATCACGTTGGACCTTATGGGCCTTGCGGGTACGTGGCGCGTCTAATGGTTACTTTTCCTCTTACAAAGACGTCGACTTGATCAGGCTTCGACCATTCATTCGGCTCGCTTCATCAAAGTGGTTCTCACGTGGTGACTGAGGGGTTTCGCAAATCCACCACATTCGATCCGTTCAGCGTCAAATTTATGCTTCCAGCACTGTTTCCACCCGCTCGGCTGATCGTGTGTCGCCATTCCTCAATTAGGGGACCATTTTTTTGACATACCATTAGCCTACTGACCGTTCCCGTGCGCTTTCAAGCACGCTCAAGGCCCTCCGATCAGTTGGCGAGGGGCTGATTTCTCAAAAGAAGGCTGAACTACTCGCCAATACCGAGGGCAATCCTAAGGGCGGCGTTGAGAAGAAAACTGTCCAGGGTCGGGATCTACTCAGCCTTTTGATCAAAGCAAACATGGCCACAGATCTCCCGGACAGCTCGCGTATGACTGACGAGGAGGTCCTGACGCGTGAGTCAGAATTAAAATACTGTGATCTCGACTGAAACGTTGACGGCCCACCCTTTTTTACGAAAGAGGTTCCTACTTTTCTGCTCGCTGGTCATGAGACAACGAGGTTTTTCCGATTCGTTATACAACCCGAGCATTTATTCATATATGGTCGTCAGCACTGCTGCCGCTTGGGCCCTCTATGCTCTCGCATGCAACCCGGCTGCCTGCGCCAAACTGAACGCGGAGGCTCGTGCATTTTATACGGACGCGCCGTCCATGGACGAGCTGAATGGAATGACGTATCTCGACTATGTCACCCGTGAGGTTCTGCGTCTTCATGCCCCGGTTTCGAACACGGATCGAGTCGCCAAGTGTGACGTTGTGGTTCCGTTAAGTGAACTCTTTATCGACCGACATGGAGTCAGGAGGCACGAATTCAGGCGAGTGAATTCCCACTTCTGTTCCCCACGCCTCAATGCGTTCTTGTCCTGACAATATACACAGGCTGCGCAAGGGCGACATCGTCATCATTCCAATTCTTGCCGTTCATATGCTGAAGTCATTGTGGGGTGAGGACGCAGAGGAATTTAAGTAAGCGTCACTTGGCCTGTATATGCGACGTAGATGCACCCAGCTGAATCTGCGCCTGCAGACCAGAACGTTGGGAGTGCATTCCCGACGCAGTCAAAGCTATGCCCAGCGTCTTTGGCAACCTGCTGACGTTCATCACCGGGCCGCATGCATGCATTGGCTACCGCTTTTCTCTCGTCGAGTGAGTCCCTCCGTCGTTACCAACGCATTGGTAGTATACTCACGACGGACGCTCTGGGGAATATCAGGATGAAAGCCATCTTGTTTTCTTTTGTTCGGTCATTTGACTTTGAGCTTGCTGTCCCTCCGACCGAGATCACTCGGAAGACGATGATCGTGGGACGACCCTTCTTGACGTCGAACCCCAAGGGTGGACCACAACTGCCAATCGTCATTCGGCCCGCGAAATCTGAATAAGATTGAAATGAAAGAACCTCCAGCCGCGGCGGTTTTGCGAACGACACTCTATCTGTATTGTGATCATGACCATTACTACGCTGGATCGACATGTAAACCCGTCCTGGATAAAGGCTAAACGTTTTCACTCTAGAGTTTGGTCATGATATACGGGTCTCATTTTGTAGCTTTGTAAACTCCACTCAGAATATATGGGAATCAGTATGATTGATGGAAGATATACAAGAAAGGTGAACAAGTGCAATGAGATCAGTCTTCGTAATCCTCTCTTCCAGGCCTGAACAGGGCCATGAGATCTTCTAGGCCGAGCTTTAGGTTCTTAATTCTGTCTCCGCCGAGTGCGGCCGTTGCGAGAGCACGCTTGCCCTCCTGCAGGGTGAGGATACGCTCCTCGACAGTTTTCTCTATCGTTAGCTTGTATATGTTGACGTCGCGCGTTTGGCCCAAGCGATGAGCACGGTCGAAAGCTTGGTCTTCGAGCGCTGGATTCCACCACATGTCAACTAAGATCACGTTATTGCATGCCGTCAAGTTGAGACCTGGTCGTAGCTGGCGTAAGCAACTCTGCGTAGGTGGCGCCATAAGACACCGGGAGATGAATCGCTTACCGGTGCTTCCGGCTTTGAACGATATCAAAATAACCCGGATCCGCTTGTTATTCTTTATCTGCTCGAGGCTGACCTCGCGCTTGTCCTTAGACATGCTCCCGTCGTCTTGGTGGCGAAAGTCGTCAGTGACATGGGGGAGTCAATTAACCTGGGAGCTCACATCGCACAAATGATATTCCCGCATCTTTGAGGAAGAGCTGGATGAGGTCGAGCATCGTTGTGAATTGGGAGAACACTATCGTCTTCTCCCCCGTGGGTTCTCCCTGCTCGTCTTCACGTGAATTAATCTCCTTGAGTAACTTGAGGAGTCTTCGGATCTTGGCCGAGTCGGGTGGTAAATTTGAATCCTTGATCGACGACAGTGATTTGCGATGTGCTTTCCGGGTGAGCTCGACGCAGTCATTGCAATGCTCTCCATCTTTGGCAACGTTCTCTGGGGTTAGTCTTCAACGGTATGGTGTTAGAAAAATATACGAAGCAAGAAACGATCGACTACATACTCTCCCTGGCAAACTTGACATTTTTTGCCCTTGGAAATCCCGAGTTGCTGGAACATCTCTCCAAGTGCCTCATCTTCGTGGTCGTCTTTGGGGGCTGGGCGGGATTCGATGGCTTCACGATCGGTGTTGTAATCCTTCGTGACAAGCGACGGGTGATTGCAAGCTATTCCAGCTGTCAGTGTACAGGGGAGGTAGCCGACGAAGTCATAGGTCTACCTTGCCGCAGGCGAAGAAGCAACACCATGACATTCGTATAGTTCTTCATAACTTCGTTATTCTTCACGAACTTTTGCATCGCCTCGTCAATCTTGTTCTCAAGTGCAAGGTAGAATTGACGTTCGTCCTCGTCGAATTCGCAAGGTACGATGGATAGATGTCGTGCAGGAAGCTCGAGTAATGGCTTCCCATCTATTACGTCCGTCTTTCGGCGCCGAAGCATGACCGCACGAAGAACGACCTATTCCGGAAACAACTGCTGTGAGGTGAGCGACAACAACAAGAAAGTGACACACATGCAAACGTTTCATAGCGCGAACCGAACGGCCACTCTTGACGGGCTTGTTGATCTGTTCATTGAACGTCTGCCAGTCGTTGAGTGGTTTGACGCGGAGAAACTTGATAAGGGAGTAGAGTTCTTCGACGTTATTCTGCCTGATGTACGGTGAATATTATCAACCATGTGTAGGGCGACAAGCACGCTTACAAGGGTGTGCCTGTCAGGCACCAGCGATACTTGCCCTCAAGGGCGCAGCATGCCTGAGCAGCTTTCGTGTTTCGATTTTTTATGTTGTGCGCCTCATCGAGCACAATTCGCCACCATTTTACCTTGAATAGCGCGTCCTTTTTCTTTCCATTCGTAGCTGCGGACCCTTTCTTGCTCTCTAGCGTTCGCCCGAAGTGATCAGCTTCGGAATCCGAGTCAGAACCTGACTTAGTCTTGGAGCTACTGCCTTTCTTAGGCTTGGACTCGTCCTTGGCTGGTTGAAATGTAGCATATTCAGATGCGACGATAGCATAACTTGTGACAACAACATGTACGCGTTTCAGGGTTTCGGGATCTGGCGAAGAATAAGCAACTAGCAGGAAGTGGTTGGGGTGTGCGGGTCCGTACTAGTCGTTCTGGAAGCACCGTGATGTTCGATCACAGTCAAATTTTTCGCCATCTTGGAAATCTCGGAGGCCCATTGAGACACCAAGCTAACGGGACACACAACTCTGACAACGGATGAAAAGGTCATGAACCATGGAGCAGGTAGCGGACTCACAGAGTGGCAGCAGCCCATCCACTTTCCGCATCAGACTTGCGTGGGCGACCATCGACAATACGCGCGAGTGTCTGAATTGTTTTTCCGAGACCCATGTCGTCTGCGAGGATGCCGCCGAACTTCTTGCCGCTCTCCCGTTCTGTCATCCAAATCCGGCCAGTTATCTGATGGGGCAATAGTCGGATCCCTTCGCGAAACCCCTCGACAACAGCTTGAGACATATCTATCTCATCACGAGAGCTTTCCGCATCTTCCCTTCCGTCAAAACTTTGCTGCAAGAGGTCCTGAAGATCTTTCTCCGACTCGGCAGCAGTCTTTCGGGGCTCCCACGGTGTTTCATAGAAACCACCGTGCGTTTCCCAATTGTTAGCCGCTCTAGAGTAGTCGTTATGAGTGTGGTCGGCATTACTAGGGATGTGAATGGGCTGAGCAGGGCCGACCCGAACGTGAGTGAGGGGATTTGCGTCTCCACTCTTAGTTATTGGCGGCCGTGTTTGCGCGTTTGTTGTATGTTTGATATCCCCAGACCTTTTTGCGCCATCAACCAGAGCCAACTGAGAGGAGAGATGTGTGATCTACCGTTCATCATCAGATGAATCTGATACAGTGTAGACAGTTTTAGGCTTTGGCGGCGTATCTGAAGATGTCGTTGAAGAGGCAGCCTAAGACGGTGTCAGCACAGAAGAGAATAATGAGTGGCACGATCTAACACTGATTGCCGGCGGTGTCACCACGCGTCCTTTGTCACCGCGAACAGGGAGCGGAACGATTCGGGGATCTTGAGCGAGTCTTCGACGACTGGAGAAAGATGGCTCTTAATGGCGACACAGAGGAGCATGAGTGGGGGGCATACATTTCCTCCATAGCAATAGGACAATGGCGGTGAGAGTGATAGAGCGGCACGCGGACGCGCTACGCGACGCTTTAATAGCCGTTGACGCGTGTTGGGGAAAGGTCACATGATTTAGTTGGTGTCCATAAACCACGTGGACGGGAAATGGGTGACAGATCATGTCACGCCACTGTGACCGGATGTCGATCGGGCCGGTTTTGGCACGAGTTTGTCTGATTCGTCAATTGCCAACAGTTTCCGTAGTCCCCCATGTCTGCTGCACACACGCATGTCTGAAGATCCTCTTGCTATTGCAAAGTACGCCAGAAATGATCGTCTACAAATCTCACAACTTACAATATACAGGGAGGCGAAGACCCTCCAGCAGGGTCTCAAAGATCTCCTAAAAACTCGTGACCCGTGGAACAAGGAGATCGAATTTCAGCGCAAAAAGTGAGTGTGCCGTCTCGCGATAAACAACTAGTTATAAGTGTGAAATTAGCCTCCAAAAGCAATACCTACTCCTTCTCTTATCGCATCCAAATGCCAAAGAATCCAAAGATGCAGAAACACACATGTGGATGCAGACGTCTTACGCACTCATCTCTATTTATAAGTCACGAATAGCCACGCTCGAACATGCTCTTCGCGAGGCTGGGACGCAGCGCCAACAACCACGATCGCAACGCCCAGGCCCGGTCGAATACCGAAAACTTATGCAGCGTTTCAAACAGTTCCTCTCGACCGAGGAGAAGTTTTGGACTCATCTAGTCGTGCGCATTCAGCGCCAGTTCATGCTTACCGAGGCGCGTTCGGCCCTTGCCACACTTTCCATCGTTGTTGACACAGAGCCCGACATCGATGACCCCAACGCTGGGAAACACGATCATTTTCGTTTCCCTCCCAAGCCCGTCGAAAATGCTTCGTCTCAACCCTTGACACCTGCACAGCGTAACAATCGACGTGCTACCCTGAGCAAGGCGTTAGTTGTCCTCGGCGATCTCGCGCGCTACCGCGAGCTGTATAATGAGGGACCCTCGCGAGCCCGTGGCGGACCAGAGCGCGGTGGCCGAGCATCGCGCGGGCGTGGATCTCAGGCTGAGATACCACGCGCAAAGAACTACGATAAGGCCCGTGCTTGCTATGAGTGTGCGCGAGACCTCATGCCAGACGATGGTAACGCGTCACATCAACTTGCTATCCTTGCCTCCTATCAAAAGGATACCTTCGAGAGCCTAGTGCAATACTATAAGGCTCTGTGCGTGCGCTCCGCATATGACCCCGCCGCCGAGAATATGGGTAATGTGCTGTCAAAATTTTTGGAAGCTTGGAAACGCAAAAGGAAGGGCAAGTCGGGGGGTCGAGGACCCTCCGAAGATGTCAACAGGCCAAAGACCAATCCTCCACCCTTCAAGGACAATGTCATTCTTCTGCATGCTCTGTGGAGATTAGGCGTCGAGTGAGTGTCAATGCATCCACTTACGTAGTGTCACATTAAGGATTGTAACTTGACAGGATGGATTCTCTTGCACCGAAGCATGACGAGAGTGTCGTAAAGGAATTTTCGGAGCTCGTGTCCAATCGGGGTCTTTCGATCGACACCATCACCAAGGTTGTTATTACCGCTCAAGGCGCCCTCTGGAAGCAGCGAAAAGTTGGCACGTCGGCTAGCGTCTCCATGGAGTCTCGGATAGCCGGTCACGTTCTCGCACTCTACCGCGCGTTGCTCCTATGCGGTATCACCGAGCTTGATGAGGCAGCGAAGATAGTGGAAGAGGATCTCGCCATGAGAATAACAGCCACTTTCCGTCGGACTCTTCCCGCCCTGCGTATCGCCAGCAAATGGCTGCGTGTGAACTTGGCATACCTTCTAGGAGACAAATCCAAGGACACAAAGGATCCAGCACGTCCCATTGTAATCAGCGATCTCTCCGCATTCTGGGAGGCCTACACGTCTTTCGCTACTCGTATCGTTCTGGTGTTTCCCCCGACTAACCTACCAACGCTGAAGGGACCCCTGGAAGAGGATATCGATTCCCGTGGATACCTGCCTTTTTGCGCAATGTTGGTACAAGACACTTTCCCGGCCGGCTCGGATGGTGAAGACTCCCGCACGCCAGAGCAAGTTCATCCAAATGAGGAACAACTCATGCGCATCTGGGATATAGGACGGGACGCACGTTTAATTGCAGAAGTCTCTGGAACACCCATGGAGTCATTTCGAGCTCAGTTTTCGCTGATCGACTCCGTGCAGGCCGATGAACAAGAGTCCGCCCAAGAGGTTACAGACACCGGAGAGAATGGAGCGGCCCCGATTACAGGGTCTCTTTCAGCTGCGGATGATCGTCAATCAGAAGAGGAGGATGCCAGAACAGAAACGACAGATCCAGTAGGGGATGTTTTCAGAGAGGTGCTTGGCGTGTCTTCAGAGGACGAGGAGGATGAAATCGTTTGGAATCCTCGGTGTGTACCTCAAGATCTCACGGATTGTCCATGGCTGACCTGATATCACTCTCCTTTGTGTAGGCCCACGTCTCCTCCTACATCCACGCCAGTTCTGTCAAATAAATCTACCCCACACGGTCGCACGGGTGGCCTCAGTCCTCTCAGTCCTCTCAGTCCAATGAGAGCAAGCATTGGCCTGGGTTCTACGTCTCCTCCGCGTGCCCCCGAAGCGTTTGCATCGCCAATGCAACCACCAAGTAGCAATGTCGTTGGGCAGACCATATGCACGCCAGGGACAACAGCTCAGGATCTGTTGAACAACGTGATGGGTGTTGGGCGATCAGCACCTAAATCGGACGCAAAGTCTGCCTTCCCGCCTCACTTCACCCACCAACAATCTTTCCCATCTCCGATCGGACATCATCAAAGGTTGTCCTCGTCTTCACAATCACAGACCCTGTTTGGTGCCGCGGCTGGTCCTTCCATATGGTCCGCTGCGCCTGATGAGAGTGCCTTAGGTCTAAGTCCTCGTCACAATGCCAAGAGAACTCTACCTGGTTCGCCTCTCATAGGGCTGACACCAATGGGACATACCGGCTTGCAGACCGCCGTGTCCGGCATTTCATCAGCACCTCATACAAATGTGCAATTGGGTACCACACAAAATTTGTTCCCCGCATCAACGTCAGCGGTACAGGGACTGTGGCCACCCTATGACCACCCGAAAGAAACGTTACCGTCGCACGGTCCTCATACCACATCGACATTCCCTCCACCCGTGGAGCGTGCTCACAGGCACATTCCTACCTCCTCGATGGCGATAGGACAGACCGATGTGTTTTCTGACCCCAGTTACCAAGGCTCCGTCGTCTATGCTTCCAGTCCTCGCCAGGCGCCGCTGCCGTCGAATTCTTCGGGGTCGTGTTCTGCCCAAGAATCCCTTTCAACTGCGTTTAACAACTCGATGGCTTTATCCTCGACTGTCGTCCCACCTCTCTATCAATCAATGGCGACATTCAGTTCGGACGAGAATCCCGTGGCTCACGGTGCACACGCCTCATTCGGTCTTCCAAAGTATGGAAGTGTTCGCCAACAACGTGCAGGTGGCGTCTGGGGCGACGTTGGATGATTTTCGTGCGTTCCCCGTATGACCATATCTGCATCCATGAAGAAATTTGTCTTCTTCCTTCCTGTCCCACGTGACGCGATTTTATGTCCGTGCAGTGCTTGCACGCTCAGTGTTGATGGCCTGGTGAAGTGCGTCGATTGGAGGTGTCCGCATCAGCAGCCGATTGGGCGCGCCTTATCCATGGGCCCATTTGAATCTGAGGATGGTTCTGCAGCTACCGGACAAATGGTTATGCGCTCCTTTACTTCCTCTTTTATGTACGTCCCCCCCAAAAAAGTGTTCTCTCTTCGTGTTACGTACGTCTTGCATCGCATGTACATCGACGTGCTCCACTTAAACTGTGTCGTTTTGGTCCTTTCGAGTTGGGCACCTCAATTACGTACCCGCTGTGCTTAAATTACCCACCTCGAGTCGACCTCATGGTGTAGGTTTGGATCATCTGGGCGGGGCGGCGTTCGTCCTGTTCTCTCATCCTTATCTATCCAAGCACTTTGACTTCGCCCCTTTTTCCGTCCTCGATGCCCAAGAGAATGAGTAAGTATCCCTATCGTAAGGGATACAGATCAGAATCAGCATTTCCAAGGCGGGGCACGCACCTACCTACACACGGAGATGGACCTCGCTGCAGGGTCGATTTTAACCCGAGCGACGACGGGCCCTGGTCGATGTTACAGATCATGCGAGTCGACGACGGCGACCAAGTCGAAGAGTACACGTGCGCCATGCCGCGCTACTACGCCGTCCCGCTAATCTTGATGAACAAGCGGCTCGCCTTCTTCGAGGCCTCGTGTCATCCTGACGGCACGCCCATCCTCCCGCCGCCACGCACCAAGAAGACAGATAAGGACGGTACTGCGGACGGCAGCGTCTCGAGAGAGCGCGATCGGCGCGAGTACACGTTCCTCTGGCTGCTGCGCACGCGATTCCTGCAGGCCGTGTTCGACATGAACCACGAGCGCCGCCTCGACGAGCGATGGCGGCACGATGGGTTTCACGGGTTCGTGCATCGCCTGTACAGGCGATTCGGGAACGACTGTAATCAACGGATCCTATTCTGGCGGGGCGAAATCAAAGCTGGCCGCGTGCCTTATGCCACGCCGGACATCGCGGACATGGGTATGTGTGTGTTTTTTGTGATTTTAATGTCGTTCAATTGCGACCCTTTTCGCGCTTCGCCACGCCCACTTTTTTTTACTCCCGTCTCCGTCTCCCTTTTTTTTTTTCTCTATATATCCCTCCCATCATCCGTGCCCGTCCGTGAAAGCGTGGCCCGCGGTCAGTTGACTCGCACAGGCTGTTCCATTTACCCATGCGAAAATAAAACGAGCTGTGTGCTGCGCCTCCCCTAGTCCGTGGGAGCCAGCATTGCTCCGAGAGGTCCGAACCCGAGTCATTCGACGGGACGGGCGAGCGGGCCCAAACTTTCTTTTTTCTCCTTCTCCCTCAATATATTTTTATTTAAATTTTAACTTTTTTTTTCTCCATTTTTTTATATGACCTTGGCCACCCATGCGTAGACTGGGAATCGTACATGGCCTCTGGCGAGCACATCAACGGGTTCCTCTGGAACAGGGTTAGCCAGGGATATGCCCGCGTCGTGAAGGACGAGCCACCGCAGGAGGCTTGGCGCGCGTGGCGTCGGGCGGCCTCGCGGGACCTGAAGCCCGTACTGTATCGGACTCCCGTTCGCGACCTGCCGAGCGTCGGGTCCGGGCATAGCGCGGGGCCAGAACCGATCCAGACCCGATCGCGATCACAACTGCAATCGCAACCACCACCACGCGGTCCTCTCAATGCTGAGGAGGTAGTGGGGCCATCAGTGACAGTGACATCGGCGAAGGCGGCGGCGGGGAACGCGTCGGGGAGTGCCGCTGCTGGGTGCTGTGCACCTGGTATCAACGGGAACGGGGAAGGTGACGAGGATGATGACGATGACGCAAGTATGGATCACGACGAGGACGTCTTGACGGTGGCGCTCACGCCGGAGCATTCCAATACTCAAGAGTGGGCCTTACCATTCCCGACGTCGATGCAGTCGTCAGAAGCAGGGCCTCTTCTCCCCAGAGAGATCACACTCAAATTCAATGCACCCGAGAACTTGAAGCTCGCACTCATCCGTTGTACCTTTTCCCGCGTGGAAGACGTCGGGGAGGACTTCAGTGGGGCGCGTAATTTCGCTTACGGTTGTCATGCTGATCCGTCTTTGTTAGGAACCCAATTGAAGGTCGTTCAGTCATCCAGGCCAGGAACCTGACAGCTGCGTTCGGGGTTTGTAAATTGTACAAATGTCTGCAATTTATTGATCAGGAATTGAACGAATGCTAGGGGGTGATGATAACGATGTACAGTGCATGCAGAGTACCGGAAGTCGAGAAAGATAGATAATAATCAAAGAAATGAATGTTACGTCGCAAGTTGACCAAAATGCGACAGGGATTGGATTAGCTGAGGAGAATAAATAAACGAAGGTCATGAATAAATCAAATCCATCGAGGAGTGTCAAAGTCCATGAAAGTAAGAAGTAGCCGACACGCACGCGTCACCCGTCGTTTCATTAAACACTTTCTGCGCATCATCATGGTCGTCAACGAGTCGCCGCCGACGGCGCTCGAAGCATCATTGGGCCACCCCAACTCCGACGCTGGGATCGACACCGGCTACAGCGCGCAGCTTGTCAAGCACTTCATCCATGCCCTTTAGCCCGACGCGCCCTCGGCGCGTACGATCACCGTCCATCACCTGCTCAATGCTCAACGCACGACTATGAGCTAGATTGTTCGTGAGAACCGCCTGAGGCACGACCTCATCAAGGCCGCTACCAGTCGAGTCGGACATAGCCGACGCGGATAGCCTCTTCAGCGCACGCGATGCATGCCGCTCCTCCTTCTTTCGACGGCGCTCGGCCTCTGCTGCCGCTGTGTCCTCATCTCCAATGACTGACCGCTCGGGGATGGCATCCAAAGCCTGATCCTCTGATGCACGGGCACTCGGGCCTGGGCCATAGGGAGTGCGCTGGGCCATGCCCACCTCGCTACCACTCCCGTCAGAAACGCTCTCAGCTGGGTAGACGCTCGAGTATGCGCTCGAGTGACTCATGCGTGAGTGGGAACCAGAGGCACTGCCAGAGCCATATCCAGACTCGGACTCAGCACGAAGGTAACGTACGGCGGCTTGTACTTCCTCCTGCGACTCAGCCATGTCTCCGCTGGGACGTCGCTCGGTGGTCGTCGTAGCAAAACCAAGCGTCTCCTTTTTGTCACCTCCCCAATTAATGACGAGCCATCGTAACCCACGGATCTCGCGCTCTCGCCGTCGTGCAAGGCGGTCCGCATTATCGAGTTGTGCGCGCAAGGATGCAATCTCTGAACGGAGATCCGCATTTTCGGTCTGTAGCGCAAAAATATTCGCAGGTGTGGCAGGAACAGGGACAACAGCACGTGAAGGGGGTGCCTGCAGGGTCAATGTCGATGATGAAGATGGTAGTGCTGTCGTTGATGCTGAGAATGAGGACGGAGAAGCGTACGGAGGAGAATCGGATGTATGAGACTGGACGAGCGGAGACGACACAGGCGGCGAGGATCGTTTCGAAGCGGACCTAGCAGGCCACGTAGTGTCTTTGGCCTTGTCTTTAGTCGTCGGCCTTTCGTCTTTGGAGTTCGGTCGCCGCACACCTCCGGTTACAGACGTCACGGAAGGTACAGACTTGACAGCTAGTGCCGTTGTCGACACCGAAGGAGACGACGTGAGGGTGCTGGAGGAATCCGTAGCCAAACTCCCGACAAACCCACTCCCAGAAGCGGACGTCGACGACAGAGTGGAGGGTTTTGTGAGCGTGCGTGTAGAGGACTCACTGGAAGACGGCGAGCCTGATGACGGAGCACTCGCTTGTTGCGACATTTCGGAGGACGTACGCGAAAGGCTTGGGCGAGGAACCATTGGTAGTGGTTCGGTTGGCGGAGGTGAATTGGCGCCCGTCCCCACCCGATTGGCCTGCGTTAAGGTAGGGGCGGCTGCCGTTGACGGCGACTTCAAAAGGTTTGAGGGTGATGAACCAGACTGCGCCGTTGCCGTGATCGATGAGGTGGAAGCGCTGGTTGAAGTAGACGCTGGTAAGTTGGAACCAGCCGCTGACACGGCATTGGCCGCGGTGAGTGTGCGGGAATCCGACGCCGCCCGTGCCCGAAGTTTAGATGGTGCCTGTCCTCGGACGTGACCCTTCAAGTTTACATTAACAGCAAGAGGTCCTACTCACGGTGAATTTTGTTTCTTGTCCGCTCGCCTGCCCTGGAGAGTTAGCCGATGATGTCTGCGCAGTCTTCGGTATCACGAGCCATGATGCGTGCTTGGTGGTGGAGGCGGATGTAGCAGGCTCGGTCTGTCTCCTCCCTAGCCCTTCCGACGAGGGCTTGGAGGTTGTGCCTTGGATGGGGGGACTTGCACGCTTCACTGACGGCTGAAGTGGAACAGAACGCGACCCCGTCCTCTCAAGAGATGTTCGGCTTCCGGGTGGTGATGATCGAGACAACGAGACGGGAGGGGCCTTTGGGGAGGGAGGAGATGTCGCCCTAGAACCCGTGAACGAATTGGGCGCTCGAAGTAGGCCGACGCGTATCGAGGCGGCACGACCATTGTCGTTACCACTTCCCTGGCTCGATCTCGTTCGAATTCTGAATCCTAGACCGAGGCCAGTTGTAGCAGATTCAGATCCGCTGGCGCTTGTATACCCTGGCGCTGACTCCGATGCGCTCTCGCTGCCCGATGTAAATTTGAATGAAGAACGCGTTGCGGATGACGTGGATACAGCAATCTTGCGAACACTAGATGGAGGCACCTTGCCATCGGAGGAGTGTGCAGCGGAGGAACTTGTTGGACTTGGAAAGGAGAGTGAAGGGCTGGTTGGGGTGGTCGGGGTGGGGTAAGCGGACGAGAACGATGTGCTTTCGGGAGGTGGTGGTGGTAATGACTTTGTAGGCGCGGGTTTGCCTGGGGGGATGATCCGAGCGGAAAGATACCTCCGCTCCTCGTCGTCTGATGCGTACGACCTGAGAACGGCGGAAGGCGTTCTCGTGCTGGAAGCGCGAGGCGGTTCAGAATCCGAGAAGGAACCACCCCCCAAGGTAATGGCAGACGTTGGAGTCGGTGTTCGTGACTTGCTAACGCTACTTTTCGGAGCATGGGAAGAAGACGTGCGCGTTACGGACCGTGAAGATCTCGAGTTCGTTGGTGAATTCGAAGAGCGTTTGGAAGAGGACCCGTCGTCAAACGCAGGTAATGGGGAGAATGAAGACGGGATAGTGAGTTTCGGAGGCTGTCCATGGCTTTGCGTGGACGCCGCGGGGGAAGGTGACGCCCTACGTGATTAATTTAGAACAAAATATTGAAGGGGTTATGACGAGGGAGGGAGGACGCACGCATTAGTAGAAGGCCTGGGTGTAGGTGAGAGAGCAGAAGGAGGAGTGGGAGATCTGCGAGGGGTGGGTGCCGCGGGAGACTTTTTGCGTAAACTGAAA